>Ga0163162_10000588_pt1 | contig 33744 bp, 22 predicted proteins | sample S55metaG_FD_115310 | JGI IMG/M metagenome (GOLD analysis project Ga0163162, IMG submission 115310) | Switchgrass rhizosphere microbial communities from Kellogg Biological Station, Michigan, USA - S5-5 metaG | ecosystem: Host-associated > Plants > Roots > Rhizosphere > Soil | place: USA... | reverse complement strand
TCTGAAGGATCGTGATAATTATTCTCAGTATCGATCATTTCGGGCCTGCCATTTCCCGCGGTTACCATTTCATCCTTCCTCACCCGCATCTTACTCATATCTGTCTTTTGCTCCCTTCCTTCTTTGATCGTATTCTGATTTTGCTCCATCGGAATGCCCGCATGACTCAGGAATGAAACCATATCCTTGTTCACATCGGCATCCATGCGTTTGAACAGGTTGAAGGCTTCGATCTTATATATCACCAGGGGATCTTTTTGTTCATGAACTGCGGTCTGCACACTTTGTTTCAAGTCGTCCATCGAACGCAGGTGTTCTTTCCAGGCCTCGTCAATAAACGCAAGCGTGATGGTTCTCTCCAAAGCGTTAGAAAGTTCCTGCCCACTTGTGTTGAGTGTCTTCTGCATATTTGAAAGCACCTGCACCGACTTACGGCCATCACTAAACGGTACCACCACATTTTCAATATGAGAGCCCTGCGCAACGCGAATGTTCTGGAATACAGGCAGGGCCTGTTTATTCAGATCCTTTACTTTTTGCTGATAGTGCGCAATTGCTTCTTCGTATAATTTACCTGAAAGCTCGGCGGCATTTCCCCTGCTCAGTTCTTCAGCGCTAATGTTGGTGTCGATTCCAAAATTGACAATGCACGCCAGTTTGAAATCTTCATAATCTCCCTGCTCCTGGAACGAACTAATCAATCCTTCTGCAACGGTGTAAAATGCGTTATCGAGGTCAAGTGCCAGTCGCTCCCCAAACAGGGCGTGGTTGCGCTTGCCATAAATAACAGTACGCTGCTTGTTCATTACGTCATCGTATTCAAGCAGACGCTTACGAATGCCGAAGTTGTTTTCTTCAACCTTCCGTTGCGCACGCTCAATTGACTTTGTGATCATGCTGTGCTGAATCACTTCACCTTCCTTATAACCCATCCGGTCCATTAAGGAAGCGATACGCTCACTGCCAAACATGCGCATCAGGTCATCTTCCAGCGAAACATAAAACTGGGTGGTACCGGGATCACCCTGACGCCCGGAACGACCACGAAGCTGGCGGTCCACGCGGCGGCTTTCGTGTCTTTCGGTACCAATGATGGCCAAACCACCTGCATCTTTCACTCCGGGTCCAAGTTTAATATCGGTACCACGACCGGCCATATTGGTTGCAATCGTAACTGCAGACGAAAGGCCTGCTTCTGCAACCACCTGCGCTTCACGGGCGTGTTGCTTGGCATTAAGTACATTGTGCGGAATCTTTTTTACCTGCAGCATCTTGCTCAGCAATTCACTCACTTCAACTGAAGTTGTACCCACCAACACCGGCCTGCCTTCAGCACGCAATTTTTCAATGTCTTCAATAACGGCCTTGTATTTTTCACGTTTGGTTTTGTACACAAGGTCTTCGCTGTCTTTCCTGACTACCGGAATATTTGTAGGAACGGTAACCACGTCCAGTTTATAGATATCCCAGAATTCACCAGCTTCCGTTACGGCAGTACCCGTCATACCGGCAAGCTTGTGATACATACGGAAAAAGTTTTGCAGTGTAATCGTGGCATAGGTTTGCGTTGCGGCTTCAATCTTCACATTCTCCTTCGCTTCAATCGCCTGGTGCAATCCATCGCTATAGCGGCGTCCATCCAGTATACGTCCAGTTTGTTCATCCACAATTTTCACCGCACCATCCATCACCACATATTCCACGTCTTTGTCGAACAGCGCATAAGCTTTCAACAATTGCTGCACGGTGTGAATTCGGTCTGCCTTCAGTGCATAATCATTCAGCACCTGCTCCTTCGCTTTCAATTTATCTTCCGGAGTAGTGTCTAATTTGTCAACTTCAGCAAGCTGGATTGACAAGTCAGGCAACACGAAGAAGTTAGGATCCTCACCGCTGCGCGTGATGAAGTGCAGACCTTTATCTGTGAGGTCAACCTGGTTATTTTTTTCGTCGATGTGGAAATAAAGTTCCTGGTCAACGATGGGCATTTTCTTTTGCTGATCAGCCAGGTAAAAATTTTCGGCCTTTTGCATTTTCACTTTGATGCCGGGTTCGCTCAGGTACTTGATCACAGACCCCGTTTTGGGCAAACCGCGGAAGGCACGAAACAATTGCAGTCCACCTTCATCTGCGTCATCCTTTCCTTCTGCAATTAATTTTTTTGCCTCGATCAATGACCTGTTCACAACCTGCTTTTGGGCATCTACCAATTGTTGCACACGTGGCTTGAGCGCCTGGTATTGCTGATCATCACCGCCCCGTGCAATAGGGCCTGAGATGATCAAAGGCGTACGCGCGTCATCGACCAATACGCTATCCACTTCATCCACCATCGCAAAATGGTGTTTGCGTTGTACCATTTCATCCGGAGAATGAACCATGTTGTCACGGAGATAGTCAAAGCCGAATTCGTTGTTCGTGCCATAGGTAATGTCTGCGAGATATGCCTGTCTCCTTTCTTCGCTATTGGGCTGGTGCTTGTCGATGCAATCAACCGTAAGCCCTAAGAATTCAAACAGAGGTCCATTCCATTCACTGTCTCGCTTGGCGAGATAATCGTTCACAGTTACAATGTGAACGCCTTCTCCGGCGAGCCCGTTCAGATAGGCGGGCAGAGTAGATACAAGCGTCTTACCTTCACCGGTAGCCATCTCCGCAATCTTTCCTTCATGCAGCACGGTACCACCAATCAATTGCACGTCGTAGTGCAACATGTTCCAGGTGATCGCCCCACCCGCTGCTGTCCAGGAATTTTTGAAAATGACCTTGTCACCTTCAATCTGCACATAATCCTTTTTTATACTTAACTCTTTGTCGAGTTCGGTAGCGGTTGCTTTGAGTTCAGTATTTTCCTTGAACCTGCGCGCAGTTTCCTTCATCACCGCAAATGCTTCCGGGAGGATCTCCTTCAGCACCTCTTCAATTTTTTTATCACGATCCTTTTTCAGCTGGTCAACCTGTTGGTAAATTTCATCCTTCGCAACAATGTCCTGAAAATCGGTCTCATCAGCTTTTGTATTGAGTTGCGCGATTTCGCCGTCGATGCCCGAAAGCCAATCTTTTATGCGGGATCTGAATTCAAGGGTTTTTTGCCTCAATTCATCATTCGACAATGAGCCATAACTATTAAAATGGGAATTAATCTGATCTACTAAAGGCAGGATTTTTTGAACGTCTTTTTCCGACTTGCTTCCCCCAAAAATCTTCGATAAAAAACCTAACATGTGATTGGGTATTAATAAAATAGTTGATTTGAAACCAAATAGATAGTATACTAGACAAATATGGTGCTGGAAAATAAGAACAGGCCATATTGACAGCGGCACAAAGTTAAGGAATGGCGGGATACCGGGGCTACTGGTCTACACAATCTGTTTATTGATCTAATTTTGGCAGTTTGGGCCGGGCCAAACCCTATTTTTGTATTATGCGCAAAATCAAGCTGAGTCCGTTCTCAGCAGTTTCTTTACACATCTTGTTCTGGGCTTTTTATCTATTGCTGCCATATATTTTGCACAACCCCCAGGAAAGAGCAGACAGGTACAGGTTCTGGGCCGGAAGATCCACGATCATGAACCTGTTCTGGCTGGTGTTCTTTTATGCCAATGCCTTTGTTTTCATTCCGCGCATCCTGAGAAAATGGGGAATTGTTTGGTATATCCTCACCCTCCTCGTCTCCTGTATGATCATTTTCACCCTGGGGAATTTGATCACGATTGAATTCTTTCCCGATAAAGAGTTTGTGTGGCGGTCATATGTTCCGTTCATCTTTTCATTCATCTCATTCCTTGCGATGAGTTCGAGTTATCGTTTGATCGCCGATAACTTTGTTAAGGAAAGAATGAACAAGGAAAAAGAAAGTGAAGCCCTGAAAACGGAGTTATCGTTTCTCAGGTCACAGGTGAGCCCGCATTTCATGTTTAATGTGTTGAACAACCTGGTGGCACTGGCCCGATTGAAATCAAATCAAATTGAGCCTTCGCTGATCAAACTTTCGCACCTGATGAGATATATGCTGTATGATTCAGACCAGGACACGATCAGCCTGGAAAAAGAGTTGGAATATCTGCACAGTTATATCGACCTGCAACACCTTCGTTTTGGTGACGATGTGAAAGTGAACCTGGTCACCGAAGGGCAAATTGCCGGCAGGATGATTGAACCCATGTTGCTCATTCCATTCGTGGAGAATGCCTTCAAACATGGGATGGGAATGATTAAGGATCCGTTTATTGATATTAAGCTGAAGGCAAACAACACGGGTCTTGAATTTGTAGTAAGCAATAAGACATGTACCGAACCTGAAGTCAAAGACAAGAATTCAGGTATTGGACTGAACAATGTGAAACGCAGGCTGGAACTTCTTTATAAAGATCATCACGAATTGATCACCGGTAAAACAGGGAATGTGTACACCGCCGCTTTGAAAATTGCGTGGAAATGATGAGATGCCTCATTGTTGACGACGAAAAGCTCGCGCTCGACCTGATGGAAGACAATATCCGCCAGGTTCCCTTTTTGCAATTGGTGGCACGATGCAAGAATCCGCTTGACGCCATGGAGATCCTCAACAGCGAATCCATTGACCTGATCTTTCTCGATATCCAAATGCCGGGCATCACGGGTATTCAATTTCTCCAGAGTTTGAAGAATAGCGCAATGGTGGTTTTCGTGACCGCCTATGAAAAATATGCATTGGAAGGATATAACCTGGACGTTCTGGACTATCTCGTAAAACCCGTTTCGTTCGAACGATTCCTGAAGGCCGCCAACAAGGCGCTCGAACTTTTCAATCTCCGCAACAATCAGTCAAAGAGCAGTGGAGAGCCCGCCGATCACCCCGGATACATTTTTGTCAGTGCAGACTATTCCCTGGTAAAGATTAATATCGAAGACATCACCGTCATCGAAGGTTTAAAGGATTATATCCGGATTCATCTTGGGCCTTCAGCCAAACCCGTGATCACGCGCATGAGTATGAAAGCCATTGAAGACAAGTTGCCTTCCCAGCAATTTATCAGGGTGCACAAATCTTACATCATCTCTATTCACAGAATCGCTTCCATCCGGAAAGGTCGCATCCTGATTGATCACCTGGAAATCCCCATCAGCGACAACTACAGGGAACAGTTCTTTAAACGAATTGAGGGTCCGGAACCCTCTTAGAATATATATGCATTTGTCGCATTGGTCGCGATTAAGCGAACGTTAGTATAATTGGTCAAAACCACTGCGATAAAATGTCAAAATTCGAGTGCTGAATATGAAATTCTACCTTCCTTACTTATTGATCTGTCTCTCGCTTCCGGCATTGTTGGAAGCCCAGGATATTCGGCAGGTCAGTGGTAAAGTTTGGGACTCCACAAATAATCCATTGCCCAGGGCTTCAGTCAAACTATTTTATCCAGGAGGGAAGGATACGTTACAAATGACCACCGACAGCAGTGGCCGGTTTCTATTCTCCCCGGTCGATACTTCCAAATTCAGTATTGCCATCAGCAATATCGGGTACATTGATTTCAGGCGATTCTATTCTTTTCCTTCCGACATGAAGAACATCAACCTGAATGCAATCATTATGAAGCGCGATGTGAAGACGCTGGAGGAGGTGGTCATTGGCGTTCCTCCCATCCAGATCAAAGAGGATACGGTGGAGTACAAGGCCGATTCATTCAAGGTGAAACCGAATTCCATGGTGGAAGATCTTTTGAAAAAATTGCCCGGTGTGCAGGTCGATAAGAATGGTAATGTGACGGCACAGGGGAAGCAGGTTACCAAGGTGCGGGTGAACGGAAAGGATTTTTTCGGCGGTGACGTGCAAACGGCAACCCGGGAACTGCCCGCAGATATTATTGACAAGGTACAGGTGATTGATGATTACGGTGACCAGGCCGCAGTTTCCGGCATCAAGGATGGTGATCCCGACAAGATCATCAATCTTCAACTCAAGAAAGACAAAAACAAGGGAGCATTTGGACGTGCTACTGCTGGTTACGGTACAGATGACCGCTATACCGGGACCATCAACGCAAATATGTTTTCAGACCGTTCGCAACTTTCACTCTTCGGAAACGCGAATAACACCAATAATAGCTTGTTTAATATCGGTGGAAATGGAGGTAGCAGCCAGGGTGGTGGTGGCACCAGCGGTGGTGGCGGAGGCATCAGGGCAGGTGCAGGAACCGGTGCCCTGATTGCAGCTGGTGCGAACGCTATGGGGCTCGGAAGCACAAATAGCCAAACTGGCACCAACCAGGATGGTATTAATACGACCTATTCCATTGGAACGAATTATCGGACTGATTTCGGTGTCAAAAATTCTTTCTACGGAAGCTATAGTTTCACGAGGCGAAACAGCGTGGGCAACACCAATGTTTCCCAACAGAATTTTTTTGAAGACAAGACTTTTGTAAATAACCAGAACAAGGATTTCGATAACTGGACCAACAATCACCGGGTGACCGCGAACCTGGAGTTGAACCTGGATTCATTCAACTATATTAAAATTTCCCCGCAGTTTACCTATGGTGGCAACAAGAACCAAAATCTTGCCGGCTTTGAATATTTCGAGGATAACAATGTGATGACGAGCGAAGGCTTCAACCGCGATTCTGCTTTGAGTCAGACCCCAAACTTCGGCACGAATATTCTCTTCAATCACAAATTCAGGAAACGGGGCAGAAACTTTTCGGCAAATGTGAATTTTGGATTTTCTAATACCGACTTAAATGATGACCTGATCAATTTTACGCGCAGTTACGATACCAGTTTTGCCGGCGGTCATATTGACCTCAACCAAAACCAGCTGATTGATCAGTATAATAAAAATCACAACTATGCGATCCGCATGACCTATTCCGAACCCATCATGAAAGACCGGTTCCTGGACATTACCTATTCTCATACCAACTCGTATTCAAGCAGTGATAGGAAAACTTACCTGTTTGACCCTGCTACCGGGGATACCTTATTGGTCAATGCATTGAGCAATGCGTATGAAAATACTTTTATTTATGACCGGGCCGGCGTCAACATCCGCACCGTAAAAAAGAAATACAGTTATTCCTTCGGCGTTAACATCCAACCGGTGTACCTGAAGGGATATTCATTGACGAAAGACAGCGCCTACACGCCACAACACCAGGTGAACATTTTGCCCGTGGCCCGGTTTACTTACAATTTTTCGAAGACAAAGTCACTGGGCTTCAATTACAATTCGAGTGCCAGTCAGCCAAGCTTTACGCAATTGCAACCCGTACGCGATATCACCAATCCGCAATATCAAACACAGGGTAACCCCAACCTGCAACCGCAGTTTAGTCACAACTTTAATTTGCTGTACAACAATTTTAACTTCATCTCCGGGCGCGTGCTGTTCACGAATATCAACGTGAATCTCATCCAGGACAGGATTGTGAATAACAATATTTCATTGGGCGAAAAAGGTGCCCAGCTAAGTATACCGGAAAATGTGAACGGATACTATAGTGTCACCGGTTTCTATGCTTATTCGAAACCCTTTGAGAACAGAAAGTATGTGGTTTCGCTGAACGGCTCGGCAAACTTCAATCATGATGTGGGATTGGTTGACAGTGCGAAAAATGTAGGCTACAACTGGATCGCCTGGCAGGGTGCGAATTTCGATTTCAATTACAAGGATTGGCTGGAATTGGGCGTATCGGGAAGGTATAGTTTGAACAGCACACGATACACCATTTCCCAGCAAAACAGGTACACCTCAACGGCGCTGGTGATTGGAAGTACGATGCGTGCGGATCTGCCCGGAAGTTTCACACTTCGCTATGATTTCGATTACACGATAAACCAGGGTCTGGCGGATAATGTTGAGAAAAACCTGGCCATCCTAAATGCATCGATTGAAAAAGTGATCTTAAAAAAGAAGAATGGATTTATCCGGGTTTCCGGCTTTGATATTTTCAACCAGAATAGTAATATCAGCCGCCAGGTTAACGGGAACTCTATCATTGATACGCGAACAACGCGACTCACCAGGTACTTCATGTTAAGCTTCACGTACAGGTTGAACCGTTTTACCGCTGGCCAGCAGGGCCAGCAGCAACAGGGGCAACAACAGCAAAGGCAAGTGAGACCCTTTTAGGGGTATTGGGTATTAGGTATTGGGTATTAGGAATTGGTATTCAACTCCCAATACCAATACCCAATACCGCTATACCTAAATTTTCGGGTTTTCGCCTTTTCCGCTTCGCCATTATTTCTTACCTTTGCAGCCTCTTAACGAACCCCCAGAAGAATATGTCAGGAGCATTAAAGGAAGTTCGCAACCGCATCAAATCAGTACAATCCAGCCAGCAGATTACCAAGGCCATGAAAATGGTGAGTGCCGCCAAATTGAGGCGAGCCCAGGATGCCATCATCCAGATGCGCCCTTATGCGCAAAAACTGCAGGAAATGCTGAGCAATATTGTCAGCAACGCGGATACTTCCGGAGGTCAATCGCTCGCCGTAGAAAGGCCGCTTCAGAAAGTGCTGGTGATCGTAATCACTTCCGACAGGGGCCTTTGCGGTGCTTACAATGCCAATATCATAAAGCTGGCCCGTCTAACCATCCAGGAAAACTATGCTGACCTGCACAAGCAGGGAAAGGTTATGATTTGGCCCATTGGCAAGAAGGCATTTGAATACTTCCTAAAGGCCAAATACAATCTTGAAACAGCTCACAAGGACATTTTCCTGAACCTCAATTTTGAGCACGTTCAGGAGGCGGCACAGGAGGCCATCAAGGGTTTTTTAAATAAAGAATTTGATCGCGTGGAGCTCGTTTATAGTGAATTCAAAAACGCGGCAACTCAACGCTTCAAAGTAGAGCGGTTTCTGCCCATTCCAAAGGTGGAAGTCCAGGAAGGGATAAAGTCAAAAAAGTCAGACTTCATCTTTGAACCCGATCAGGACACTCTCATAGCCGAGTTGATGCCCAAGATTCTCAACACACAGCTGTACAAGGCCGTACTTGATGCACATGCCAGCGAACACGGCGCCAGGATGACCGCAATGGACAAGGCGACCGAGAATGCCAATGAATTGCTGAAATCACTCAAGATCTCCTATAACCGGGCAAGGCAGGCAGCCATTACGACCGAGTTGACGGAAATTGTGAGTGGTGCCGCAGCACTGACGGGATAGGCTGTGAACAAGTAAATCTTGCGGTAATCTCAACATCTATTAATTTTCCGGTGCACATTATATCATAATTTTCCATCATGGAATTATCGCAAATCATACCCCATATTGAAGCCCTCATTTTCGCAAGCGAGAAACCGCTCACCACGCTTGAATTGGTAGAGTTGGTGAACAATGCGCTCGGCTTCATCGAAGACAGAGCCAGTTTGGACCAGGTAGAATCTGCTGTTGAAGCAGTCATAGAAAAATATGGTTCAGAATTCTATCCCTTCGAATTACGTCAAAGTGGTGGTGGATGGCAATTCCTCACCAAGAAAGAATATCACAAAACCATTGCCCAACTCAATGGTGACAAATTCCTGAAGCGCCTTTCTACGGCAGCCATGGAAACCCTGGCTATCATTGCGTACAAACAACCCATCACAAAATCAGAGATCGAATCCATCCGTGGCGTGAATTGCGATTACAGCATTCAGAAGCTGCTGGAAAAAGACCTGATCGTGATCCAGGGCAGAAATGAAAATGCGCCCGGGCGTCCACTGCTGTACAACACGTCGAAATCTTTCATGGATTATTTCGGAATAAATGATTCCGAAGACCTGCCCAAGATCAGGGAAGTACTGGCCGACCAAATCGTTGAGCCCACCCTGGTTAACACGGAGCATTTTGAAATTGAAGAGGAAAGTACCCTCGTGGTGTCTGAGAGTGGTGAGCTGATTGAAAACCTCGAAAATGAAGAGGGGTCAGCCGCACAGCCCGAGGCAGGCAGTCCCGATGAATCTTCTTCAGAAGAAAATACTGACCAGCCCGAAAAAAAGGACGAATAGAAGTAAGTGTTGAAGGGTAAACGGTATATGGTATACGGTGCTTTCTCTTATTAATGCCATACTCCCCTATACCGTATACCGATTCCGTATCCATTTATCCCAACGAAATATGAATGAAGGATTAAGTTCACAGCAGCTGCTCCAAATTGCTAATGAATTTGGAACGCCAGTATACATTTATCAGGCAGAGCGCATCGCAAAGCAGTATGCGAAATTGCAGGACGCGTTTACACATTGTCCGGCCAAATTTTTCTATGCCTGCAAATCATTGACGAATATTAATATCCTGAGGTTTGTAAATGGTCTGGGTGCAGGGCTGGACTGTGTTAGCATCAACGAAGTAAAACTGGGTTTGATGGCCGGATTTTCAGAAGACCGGATTTTGTTCACGCCCAATTGCGTGGACCTGGACGAAATCCTCGAAGCGAAAGATTTAGGTGTTCACCTCAATATTGATAACATTTCCATCCTGGAGCAGTTCGGAAATAAATTCGGCAGAAGCTACCCTGTATGCATTCGCCTGAACCCGCACATTATGGCAGGAGGGAATTTTAAAATTTCCACCGGGCATGTGGACAGCAAATTCGGGATTTCCATTCACCAGATCAGGCATATTGAACGGATCGTGAAATCTACCAAGGTTAAAGTGACCGGAATTCACATGCACACAGGCAGTGAGATTAAAGATGTGGGCGTATTCCTGGAAGGCCTGGAAGTGATGTTCAGCATGGCCGTGCATTTTCCGGATCTCGAATTCATTGACCTGGGAAGCGGTTTCAAGGTGCCTTATCAGCCTTCAGACGCAGAGACCGATGTGAAAACGCTTGGCGAGAAACTGGCACAGGCCTTTTCACAATTCGAAAAAGAATCCGGACGAAAACTCAGCGTATGGTTCGAACCTGGCAAATATCTGGTGAGTGAATGCGGCTACTTTGTGGTGAAGGCCAATGTGATCAAACAAACCCCTGCCACAGTTTTTGTGGGAGTAAACAGCGGGTTCAATCATTTGATCAGGCCGATGTTTTATGAGGCGTATCATCACATCGAAAATATCTCCAATCCCGGTGGTCCCGAAAGAATTTACACAGTTGTTGGAAATATTTGCGAAACCGACACTTTTGCGTGGGATCGAAAAATCAATGAAGTGCGCGAAGGTGATCTGCTTGTATTTTACAATGCGGGTGCCTATGGTTTCGAAATGAGCAGCAATTTCAATTCAAGACTGAAGCCTGCAGAAGTACTGGTGAAAGACGGAAAGCCGCATTTGATCAGGAAGAGAGATAGCTTCGAAGACTTGTTGAGAAACCAGGTTGAAGTGGTGGCGTAAATCAGTCCAGCCAAATTTCATTTACTGCCAGGCCGGCCGGCGGCGTGAATTCCGGCGCATTCATTTCGAAATTTGATTCCTTCTCCTGCTTAATGATTTTTGTGAGCGGCACCGGTTCATAAATCGCATCTGAGGGTTTACCCAGCCATGCGCCCAGCGTGAAGAATGCGTATTTGATGAAATGCACGATATAAATCATGCCCCACATGCTTTTGTAGTCGTCGCTATCGTAATTGAAAATAAATTTTCTTCCCAAATTGAAAATGAGATAGGAACCTGAGAACATGAACACACCGTTCATGATCCAAAACAAGCTATAGCCAAGGATATTACCCTTGTAATGATCCATCAGGTATTTCTGGAAAAGCAAGGCCGAAACGAGAATGATGGCGCAGTTAATCGTGATGAGCAGAGTATTGAATTCATTCAGGCTATTGATGAGCAGATAAGACACACACATATTTGGAACGAACACCAGGAGTGTAACGGTCAAATTTCTTCCGAATTCGGTTCTGTACCTGCTGTTGATCATGAGCAGAATCAGCATCAGCTCAGTTACCATGAGCACGTTTCTCAGAAAGTGAAAGGGTTTGCTATAGAAGGGAATGAAGTTAAGGGTAAGGTTGAACAGGAATGCAACCAGGCTCAGCATCATCAGGTAATTGAGGTATTCTACCACGTAAGTACGCTTCAGCAAAATGAAAAGAAAGGGCAACAGCGGCAGGTACGATGAGATGTGTACAAACAGGTTCAGGTATACATTTCCGAAGTCTAGCATACAATGGGTTTGGATTAACAGGCTGCAAAGCAGCAACAAAATATAACGTTTTTTTCGCGGGAATATTACCCCGGAACTGGGTATTCCGACGGCATTTCAGCCGATTTATGTATATGATTTTCTTGTTACATTTAGGATAACTAAACTTTATTCTATGCCCATCAGGATGGTAGATGACCCGCAGGATCCGAACCAGGGAGATTCAGGCGATGAGGGTGGAGGCGGGGGACGATCAAATTTTCCAGGCGGTGGCGGAGGCGGCGGAATATTTGGACTGTTACCGCTTTTGCTTAGCCTGTTTAAGGGAAGAGGTATTCTGCTCCTGTTGGTGCTTGGAGGAGCCGCATATTTTTTGCTTGGCAGGGGTTGCGGCGGTGGAGGTGGAATTGTAAACAATATCACTTCATTGGCTACAGGTGGATTCCTCGATCCGAAACAATTTGAAAAGGCAAATATCTACGAGCCGCTGGCTGAAGACAATTCTAAAAATCCCATCCCTGAAAATGCAAATCTTCAACGTTTTGCTCCGCCGGCTGGTGATCAGGGGCACCAGGGTTCATGCGTTGCTTGGAGTAGTGCTTATGCTGCGCGTTCCATTCTTGAATCTTCACGAAGCGGGCAACAGGTTTCATTTAGTCCAGCCTTTCTTTACAATCAAATCGGCCTTGAAGGGTGCGAGGGTTCTTATGTACAACGCGCCATGGAATATATGACCAAGCAGGGTTCGATTCCATACCAGCAATTTCCTTATTCCGACCAGGATTGCAGTCGCCAGCCAACACAGGATATGATTCGCCAGGCCAGTGAATTCAAGATGAGGGGTTACAACCGGCTCACCAAAGGCGATCGCACCGACGAGATTGACCTGAGAGCGGTTAAAGAAAATTTGGCGCAGGGAGCGCCGGTGGTCATTGGGATGATGGTAGGTGAAAGTTTTATGCAAGACATGATGGGCAAGGATGTATGGCAACCTGCCGCCGGTGATGAGTCTATGCGCGGCATGGGCGGTCACGCCATGTGTGCCGTTGGATACGACGATAGAAAATATGGGGGCTCAATTCTGATCATGAACAGCTGGGGGCCGCAATGGGGCAACAACGGCTTTGCATGGATACCCTACAAATATTTCAATGCATTTGTGAGGGAAGCTTATGGCTTGGAGCCGATGACCAAGGTTGGTGCAGCGGCAAATGTTCCCCTGGCGTGTGAAATCGGATTGGTGAAGAACGACGATAAGCAATACATACCCCTTCGCGTAGCCGCAGGCAACAGGTTCGAAACCGTGAGCCCGGTCAAAATCGGGACGCGATTTAAAATGGAAGTGAAGAATTCGACGGAATGTTATATCTATGTTTTTGGCAAGGAGACTGACGGTAGCAGCTACACGCTGTTCCCCTACCCCAGGGCAGATAATCCGCAACAAACAAAATACTCACCCTTCTGTGGAATTACCGGCTATAGGCTCTTTCCGCGTGACAAGAGTATGGCGCCAGACAGTATCGGCACAAAGGATATGATAGCCGTGGTGGTGAGCAGGAAGCCATTAGATTGGTACAGCATTAACCAGTCGTTAAGCAAAAGCCCTTCCTCTGATTTCGGCAATCGGCTTAATTCTGCACTTACGGGCCAGCGCCTGGACGGGGTAAAATTCAACAATTCGTCCAAAGGCAATATTCAATTCGCTGCTTCGCCCAATGAAAACCAGGTGGTGGCTTGTTTGGTGGAAATAAGTAAAAATTAAAAATTAAAAATGCAAAATTGTGGGCGGACAAGGACTCAATTTTGAATTTTTACTTTTTACTTTTGAATTACAATATATGAATGCCCAGGCTGGTTTGTTCGTCAAACAAATGCTGAATCCATTTCAGTTTAAATGGTTTTTATTTACAAGGATTCCCAGCGCTTTCTTTTCAGGTGTTCGTGTGCGTGAGCTGGAACGGCAGAAATGCACGGTCACAATTCCCTACAAATGGTTTTCACAGAATCCATTCCGGTCAACTTATTTTGCCTGCCTTTCCATGGCAGCAGAAATGTCAACGGGCTGCCTGGCCATGATGAATGTGTTCCAGCGAACGCCTTCTGTCTCCATGCTGGTTGTGATGATGGAATCCCACTATTTCAAAAAAGCAGTGGGCAAAACGAGCTTTATTTGCAGGGACGGTGATTTGTTTGAGTCAAAAGTTGAGGAAGCCATAGCGACTGGAGAAGCCACAACTGTTACCGCGAAATCTGTTGGCACCAATGAACAGGGAGAAGTCGTGGCAGAGTTTTTGGTGACATGGTCATTTAAGGTAAAAAGTAAAAAGTAAAAGGTAAAAAGTAAAAAATCTACAATCCACAATCCCCGCCCGTTCCGAACAGAACGTTCGGGCGGGCACAATCAACAATCAACAATCTAAAATGAAAATTGCTTTCCATGGTGCAGCCCGCACGGTAACGGGCTCAAAACACCTCGTCACCTTAAAGAATGGGAAAAAGTATTTGCTCGATTGTGGCATGTTCCAGGGTATGGGAAAGGAAACCGATGTGCTGAATCGTGAATTCGGGTTTAATCCGGCCGAAGTCACCCACCTCATCTTGAGTCATGCACATATCGACCACAGTGGTCTCATTCCGAAATTGGTGAAGGACGGATTTAGCGGCAAAATTTATTGCACACCCGCCACGAAGGAACTTACGGCCGTGCTGCTGGAAGATTCTGCCGGCATCCAGGAAGACGATGTAAAGTACATCAACAAACGACGCGCCGTAGACGGAATGCCTTACCTGAAGCCGCTTTACACCGAAGAAGACGCGAGGAATGCAATGACGAATTTCGTAACAGTTGAGTACGACAATTGGTTCCGGGTCGACGAAAACGTGGAAATACAGTATACAGATGCGGGACATATCATCGGAAGTGCTGCGGTACACTTGCGCATAACCGAAGACGGAAAAACTTCGCGGCTTACGTTCAGCGGAGACGTAGGCAGGTACCGTGACGCCATTTTGAGATCACCCGCGCAATTTTCGCAGGCGGATTATATACTGATTGAATCAACATATGGCAACAGCCTTCACGAAGATGTGTTCACGACGCCCGATCAGCTGTTGCAATGGATCGAAAAAGCCTGCCTTCAGAAAAAAGGGAAATTGATTATGGCCGCCTTTAGCGTGGGCAGAACACAGGAAATACTCTTCTTTTTAAACCAGTTGGAATTGGAAAAGAGGCTGCCACCGGTAGACTATTTTGTGGACAGTCCATTAAGCGTAAATGCCACCGAAATTGTGAAGCGCTACCCGCAGTATTTCAACAAAACGATTCAGAATATTCTCAAGACGGACAATGATCCCTTCTCATTCAGTGGCCTGAAATTTATTCGCACGGTGCAGGAATCAAAAATGCTCAACTTCAGGAACGAGCCATGTGTCATTATATCGGCGAGTGGTATGGCCGAGGGTGGCAGGGTGAAGCATCATATTAGCAATACGATTGAAAACAGCAGGAATACAATTCTGTTCACGGGTTATTGCGAGCCCACCTCACTCGGTGGGCGACTCGTTGCCGGCGCAACTGAAGTTGGTATTTTCGGCGTGGCGCATGAAGTACATGCGGAAATTGGAACGATCAGAAGCATGAGTGCTCACGGAGATTATGAAGATCTGTCACAATTCCTATCCTGCCAGGATCCCAGGCAGGTGAAGAAATTATTCATCGTTCATGGAGAATATGACGTGCAACTGGCATTCCAGCAACGCCTGTTGAAGAAGGGTTTCCAGGATGTGGAGATCCCTGAGCGGCATTATGAAGTGGGGCTGGGTTAATCAAAAAGCAAAAAATTCAAAAGTCAAAATTCAAAATGGGGAAGTCCTTTTGAATTTTGACTTTTTACTTTTTAATTTCTTGAAATCTGTGGTCAGTGTAACAGTCACTTCATTTAAGTACGAATTTAATTGGTGTTTTCAGCTGGCTGACTGGATTTCAGGCTTTACACAAGATGTTGGTGGCTCTTGGTTTGTCGGCGGAGATTGGAGGCTTAATGCTTGGAAATTGGAGGCTTTCTACTCGGAAATTGGAGGCTTTCTGGATTGGACGCGGCCTTGAATAGGATTGGAAAAGGTTTCCTGAAGGATGATGGAGGTGTTTGTGAAGGTTAGAAGATCTTTCTGGGCGGCGTTTGCTTGCAATTGCATAGTAAAGTTGCGAAAGATTAACGACTCATTTACATTAATTCGCCCACCTGGCTTGAACTTCCGATGAATGAACCAAATCGTCCGATAATTGGAAATTAAAAAGTCAAAAGTCAAAAGTAAAAATTCAAAAGTGCGAAGTTGTTTTTACTTTTTACTTTTTACTTTTTAATTAAAACAAAAAACCCCGGCTTTTGCCGGGGCTCGCAGCGAACAATTTTGTAGAGGTGATGAATCTGAAGTCTTTTTGGACGGTTTGGCGTTTTCGCTGCTTAGGGGTTGGTGTTTAACATAAACTAAGCTGGCTCATTTCAAGGGTTGGATCAGTTAGGTTATTTATAGGTACGGATCCTGAATTTCAAAGGAATGGGTTTAGGGTTTTTACTAGTTTAAATTGGATTCTCTTGGCAAAGAACTATTGATCACTTAAACTGAAGTAAAGATGGTGCAAAAACCCTGGCCTGTGGGAAATATTCGATGAAGTTGGAGGAAGTTCCGATGTTCGGACCTTATAATCGGTGACTGGATTACACGATATTGAGTTTCTTCATCACATCTGCACGGTGAGCCTTACTGATGGGAATATAGTTGCCTTTTATGTATAGCGTGTTATCCTGGATATCGTCAATCTTATGGATGTTCACGATATAAGAACGATGAACTTTCAGAAATGCACTCTTGTTCACTTTTTCTTCAAGCCCCTTGATGGTGTTGAGCGTGACATACTTCTTAGCAGGCGTCACAAATTTTACATAGTCTCCCATGCTTTCCATAAACAATACATCGTCATTGTTCAGGCGTATGAGTTTCCCGTCTGCCTTGATGAAAATATAATCATTGGATTCTATGGTAGCCGTATTCACTTCGGCCTTCTTCACTTTCTGGATTGCTTCTAGAAAGCGCTGGTAGGTGAAGGGCTTCTTCATGTAGTCGGTCACGTTATACTGGAATGCACTGTAGGCATACTCAGTCTTTGAGGTAGTGAGTATAACGGAAGGGGAGTAGACGAGTTGATCCAGAAGATCAAAACCAGTAGCACCGGGCATTTCCACGTCGAGGAATATAAGGTCGATGGTTTGTTCATTGAGGAATACGAGTGCGTCGGCCACATTTGAGAAATGGCCCTTTACTTCAAGGACACCACTCTTTTCGCAAAATTTCATCAGGAAATCTGCGGCAACCTGCAGATCTTCTACGATGATGCAACTGATTTTCATGCTCATTTTTTGTTGTATTCGGTTAATCGCCTGAATTCTTCTTCCAGGATCTCGCTATCGGCTTTAATTTTCTTTTTCAGATTTGCGAAATCTTCCTTCATTGCTCCGTTCATGAGTCCCACTTTGCAATTGTTTTCCATTTGCTGGATCATGGCCTGTGTTTGAGGCAATCCAACATAGCCAAACAAGGGTTTCGTCTTGTGAAGGGCCTGTCGAAGACCCTCGGTGTTTTCATTTTCTAATTCCCGGCCAGCGAGCCCCATCAGCTTTGGAATTTCCGTGATTACATTTTCAAATACAGATTCTGCGTATTCCCAATCCCCATCATAGAGATCATTGAGAAAGTCCACCTGCAGTGCGGGGCTGAACAGAAATGGTTCTGACATAAGCTTTTTTCTTTATATAGAACAATTAAAAGGCGTCAAAATCGTTGAATAATAAGGTCCAAACCCTATTTCAGCCACACCCTTACACAATGAAGACCAAACTCTACAAAAAGCTAACCGACTTATACTACGAGATCTCAAATTCAGGTATTGATGAGTCGGCTTCCCGTGATGATAACCGCGAAATCTTCCGGTTTAATCATTTCATCATGCTCGCACTTGCAGTTAATTTTTTCTGCATCATTCTCTACATCACCAGGAACCTGTTTTTGAGTGTCGCAATTAACCTCACATCTGCAACGCTACATTTTGCGAGTTATTATCTCAACAAGGACAAAAAATATGATACGGCCAAGCGGCTAAGTATACTAAACATCAATATTTACCTTATCCTGCTGAACTATGCAGAGGGTCTGAAAGCAGGTGAGTACATGTACTTCTTTCCCTATATCCTGGCCCTGACATTCCTCGTTAAGGTTAAACGTTTTTATGATGAACTGGCTTCTGTGTATGCCGTAACCTGCTTCTCCCTTGTGGTGACCTTCATCATCAGTCCCTTTGTGAGTGAATTGGTGACAATACCGGCACACACCTATATCGAACTGTTCAACACGAACCTGGCATTGTCACTTTTGTTGATCATGCTGTTTTCTTACCTGATCCTGCGCATCTACAAGAAAAATGAAGACATCATTCTCGATGAAAAGCATTTCGGCGATACGATTTATAACACGTCGCTTGACGCGGTTTTTATTGTCGAGTCCAGGTCGAATGTGATCACTGATTGCAATAATCGAGCTCTTGAATTGTTTGAAGCCTTTCGAAAAGGTTCGATGATCAACACGAGCGTAGCATCACTGTTCAAGGACACGAGTGGTAAGCAAGCACAGGAGATTCCTGCACCTTTTCGCAAAGAAGGGGAGCAGTGGCAGGGCGAATTGGAATTGCTTACAAGGAAAGACAATACTTTCTATGGTTACGTGAGCATCGTACCCTTTGAATACAAAGGAAATTTTTACAACAAACTGAGTGTACTTGATATCAGCAATATCAAACTTGCAGAGTTCGAATTGTTGAAAGCGAAACAGAAGGCTGAAAACGCCTATCTCGCGAAGTCTCGTTTTCTTTCCAATATGAGCCATGAGTTGAGAACGCCTCTCAATGGTATTATTGGTACATCGAACCTTTTGATGCAGGAAGACCACCTGAGAACGCAAAAGTTGCATTTGGACGTGCTCAAGTATTCGTCAGAGCACATGATGATGCTTATCAATGACATTCTTGACTATAGCAAAATAGAGGCAGACAAAATTGAATTGGATAATTCCCAGTTCAACCTCAAGCGGGCGATGGAAAAAATCGCCACGCAATTCACCACTCAAATCGGGCAGAAGCAGCTTCACTTTGACGTGCATATCGATGATGAATTGGATCTCGAAGTAATCACTGACGAAACACGGATCAGGCAGGTGCTTAGTAACCTGCTTTCGAACGCGATCAAGTTTACCGATAAGGGCGTGATTAGTTTGACGGTTTCCATGCTTCGATCTGCCAGTAGTTCCATTACGGTGCAGTTCACCGTTAAGGACTCTGGAATCGGTATTGCAAAACCCAAACAGAAGCAGATCTTCGAAAGTTTTACCCAGGCCGATGCAAATACGACGCGAAAATATGGAGGCACGGGGCTTGGCCTGGCCATCAGTAAAAAACTTGTGGAGATGCTGGGTGGAGAATTAATGTTGCAGAGTGAAGTAAACCTCGGTAGTATATTCCATTTCACGCTCGATGTGAAAACCAGCAATACACGCAAGGCATACATTAATGCGGATACCAACAGGAAATTGGAAAGCCTTCGGGGCATTCGCATATTGATTGCTGAAGACAATCCGGTCAACATGGCTGTAGCCAAGCGATTCCTTCAGAAATGGGATATTGATGTAAAAGAAGCCTGCAATGGATTAGAGGCGGTGGAATTGTTCAAAGAACACAAATTCGACCTGGTGTTGCTTGACCTGGAAATGCCCGAGATGGATGGGCCCAGTGCAGTAATTGAAATCAAAAAACTCAATGCCGCCATTCCCGCGCTCGCGTTCACAGCCGCTGTTTACGACAATATGTATGAAGATTTGAGATCGAAGGGGTTCAACGATTTTATCCGCAAGCCTTTCAGGCCAGAAGACCTGCATAGGAAGATTACCGAGTTTGTGCAAGTGGTTAAATAGTACTAAGTACTAGGTACTAAGTACTAAGAACTGTTAACATATAAAAACTAAAAAGCCGGCCCTCATTGCCGGCTTAATAATTTTGGCTCGTGTGAATTCCAATGTTTCGTTTTCGATGGGGTTGGATTCAGCGGGTTCTTTTAGAATACGGATTTCCTATCGTACTAGACTTACTGATTATTGGCACTGTAAAGATGCGAAGGATCGGACGCTGTTTCAGAATAATTCGACTGCAGGATATCTTTTGTCGATGATCGGCATGTTTCGTCCGATAACTGGAATGGGAGGAAATTGCAATTCCGTCAACCCGGCCGTAAGATATTGATTTATAATGTATTGGGCAAGAAAAAAGCAGCGCCTTTGCGCTGCTTTTTGAACGGGTTGGCATTCAATTATTTCAATTCGTAAGCCACGATACCATTCCTGAAAAATGTTGGAACATAAACCATATGACTCACGGGATCATAACCAATATCCGCTGAATTAATTTTCCTTTCTCTTGTATCCAGTAGCAATTGCTTGCTGCCATAGTCCTTCACATACCAGATGTTTCCGCCCCAGCAGGAAACAAGAAACTCACCAGGCTTAACCATTTCAACACCATCCGTATCCTCTTGCATGCCATCTGTGATCAGTTCGGGCCTTCCGTTGACCAGTTTATATAATCCTCCTTTGTCCAGTAAATAAAGATCATTTCCTACAGCCAGGAGACCATTGGGGCCCTTCAAATTCTCTGCAATGGTTGTTACCTGACCGTTTACAATTTTGTGAACTTTCAAAGTCTTACTATCAGATACATAAACGGCGCCTGTGCCATCAACCGTTATGTCATTTAAGCCAGAAGCCCCCGGCACGGCTGTTCGTTCCAGAATGGTTCCTGTCTTAATATCTATTCCTACCACTTCATCCACATCGGCTGCATACAACATATTTCCATGCAAACCCAGACCCTTCGGTGCACTCAATCCCTTTACCCATTCTACAGAGATGATTTTACCATCGAGTCCTACTTTACCGATGGAGCCATTTCCATCTTTCGCCCAGGGTTCACCGTTTATATTCGATACATACAATACCTTATTGGCGGGATCAAATAATACGGATTCAGGCGTCTTCAACGTGGTATCGGTTTCCCATCGTTTCTCCAGGTGGATTTGCGCCAAAAGGCGACTCGCCGGCAGAATAAGAATAACCAGCAGAAGCAAAGATTTTTTCATCGTTTAATAATTATATGGGGCTAAGTTAATGAATGGAAGGGAAATCGCTTGATGAAGGCAAGGGTATTAGGTATTGGGAATTTACGTAATCCAGTATCCGGTAGCCCGGCCCGTTCCGAACGGAACGTTCGGGCGGGCGGTATCTGGAATATCCCTAAAATGACAAAACCGGCCCTCAATTGCCGGTTTTATCTAGCTCGTTTTTTAGATCTCCTTAGTGTACAGTTTCAACAGGGCTTGGATTCAGCGGTTATTTTTAGAATAAAGATTTAAAGTTTGTTACTGATTATTGACATAGTAAAGATGCGAAGGATTCTTCAGCCTTTTAGAACTAATCGTCTACCGGCCACGACCAGTCGACGTTTGGACAAAAAGCGCCGATAACTGGAATCGCAAGATCAGCCAAATCGCTCCACATTAAATGCCTGGATATCTATTGCTGTCTTCCTCCCGCCAACAATTTCTTCCACCAATTTGCCCGTGCCGGCTGCAAGTGAAAGGCCCAACATTGCGTGACCGCCCGCAATCGTAAGATTATCGTATTTACTGTGCTTACCAATATAGGGCAGGCCATCCGGGCTCAGGGGTCTGAAGCCATGCCAGATCTTCTCTGCAGAAGGAAATTGAACATCGAGATTTGGATAGTAGAATTTGGCAGCGTTAAAAATGGCCTGTGCTCTCTTAACGAGGGTGGGTGAATTCAGTCCACTGATCTCCATGGTTCCTCCCATTCTGAGATCTCTCCCCATGGGTGTCATGGCAACCCGGTGATCAACCAGGATGGCCGGATAGCGCAGGTTTTGCCTGCGATTTTCAAAGGTCATGCTATAACCCTTACCCGCCTGCAATAACATATGAATGCCAAGATCGGAAGTGGTGATGGGGAGCCATGATCCCGTTGCCAACACCCACTGATCTGAATCAAGTTTTCCCTGGTCTGTTTTCACCGCAGTCACCCGTCTTGCATTTTTTTCAAATCCCGTCACAGTAGTATTCAGCTGCATGTTCACACCGGCTTCCCGGAGTGCCTTGCTCAATGTGGCCATAAAATCACCCGGGTGCAAATGTGCATCGATGGGATACAACACACCGCCTCTTACATTTACTTCCACTTCAGGTTCCATCGCCTGCACTTCTGCAGCATTGAAAATCCTGGTTTCGATATTCAGGGCCTTCGCGTCCCTTGCAAGCTCCATCTCATGTTTTTCAGTTGCCGGATTCTTATACAGCATAAAGCAACCAATTTCTTCCATGCGGAAATGATTGCCTAATTCATTCTTGATATCTGTCGTCAGTTCGCGACTCAGGTGAAGAATTTCGTTCAGGGGTTGAATGTGCTCCTTCATTGTTTTTTCAGAAGCACTTTTCCAGAAGCTCAAACACCACCTCATCAAATCCAGATTCAATCGCGGCTTTATGTAAAATGGGCTGGTAGAACTAAGCATCCATCTCAATCCTTTCGCGACAATTCCCGGCGATGCGAGTGGTATGAAATGACTGGGAGAAACATAGCCTGCATTTCCAAATGAAGTACCATGGGTGATATCACCGCGTTCAATTAATGTAACGTCGTAACCTTGTTTTCTCAGGTAGTAGGCGCTGCACAAGCCGATGACTCCGCCTCCAATGACCGTAACTTTCTGACTCATTTCTTTGGTGGGAACCGATTTTAGTTTCGAATGATTCTGCATCCGAAGATCCTGCCCGCGGTCTTGCCATAGTTAGCTTCAATCCGGACCGTAACCTCCGTTAATTTTGCCGCAATGTTAAGGGGAATTGGGTAAATATGGTCATAGAATTTTCCGGTTTCGCCACCCTGCCAGTCAACGGTGGCAATCTTATTGCCATTAACTATAATATCAAACTTCCTGTCCTTGTCGTCGCCAATATAAGTGAGCAAGAGTTGATTGGTTGATGAGCTGTCCAGCTTCATTTTAAAGCTGAACCAGCCGCCTGCCCTTACTTCTCTGCCAGGTCTGCCTAACTCAATATCCGTATACGACTTTTCTGAAGCCTTCAATTCATGATCGCGTTCCGGCTGCATTTCGCCCACACGAAAATGATCCACCGTTTTTCTTTCAATCTCTGCCTCCCTTTTTTTCTCTGCTTCATAATCCTGTTTTCGTTTTTCCCAATCCTGCGGAGTGAAATAATCCCAGTACACATTGTAATAATCATCCACCACTTGATAAAAAGGAACGAGGGTAGGACTGAAAGGCATACCCACTTCATTTATTTTGAACTGCAGACTTTCCTGTTGAACCGGACTGATCCACGCATTAGCTTCCCTGGTGCTCGTGAGTAGCACAGGCACTCCGGTTACAGGATCGGGCATGGTTGAGCCCAGGCGGCCGGCCATGACCAGCGGCCCATAAAGAATGGCGATTCGATCGGGATTGTCGGGCATGGATTCTGTATGCAAATCCATTTCGTATTTAACTTCCAGCCGGTCTCCCGTTTTCCAGGTTCGCCTGATAATATAGTATCCATCTGCGCCCAAATCAGGCTTGATCGATTTGCCATTGACGGCTACCGAAATCTTGTCCTTCGACCAATATGGATTTCTCAAACGAATGGTGGCTTCAACCGCCTTTGTCGCATTGAATAAAAGAAGCGTCGAGTTTGCCGAAGGAAAATTGGTTTGCTGGGTGATGACCAATCCTTTCCTTTTCCAATTCAATTTTGAAGCGATGAATAAGTTCAGGTATAGGTCACCGGTAGCGCCCTGGTAGTAGATTGCTTCCTGGTATTTTGAATGGTTCTCCATTCCACTTCCAACGCAGCACGTAAACGTGTTGAATGAATCGCTGAATACCTTGCGCGTGCCCATCCGGAGCGGCACGAAATAACACATCATGCCCGTATTTGGGTTTTGGGAAGAAAGGATGTGATTATACAAAGCGCGCTCATAATAATCGGCGTATTCGTTTCCAGGGTTCCAGCTAAATAAGTGACGCGTCAACTTCAACATATTATAGGTATTGCAGGTCTCACAGGTTTTGTCGCTGAGCTTGTCATTCAGCTTGTCACGTTCTCCGCAATACTCGTTGTTGCTGTTTCCGCCAATCACATAGCTATGGTGATTCACCATCGTCGTCCAAAAAAATGAGGCAATGGTGGAATCCGTGGGGTCGCCGGCCAGTTCAAACCTGCGTGCACAACCAATGGCCTTTGGCACATTGGTATTGGAATGCCGGCCGGGCAGGGGATCAACCTGTTTCGCCAGCGCACCCAACACAAATTCATCATGAAATTTGTGAGAGAGGTCAAGCCATCGACGATTTCCGGAGATGGAATATAGGTTCACGAGCACATCATTCATTCCTCCATATTCGCAATTCAACATCTTAAGGATTTGCTCGTGCTTGAGCGGTTGCAGAATTTTCTCTGTCCAGGCTGCCATGGCCAGGTCCACCTGGAGGGCCTGCTTGTTCCCGCAGTAGAGGTATGCATCCAGCAGGCCAGCCATTAGTTTGTGCACGGTATACCAGGGACTCCAGCCGCCATTCAAATCAAAACCACTCGATTTGATTTCGCCCCGGGTCAGTTTTCCAAAGATTGAATCTTCATTGGGAATCGCACCCACATAGCCGGTTTTTCTTGCCGTTTGGCACTTCGCCAATTCACTAACGATGTAGTCTATACGCTTTTTGAATTCAGAATTTTTAGTAGACGCATACATCATGGCGCATGCCGAAAGATAGTGGCCCAGGCTATGTCCCGACAAACCCTCAGATTCCCATCCGCCATAAACGTCACCCTTTGTAGGAAGTCCCGCATTGGAATAAAAACGATGCAATAACCGGTTAGGATCGAGTAAGAGGAGATAGGCCGAATCCCGGCTTCGCGCATTCGCAAACGGACTTCCCGGTAATAACTGAACGTCGGAGAGATTAAAGCTGTAAGCCTTGATTTTCGAAACGGGAGCTATTTTAATGCGTGCCTGCTGCGCCTCCGGCACATACGATTGAGCGAAGCAGGGAGCAAAGGCACACCATAATATCAATGTTGCCAGCAAATTCCTGGTCATGCTTAAAATTGAATATGTTGACAGTCTTTATTTCAAAGCCTGCAAACTCCTATCCTTTGGAGGCTCCTTGCCGCTAATCAGTTCCACATTCTTTACCCTTTCCGGAAACCAGACATTCATTTCACCCTTGCCGCGATGGGCCCAGGCATAATAGGGGATGGCTAAGAAATTTTGTGTGCCCGTGCTGATGGCCTGGCCATCCTGGCTGATGTTAACACCGGTTACCTGCGATTTCAAAACCATCACACCGTGCAACAGATCGGCCTTATATTCAGTTGTAAAGCTGGCCTCAGCCGGCAGGATAATATTTCCTGTTTTGCCATTGTTATCGGTCCATTCAGCACAGTAGATAAGCGGACCTCGTTGTAGTGCGAGTTTGCCGATATCTTCTTTCACCTTAGGATTGGCCGCAATTTTTTGTACATCCATCGGGAAGCTAACCTTCACCCGGTCGCCTTTTTTCCATGGCCTGTTCAGGACTGCATAACCATTTTGCAGGGTATACTCAACTGGCTGGCCATTTACACTGATTACTGTTTTGCCTGACCCGGCATTTTGAAATTTATAGAGGTCAGATGGAATGGCTTCACCCCTTGCCCAGCCTGGTATTCTCACCAGCAAGCCAAAGTTGGATTTGCTCTTAGGATTCACCGTGATTTGCAAATCACCGTCCCATGGATAATTGTTCTGTTGCACCAGTTCTACCTGGTTTTTGCCAACGGTGAATTGTGCCGATCCACTGATGAAAAGATTCACATAAATATTGTTGTCCTTTTGCGCGTACATGTAACCGGGTACAGAGGGAATAAGCCGGCAGATATTGGTTGGGCAGCATGAGCACTCAAACCAGCCTGACCGCTCGGGTTCGCCTCTTGGATTATTACCACCATTCGTCATCTGCATGGCGTTCGTATAGAAAAATGATTTTCCATCCATGCCCACTCCGGAAATCAAGCCGTTGTATAATGCTTTCTCCAACACATCCATGTACTTGGAGTCTCCATGCAAAAGAAACATCCTGTAATTCCAATACACTTCCCCAATCGCAGCGCAGGTTTCATTATAGGCAGTGAGATTGGGCAATTCATAATTTTCGCCAAAACGCTCGCCGTCTCCTTTTGCACCGATACCTCCCTGGACGTAGATCTTCTTGGATACCACGTTATCCCAGATTTTGTCAATGGCGCTCAGGTATTTCGGATCTCCTGTCAACGCAGCAATGTCGGCCACTGCTGAATACAAATACATGGCTCTAACGGCATGGCCTACTGCCTCATCCTGATCAACCACGGGTTTATCGTCCTGCCAGTATTTTCCGTTTTCCCAAACATTGGTACTCTTGTCATCATATTTTCTTTCACCGCGCTGGTCTACAAAAAATTTCGCGAGGTCCAGGTATTCTTTCTTTCCTGTTACGCGATAAAGCTTCACCAAACCCATTTCAACGATTTCGTGGCCCGGAGCCACGTGCATTTTATTGGGTCCAAATACGCTCACCAGCAGATCGGCATTCTTCAGCGCGATGTCAAGGAAATTGCGCTTTCCTGTTGCCATGTAGTGTGCATAGGCAGCTTCATACATATGACCTGCGTTGTAAAGTTCATGGCTGTTTACGTGTTCTAATACCCAGCGCTGGTCACCCGACCAGGGGTGCGGATGTGCAGGATCGATGGTACGCGCGGTGTACAAATAACCGTCTGGTTCCTGTGCCTTCCCAATGAGCGCAATCAGCGAATCCAGGTAGGCTTCCAATTGTTTGTCGGGGTGAACCGCGAGAGAGAAGGAAGCTCCTTCGATCGTTTTATATATATCTGTATCATCGAATGGATAGGTAGTGCAAAACTTACCCGAATGGGCAACCGCCATTTCGAAATTTTTTACGCGGCCGGTATTCCTGCACCGCTCAAAAGACGCAGGAATCGTCACCGTTCGATTGGTTTCGATCCTGGGCAGCCAAAAATTATCGGTGAGCTTCACCTGGGTGAAGGGCACTGAATGAATGGGGTAATCCTGCTGGCTCATAGTGCTCACAGTTATAACTGAAAGCAGGGCCGTGAAAATTTTCTTTAACATGACAAGCTATTTGGATGAAGTGATGTTCCTGATAAATGTAGTTTCTTTTACATCATAAGGTGTTCCGTCTTTTCTAAAAATATCATGAAACCAAAGTTTGGGTTCAGATCCGTCGGGAATGGGCGTGCCCCACTGGTAAATGGTATTTGTCTTTCCTGATACGAATCCCCAATTGATGGCACCCACATGATATCTCTTAAAGATGGGCAGGTGTGTTTCAAATCGGCTGTTTCGAATTCTCGCCATATATTCTGTACAGATGATGGGCTTCCCTCTCTTTTCAAGTTCGTTTATTTCTTTCACAAGGCTGGTGGTATCATTATAGTTGTGAAAGGTGATGACGTCTGAATGGGTCAACTGGTATTCACTCAGAACCTTGTTGTCGTACCAGGTGGCTGAACTCAACGGCTGAGAAGGTCGCACCGACCATGCCCACTTAAATACGTTTTTTAGCAAGGCGAGCGAACTGTCATTATAATTGCTGTTGCCGGGCTCATTGTAAAGGTCCCACAGCAAAATTCGTTGATCGTCTTTAAATGTTGCCAAAATGTCTTTGACATAGTTCTCCAGGTAGGCCCATTTGGAAGAATCGTTGTGTACGCTTCTCGAGGGACTCCGCACCCAGCCTGAGTTGTGGATTCCCGGCTTCGGAGCGGGCTGCTTTCCCGAAAAAGCTTCTGCATTCCAGCAGTCGTCGAAGATGGTGAACAGGACCTTAATCTGATGCCGGCTGGCGATGGTAAGAAATTGACCCATTCGATTCTTAAAACCTGCGGCGTCTTCTTTCCAGGCCAGGTCATGCAGGTAGACCCTGATGACATTAAAGCCAATTCCCTCGGCCCAGCCCAATTCCTTGTTGATTGTGGTGGTATCGAAGCTGTCAGCCTGCCAGCATTCCAGTTGATTGATGGCCGTATTTGGAATGTAGTTGCAACCCACCAGCCAGCCCTGTTGTTTATACCAGGCATTGGCTTTTTCAGCCGTCCAGATGGGCTGTGAAAATACGGATGCAGACCAAAAGATGATGAATAAAAGAAGAAACTTTTTCATTTCAGTTTTGCATTTTTTCTACCACGGTCAACGGTCAACGAACAATGGACAACGGTCAACGGCCAACGAAACTGTCACCTTCGCCACTTGTATTCCAGCATTTTTATGAAATATCCGCCCACCACGCTCCTGGCCTGGAAACCCACCTGGGATCCATCTGTTGTTTCGTGCCAGTCGCTCAGTGGCACACGGGTAGGTGTAGACGAAGCATATTGATAGACGGGATGAACCAGGGCCTGGAAATCGTTTTGATTGCCGGCCAGTGTTGCCGTCCATATGATCCAGTCCGATTTAGTATACGTCTTCCTGCTGTCGAGGGGAAGGCCAAATTCATTTTGTTTGGTGAGATAAAATTTGACCTCTTTCTCTGGTACACTCGATGGAAATAAATTCAGGCCAAGTAATTTGTCCCAAACCAGGTTGTATTTCTGGCTCCAGTCATTTCCCTTTTTGTCGAAGGTGAGTGCGAAGTGATCGCCCTCGTCTGCCATCGATTGCCATTTCACAGCGTAGTCTTTTGCGATGCCTTCATATTTGGCGGCAACGTCTGCATAACCCAAATTCTTCGCCATTTGAGCGTAAGCGGCGATGCCAACGATAGCTTTCACAGAAAGATTTGCATTTCGCGCGAGGTGGCCGGCAAAATCATCTGTGCACAACTGGTTGGCGGGATCAAAACCGTCTTTCACCAGGAATTCTACCCATTGGCTGATCGTTTTCCAGTGTGCTTTCGCAAAATCAAATCTGTTTTCTGCTTTGCAGATCGCAGCGATTAGGATGATCATGTTTCCTGCCTCTTCAACCGGCATGTCTTCTCCGTAAGTTTGGCCATTCGCCAGCGGATATGTGCCAAGGTCATGTGCCGGGAAAGGTTTGGTCCATCTTCCACTCTCCGTGTAGTAGATCAGGGGTTCAACCATTCCTTTCAGCAGATCGGAATTGTAAATGAGTGTCAGGGGCGCCGAAGGATAAGTGACATCGACGGTCCAGATAGAACCATTGCTGAAATTTTCTTTCTGCGGAAATAAAATTGAATTGTTCAGTCCGCGCACCAATTTGTGGGCAGCCAGTGATTGACGATATGCCAGCACGCAGAGTTTCGCATATTCTTCTCCGCCTGCGGCGATCGCATCACTATAAAGTTTTTGATCGAATTGATCTGCTTTCGATTTAACCGCTTTATAATTTGCGGCCGATTTTTTAAGTAGATTTTCCATCGTACCGAAATCTTTTTTCCACCAGGCTTGGTAATTCTTACCGAAATATTGAATGGAATAGAGATCATCGTAAGCGATCATGAAGAAGTTGCCAACGCTGCCTTTGTTTGTTTGAGCGGCTGTGTAGGAGTAACTATTTTTTAAAGCCAGTTGGGTCCCTTTGCTTATAAAACCGCTTTTCTTCTGGTTTGGTTTCAATGCATTTTCCAGAACTGTTTTAAGATTCTGACAATCCTGGCTTGAATTTATTCCCGGTCCTTTATTTACTGCCGTATATAAATAACCCCAATCAATCCTAAGATCATCGCCCTTCTTCTTTAAAACGGGCTGCTCAACTGTTCCTATCTTCAAAATTCCGAGGCTCGCTGTTTTTTGTACAGACGCCGTTACCAACTGCTTTTCGGCGTTAACAGCGAGGCTTGAAGAAGCCACCAAACTTACTGTAATGTGGTGTCCCACTCCATCTGTTGATTGCACCTCAAAGCTCACGTAAGTCACCGGACTCGAAAACAAATCGAGATTATCCATCATCAGTGGCGAAAGAAAATTCAATTTTAAATTGACCGGGCCGCATTCAAATTCATACTTTGTCTGAAGTGCTGTGACCTCAACAGATTTTTGAATTGCCGGAGAAATTCCCTCAACCCTCGACTGCTGGCCCAAGCCTACATCGAGCCAGCCTCCCCCTGCCGTATTCTCGCAATGCAAAGCCAACACATTGCGTCCTTTTTTCAATTTTGCCTTTGCTACATCATCCAACTTATAATAGGTGTAACCATTCAACCAACCCCGTTTGGAATAAATTCTCTCGCCGTTGAGGTACACTTCAATGTTATCATCATGACGGAGAAAAAGGATGAACTGACTTTGAATCGTGCCGTTGAAGTCAAAACTTCTCTTCATCCAGATATCGTGTGAAGTCCAAAGCGTGGCAGGTTTGTTTTCCGCCGTTCCGAACGGCGCCTTTCCCGACTTCCAGGTTGATACATCAGCATCGGTTTTCATCCAATCCGCACCCGGGTTACTTTCTGTATAAATGCAGGAGTAGGAATTCTCTTCACCCGTAGCCAGGATAGTATCCATTGGCATTTCCGGCACCCCCATATAATTATAGACTTTGCCGTCAACGGAAATCAGTCCCAGCAACGACTGCTGTTTGCCCGTCCAATGCGTGGTATTGCTTTCGTTCAACTTGTCTGTTGTGCTCCAAACACTGAAATAAGGATCATGTGTCACCAGCGGATAAGCGGGTGCCCTGGTAACCTGTCCGAAAAAGCTGGCCGAATAAAAAAGAAAAAGCGCAACGAAGACTATTCTCATAATTTAATCGAAAATTTATATGCTGTCACCTCGTGATAAGTCTCGCCTGGCTTCAGGATGGTGTTTGGAAAGGCCGGTTGATTTGGTGAATCAGGAAAATGCTGCGATTCCAGGCAGAGGCCGGAATGTTTCACGTATTTGCTATTGCTTTTGGTGCCGGTCAATGTTCCATCCAGGAAATTCCCGGTATAGAATTGAACGCCGGGCTGAGTCGTAAACATCTCCATATACCTGCCGCTTGCAGAATCCCAAACCGCGGCCGCTAAGCTCATTTCACTTCCTGTTTTGTTCAAAACATAATTGTGGTCGTATCCACCCTTCACAGAATCCAGGTCTTTGCCGATTTTTTTTGGTGTCGTAAAATCAAGCAGCGTGCCCTTTACGCCCTGCAGGGCGCCAGTGGGAATCAGCTTGTCGTTTGGCGGCGTAAATCGATTTGCATTTAACATGAGTTGGTGTTGCACAATCGTCGAGTCTTTCCCGGCCGATAAATTGAAATAGCTATGATTGGTGAGGTTCACCGGCGTGGGTTTGTCACTCTTTGCAGTATAGTCAATCTTGAGCGTATTGTCGGGAGTTAGGGTATAGATCACCGTTGCCACCAACTCACCGGGATATCCTTCTTCGCCTTCGGGGCTGATATAGGTCAACCTCAAGCTGCTATCTCCGGGCAAGGGCTCTCCCGACCAAACCACTTTATCAAATCCCTTCAATCCGCCATGTAAGGTATTTCCGTGATCGTTTGCTGCGAGTGTGTATGTTTTCCCATCCAGCTGGAATTTCGCGTTTGCGATTCGATTTGCGTATCGACCTACGAGACATCCCAGGTAGGGATTTCCCTTTTGTAGGTATCCGGAAAGCGAATCGTAGCCCAGCACCACATCACCGGTGTTGGCATTCCTGTCGGCCACCAAAATATTGGTGACCGTTCCACCATAGTTGAGAATCTTCACTACCATTCCACTTGGATTGGTCAACGTGTACTGTACAATTTCCTGGTCGCCAATTTTACCAAATGGCGCCGAGGTTAAACTTGATTTCATAACCTGGCTACTGTCTTTTTGAGAAGCATCTTTGGAACCACCACCGTTGCAGGAAATGAGAAATAAAATTCCGGCAAGCAGGATGCCCGTTGAGAATAAACGTTTGTTCATATTGAAATGGATGTGTAAGAAATTTCTACAATTACGCCAGCTCAAATCACGCTGAATCCATAGGCGTAAGGATCATCTTCCGGATCAATTGAAATGGTATTGTTGCCATAAACCCTGGCCCATCCCTCGATTCCTGGCCTGATGGCCGGTCTTCCTGCCAACTCCATTTCTTCCTCAATTGTTCCGGTGAATTTTGACCCGATGATGCTTTCGTGAATGAATGCATCGCCCTTTTTTAGCCTTCCTTTTGCATACCACTGCGCCATCCTCGCTGATGTTCCTGTTCCGCAGGGCGAACGGTCAATGGCCTTGTCGCCGTAAAACACGGCATTGCGGGCGGTTGAGTTCCTGTCAATCACAGCTCCTGTCCAGAGCACATGGGTGCAGGTTTTGATGGTTGAATTTTCTGGATGAACAAATTGATATTGTTCGTTCATCCGTTTCCGGATCACCCTTGCCCAACTGATCAATTGATCTGCGCTGTGGTGTTCAAGTCCGCGAAAATTTTCCTGCACATCCACAATGGCATAAAAATTTCCGCCATAGCTCACATCAACCATCAATTTACCTAAATCCGGGCATTCGACGCTGAGATTTTCTGCAAAAAGAAAGGAAGGCACGTTTTTCAATTTAACACTTTCGACTTTTTTATGATCCGGCGACATTTTGTATTCAATCTCCACCAGTCCTGCGGGCGCTTCCATCCTTACTTTTCCAGGTGTCTTCGGCGTGATCAATCCCTCCTGGATGCCTATCGTGATTGTTCCGATCGTGCCATGGCCACACATGGGCAAACATCCGCTCGTTTCAATGAATAATACTGCAACATCATTTGCAGGATCATGTGGCGGGTAAAGAATGCTTCCGCTCATCATGTCGTGTCCGCGCGGTTCGAACATGAGGCCCTTCCTGATCCAGTCGAATTCGCGAAGGAAGTGTTGACGTTTTTCCGACATGTTCTTCCCAATCAACTCCGGGCCCCCGGTCTTTACGAGTCGAACAGGATTACCACAGGTGTGAGCATCAATGCATTCGAAAATGTGGTTCATACAAGATTCAAGATTCAGGATTCAGGATTCAAGATTGGGTTTGCAAATTCTCCCGAATTATCCGGGAATTTTACTGTTTCTCCTTTCTAAAAATATGGAATTGTGTGCGTAAGACTGCCAAATGAGTTCATTTTGAAAATTCTATTTTACCATTTTCAAATTGGACAAATGAGCTACAGGAATCTGAAGATTTGGCAAAAAGCCCGCGAATTGACAACCAAAATACATAAAATGACCTTGGGCCTGCCTCCCCTTGAACAATTTGAAGAAGGAAAGCAAATTCGACGGTCCATAAAGTCTGTCCGTTCAAATATCGTCGAAGGTTATGAGCGCCGGCGTTATAAACAGGAATTTGTACGGTTTTTAATTTTTGCAATTGCGTCAAAAGATGAGACAGCGGATCATTTAGACATGTTGTTTGAAACCAATTCACTGATGGATGAAGGCACTTACAACGAACTAAAATTAGAAATAGAGGAGTTGGGTAGAATGCTTCACAAATTCCTTTTAGCAATTGAAAAAAAGCATACGAAACCATGGTCCGATTC
>Ga0163162_10000587_pt1 | contig 33749 bp, 31 predicted proteins | sample S55metaG_FD_115310 | JGI IMG/M metagenome (GOLD analysis project Ga0163162, IMG submission 115310) | Switchgrass rhizosphere microbial communities from Kellogg Biological Station, Michigan, USA - S5-5 metaG | ecosystem: Host-associated > Plants > Roots > Rhizosphere > Soil | place: USA... | reverse complement strand
TCCTTCGATCTCTCGAAGGAGCCGCGCGATGAGCACGTTCACCAATCCCCTCAAGCAGCGCTTTTCAGAATCGGGCACCCTCTTCGGACTGTGGCTGTCGCTCGGCAGCGCCGATGCCGCCGAAGCGCTCGCGCACGCGGGCTTCGACTGGCTGTGCATCGACATGGAGCATTCGCCGAACGATAGCGCCGACGTCGTCGCTCAACGGCGGGCGATCGCCGCCGCGCATCTGCCGAGCGAGCCGATCGTGCGCGTGCCCGCGGCCGAAGGCTGGATCGTCAAGCGCGTGCTCGATGCGGGCGCGCGCACGCTGATGTTTCCGAACGTCGAATCGGCGGCGGATGCGCAACGCATCGTGCGGCTCACGCAATATCCGACCGCAGACGTGCGCGACGGCCTGCGCGGCGCCGCCGGCGCGGTGCGCGCCGCGGCCTACGGCATGCGCCGCGACTACATGACCACTGCCAACGCGCAGATCGCGACGATCGTCCAGATCGAGTCGGCGGCGGCGCTCGAAGCGGTCGACGCGATCGCGGCGACGCCGGGCATCGATTGCCTCTTCATCGGCCCGGCGGATCTCGCGGCAAGTCTCGGCCACCTCGGCGATTCGAAGCATCCGGACGTGCAGGCGGCGATCGACAGAGTCGTTGCCGCGGCGAAGCGCGCGGGCATCGCGAGCGGCATCTTCGCACTCGACGTCGCGAGCGCGCGGCAGTACGCGCAGGCGGGCATCAAGGTGATCGCGCTGGCATCGGACGCAATGTGGCTGTTGAAGGCGACGCGGCAGGCGCTGCAGGAGGCACGGACATGAACACGGCATGGCGATTGGGCGCCGCGGCGGCGTCGCTGGCATTGGCCGCGGCGCTGAGCGGCGCGGCGCAGGCGGATACGCCGCTCAAGTCGAGCGATCTCGCGACGCAGAACGCCGTCGCGAACTACAACGCGGGGAATTTCGTCGCGGCGCGCTCGGAGTTCCGTCGCGCGGCGCAAAAGGGCAGCCGCCTCGCCGAATTCAACTACGCGATGATGCTGCTGAACGGCGAAGGCGGCCCGGCCGACGTCGACGAAGGCAAGAAATGGCTGCGCCGCGCCGCCGATGCGAACATGACGCACGCGCAATACGTCTACGGCAAGATGTACGACGACGGGCAGTTCGTCGACAAGGATCCGGCCGAAGCGCATCGATGGTTCCTGCGCGCCGCGAGCCAGGGGCACGTGCAGGCGGAACTGGCACTCGCGAACCAGTTCCTCGACGGCCGGGGAACGGCGCGCGACAACGTGCAGGCGTTCGCCTGGTACAAGAAGGCGGCCGAAGGCGGCGACATGACCGCGCAATACGTGGCCGGCTCTTTTTACGAGCGCGGCGGCGATGGCGTCGAGCGCAATCTGAACGTCGCGCGGGCGTATTACGCGGCTGCCGCGGCGCAGGGCGATCCGGCCGCGAAGCTCAAATATCAGCAGCTCAGTGCCGAACTGGAGCGCAACCGGCCGCAGTAGAACCGTCATGGATTCGCGCCGCCTCGCGCCGCGACTTTCCGGCCAATGACAAAAAGGCCGTTCCGGATGGCTCCGGAACGGCCTTTTTACTTGCCTCGTGCCTGCGCGTTCAGGCCTGCGCATTCAGCTCTGCATCAGCCGTTTCTGTCGCGCGACGCTCATGATCAGGCCGACGGCGACGCCGAGCGTCGTCAGCGCCGTTCCACCGTAGCTCATGAACGGCAAGGGCACGCCCACCACCGGCAGAATGCCGCTCACCATCCCGATGTTGACGAAGGCATAGGTGAAGAACGCGAGCGTCAGCGATCCCGCCAGCAGCCGCCCGAACAGCGTCGCGCCGTTCGCGGCAATGTAGAGGCCGCGCGCAATCAGCGCCATGTAGAGGAACAGCAGGAAGAGGCCGCCCGCAAGCCCGAATTCCTCGGAAAACACCGCGAAGATGAAGTCGGTGTGCTTCTCGGGAATGAACTCGAGGTGAGCCTGCGTGCCCTGCAGCCAGCCCTTGCCGAGCGTGCCGCCCGAGCCGATCGCGATCACCGCCTGGATCGTGTGGAATCCCTTGCCGAGCGGGTCGGAGGTCGGGTCGAGCAGGGTGCAGATGCGGTGCTTCTGGTAGTCGTGCATCAAAGGCCAGTTCACGTCCGGCTGACAGATCCGGTCCTGGAACACCGCGACGCACGCGACCACGACCACGCCCGCCACCACCACCGGCACGAGCAGCCTGAAGCTCAGACCCGCGAAATAGATGACGAAGAAGCCGGCCGCGAACACCAGCACGGCGGTGCCGAGGTCGGGCTGCTTCGCGATCAGGCCGACCGGCACCGCAAGGATGAGAAAGCCGACGATGTAATCCCACCAGCGAATCTGGCCTTCGCGCCGCTGGTAGTACCACGCGAGCATGAGCGGCATCGCGATCTTCATGATCTCCGATGGCTGGATCACCACGCCGACGTTCAGCCAGCGCTTCGCGCCCTTGCGCGTGAGCCCGAACGCGGCGACCGCGATCAGCAGCGCGACGCCGAATGTATAGAGCGGAACGGCGAAGCGCATGAGCGTCGGCGGCGGGATGTTGGCGAGAATCCACATCAGCCCGAACGTCAGCATGATGTTGCGCAACTGGTCCTCGACGCGGCCCGGCATGTCGAGACTCGCGCTGTAAAGCGTCACGATGCCGACGCACAGCAGCAGGAACACGATCAGCCCGAGCGGACGGTCGAAGCCCGCGAACATGCGCTTCGCACGGTCGAGCCAGGCGCGCTTGTCGAATTGCATCCCGATCTCCATTTACTCGTCGATGCCGCCGGTGGGCGTGTAGGTTTGAATGCCGTCGCGGCCGTCGCTGCGCGGGACAGCCGGGGCCGACGCGGCCGGCGGGCTCTTCGGTGCGCGCTTGCCGCCCGGCGCGGACGCCGGTGCCGGTGCCGCAGGCGCCGGGGCGACGCGCGCAGCCGGCCCCGAGGCGGCGGTCGCGGCCACGACCCGCGACGCCGCTTGCGCGACCGCCGGACTGGACGCCGCCGCCGGTGAAAATGCCGCGGACGTCTTCGCGGCCGACGCCGGCAGCGCGGCCTCGGCAGGCGTCTGCCCTTCGCCGATCACTGGCGCGCTGGCGTCCTGCGTCGCCGACGCGGCCGCCGCGACGGCCGCGGCCTGCGCGCCCGGCTTCAGGCGGTCGACGAGGTAGTAGTCGAGCACCTTGCGCGCGATCGGACCGGCCGCCTCCGCACCCCAGCCGCCGTTTTCGACGATCAGTGCAACCGCGATCGTCGGATGGTCGGCGGGCGCGAACGCGATGAAGAGCGCGTGGTCGCGCAAATGCTCGGCGATCGCGTGCCCCTTGTAGTTCGCGCCCTGCAGCGAATAGACCTGCGCCGTGCCGGTCTTGCCGGCCGCGACGTAAGGCGCGCCGACGAACACCTTCGCCGCCGTGCCGTTCGTCACGACGCCTTCCATCGCGCGCTTGATCACGTCGATGTCCTGCTGGCGCACGGCGATCTTGTCGCTGGCACCGCGCACGGTCGCGCGCATGTCCTTCGTGATCGGATTCTCGATGTCGCGCACGAGGTGCGGTTTCATCACGACGCCGTTGTTCGCGAGCGTCGCGGTTGCGTGCGCGAGCTGAAGTATCGTGAACGAGTTGTAGCCCTGGCCGATGCCGAGGCTAATCGTCTCGCCGTCATACCAGCGCTGCTGCTCAGGCTTGCGGTACGCCTTTCGCTTCCATTCGGTGGACGGCAGGATGCCGCGCGCCTCGCCCGAAATATCGATGCCGGTAATCTGGCCGAAGCCCCACGGCTTCATGAAGCCGGCCATCGCGTTCACGCCCAGATCGCGGGCGAGCATGTAGAAATAGGTGTCGTTCGACACGACGATCGCGCGATTCATGTCGACCCAGCCCTGGCCCGAACGCACGTCGTTGCGGAACGTGTGGCCGCCGAAGATGAAGTAGCCGGGATCCTGGAAGCCCCAGCCCGGTGTGCGCTTCTTGAGTGTGAGCGCTGCGAGCGCCATGAACGGCTTGTAAGTGGAGCCGGGCGGATAGGTGCCGTGCAGCGGCCGGTTCAAGAGCGGGTGGTCCGGCGAGTTGTTGAGCGCGTCCCAGTTCTGCTGGTCGATGCCGTCGACGAACGCGTTCGGATCGAAGCTTGGCGCGGAAACGAACGCGAGCACGTCGCCCGTGGAGGGTTCGATCGCGACCAGTGCGCCCTTCTTGCCCGTGTAAGCCTGCTCGGCGACCTGCTGCAAGCCGATGTCGAGCGAGAGCACGAGATTGTTGCCGGGCGTCGCCTGCGTGCGCGACATGGTGCGCACCGGCCGGCCGCCAGCCGTCACTTCCACTTCCTCGAAGCCCGTCAGGCCGTGCAGTTCCGTCTCGTAACTCTGCTCGACGCCGATCTTGCCGACGTAGTCGGTGCCCTTGTAGTTGTTCGCGTCGAGCCGCGGGTCGTAATGTTCGGAATCGGCGTCGTTCTGGTCGCTGGCGGCGTCGATGCGCTCCTGGTCGCGCTGCGAAATCCGCCCGATATAGCCGATCACGTGCGCGGCCGTCGGTCCGAGCGGGTACTGGCGGAAGAGGCGCGCCCGCACCTCGACGCCCGGAAAGCGGAAGCGCTGCGCGGTGAAGCGCGCGACTTCCTCGTCGGTCAGGCGGGTGCGGATCGGCAGGCTCTCGAAATTCTTCGAATCTTCGAGCAGCTTCTTGAAGCGCCGGCGGTCGCGGGCATCGATCGACACGACTTGCGAGAGCGCGTCGATTTCCTCGTCGAGCGTGCCGCTGATCTTCGACGGCGTGATTTCAAGCGTGTAAGCCGAGTAGTTCTTCGCGAGGACGACGCCGTTGCGGTCGGTGATGATCCCCCGGTTCGGCACGATCGGCGCGACCGAAATGCGGTTCTCGTTCGCCTGCAGCGAGTATTTGCTGAAGTGCCAGACCTGGAGGTACAGAAAGCGCAGGCCGATCAGCCCGAAGCAGACGAACACGAACAGGCCCGCCGCCGCGACGCGCAGGCGGAATTTAGACAGCTGTTGTTCGGCGTTCTTGAATTCGGTCATGCAATGTTCGCGCTTGTGCGCGATTTCAGTTTAGCCGGTCGCGCGAGCGTCGGGCGGGCGGCGCGGCCGCATTCAGATCGGACGGGTGTCGTCGGGATCGGCTGCGCGCCGTTGCGGCATCAGCAGCAGGAAGCTCGCGAGCGGCCAGAGCAGCGCTTCGACGAATCCGTCGATCAGATAGCCCCAGCCGGGAAACGCGGCGCCCGTCAGGAGGCGGATCACGAACGGCACGATCTGCGCGCCGACCAGGAGCGGCGCCACGACGAACGTCTGCACCGGCAGCGACATCCACAGCACGCGCCGGTGAATCGTGATCGCGCCATACGACAGCAGCGTATAAGCGAGCGCGTGCTCACCGAGCAGGCTTGCGTTGTGGACGTCCATCAGCAGGCCGAGCAGGAACGCGATCCCCATTCCGACCTTGCGCGGCTGGTGGACATTCCAGAACAGCAGCACGAGCGCGACGAAATCCGGCACGCCGACGAGCCGTCCCCACGGCATCAGGTTGAGCAGAAACGCAGCGGCCAGGCTGAAGCTGATGAAATACGGATTGACCGGCTGAAGGATGTATTGCGGGCGATTCATTGCGCGACTCCGGACGCGGCCCTGGGAAGATGCGCCTTCCTGTTCTTGTGCGGGGCCGCCGCGGAGGCGGGCTTGGCGGGCGCTGCGGCGGACGCCGCTTTTGGCGGCGTGGCCGGGACGGCGGGAGCTGCCGGCGCGGCGGGTTTCGCGGGAGCCGCGGCCGCGGCCGCCGATGCAGTGGATGCAGCCACAGCCGCCGATGCCCCGCTTCCCGCAGCGGCTGCCGCAGCCTTCGACCCCTTGCCTTTCTTGCCCTTGTTTTCTTTCGCCTCTTTCGCGGCCGCGGCCGCCTCGGCTTCCACCGGATTCGGCGGGACGTTCACGTTGTAATGCAGCACGAGCAACTGGCGCGCGCCGCGCACCGGCGCGACCGGCTGGCAGACGACGCGCGCAAACGCCGTATCCGCCTGCTTGTCCACGCGCACGACCTTCGCCACGGCGAGCCCCGGCGGATAGATGCCGTCGAGTCCGCTCGTCACGAGTTCGTCACCGGCCTGGACGTCGGCGCTGATCGGCACGAAGCGCAGGTCGAGCGAGTCGCCCTTCGGCGTGCCGTAGATCACGCTGCGCAAGCCCGTGCGCACGATCTGAACCGGCACGGCCTGGTCTTTGTCGGTGAGCAGCGTGACTTCGGACTGGAGCGGGAACACCCGCGTCACCTGACCGATCACGCCGGCTTCGTTGACGACCGGCGCGCCGTCCTGGATGCCCTGCTGCGCGCCCTTGCCGATCACGACCTTTTGCGTGAACGGATCGCGCGTGTCGTACTGGATTTCGGCCGGCGTGGTCTGCGTCGTGGCGCGCGACTGCAGCTGCAGCAGCGCACGCAGATGCGCGTTTTCGATGCTCAACTGCTCGGCGTCGCCGGCCTTCACGGAAAGCTGGAGGTTCTTGTCGGCGAGCTTCTGGTTTTCGCTGCGCAGGTTGGCGCTCGTCACGGCGAGGTCGGCGGCGCCCATGAAGATGTCGCGCGGCACGAGCGCTGCGCGTTGCAGCGGATAAAGCCCCGCGCCCAGCACGCCGCGAACGATCTCGAGCGTGTTGAAGCGGGCGTCGGAGATGAGCAGTGCGAGTGCGAGCACCACGAAGAAGATCAGCCGCGCGAGCGCAGACGGGCCTTGCTTGAAAAGTGGCGGCGGACTGTATTCCATGGTCGGCGCCGAGGGCGTGAGCGGTTGGATCGATGCTGCAGGCCCCAGGCTTGTGGCGGGACCTGCCCTACGCTGTTTTAACAACGGCCCGGGTTGGAGCCGGGCCGTGTGTGCGTCGCGTTACGCGCGTGCTGTTTTTCTTTGCCTCGCGGGCCTCTTTTGTGGAGCAGGGCCCGCGCGCGGTGGCCGCTCATCACTCGTAGGAGAAGATGCTGCCGAGCTTGTCCATGCGCTCGAGCGCCATGCCCGAACCGCGCACGACGCAGGTCAGCGGATCTTCGGCGACGAGCACCGGCAGGCCGGTTTCTTCCGCGAGCAGGCGGTCGAGATCGCGCAGCAGCGCGCCGCCGCCCGTGAGCATCATGCCGCGTTCGGCGATGTCGGCGCCCAGTTCCGGCGGCGTCTGTTCGAGCGCAATTTTCACCGACGACACGATCTGGTTCAGCGGATCGGTGAGCGCTTCGAGGATTTCGTTGCTCGAGATGGTGAAGCTGCGCGGAATGCCTTCCGAGAGATTGCGGCCCTTGACTTCCATCTCCTTGACTTCGGAGCCCGGGAAAGCGGAACCGATTTCCTTCTTGATGGCTTCGGCCGTCTGCTCGCCGATCAGCATGCCGTAGTTGCGGCGGATGTAGTTGACGATGGCTTCGTCGAACTTGTCGCCGCCAACGCGCACCGAGCCCTTGTACACGATGCCGCCGAGCGAGATCACGCCCACTTCGGTCGTGCCGCCGCCGATGTCGACGACCATCGAGCCCGTTGCTTCCGAAACCGGCAGGCCGGCGCCGATCGCGGCGGCCATCGGCTCTTCGATCAGGTAGACCTGCGACGCGCCGGCGCCATGCGCGGCTTCCTTGATCGCGCGGCGCTCGACTTGCGTGGAACCGCACGGCACGCAGATGATGATGCGCGGCGAAGGCGAGAACATCCGCGATTCGTGCGCAGTCTTGATGAACTGCTTGATCATCTGCTCGGTGACGGTGAAGTCGGCGATCACGCCGTCCTTCATCGGGCGGATCGCCTCGATGTTGCCCGGCACCTTGCCGAGCATCTGTTTCGCTTCCTTGCCGACTGCCTGAATCGTCTTCTTGCCGTTCGGGCCGCCTTCCTGACGGATGGATACCACTGACGGCTCGTCGAGGACGATGCCTTTGCCGCGCATGTAGATCAGCGTGTTGGCGGTACCGAGATCAATCGCCAGGTCGTTGGAAAAGTAGCTGCGCAAAAAACCGAACATTCAAAATCCTGTCTCGCTGGGAGCCGTGCCTCGCTTCGAGCGTCTGGGACGGCAGCGGAAAAAATAACAGCTTGCGGGGCGGCGAAATCGTGTCGCCGCGAAACGCACAACTGCGAAGAAATCTACCGGGAGATGCGAACCAATCACGCAAACGTTTCTCGCAAATCAGTGATCTTGGGAGAAGGCCGCTGGTAAGTCGATCCGTATTTGGGTCGAACGCGTAATGATACCTTATAATTTTGGAGTATCTATAGGAAAAGGACGGCACTTTGTGCCGGCATCAGACCCGTTTTCGAGGTCTTCTTCCAGACACGTAACTCTCTGTCGCAACGAATGTTTTCGACTTCGCGACAGTCAAGCTTTCTCCGGTGATCGAATGTCCCTGACCCTGACCGACGTAAAACGCATTGCGCACCTCGCGCGGCTCGAATTGCCCGAGCACGAGGCCGAACCGACCCTCGCGCGGCTGAACGATTTCTTCGGTCTCGTCGAGCAGATGCAGGCCGTCGATACGACCGGCATCGAGCCGCTCGCGCATCCGATCGAACAGATCGAGGAGGTCGCGTTGCGTCTGCGCGACGACGCTGTTACAGAGCAGGTAAACCGCGAAGAGTTCCAGCGCTGCGCGCCCGCCGTGCAGGAAGGGCTCTTTCTCGTGCCGAAGGTGATCGAATAAGCCCGCGGCGACGACCACAGCGCTCGCCGACAAGTCCCCGGCGCGCCGCCCGCATGGCGCCGCGCCCATCAGGAAAACAGCAATGCATCAGAAAAGTTTGACCGAGCTGCGCGCGGCGCTCGACGCGAAGGAAATCTCCGCCGTCGAACTGGCGCAGACCTATCTGCAGCGCATCGACGCGGCGAAGGACCTGAACGCCTTCATCAGCGTCGATCGCGATCTCACGCTCGCGCAGGCGAAAGCCGCCGACGCGCGCCTCGCGCAGGGCGACACGGGTCCGCTCGTCGGCCTGCCGATCGCGCACAAGGATGTGTTCGTCACGCGCGGCTGGACGTCCACGGCCGGCTCGAAAATGCTCGAAAACTACACGAGCCCGTTCGATGCCACCGTCGTCGATCGCCTGAGCCGCGCCGGCATGGTCTGCCTTGGCAAGACCAACATGGACGAATTCGCGATGGGTTCGTCGAACGAGAACTCGTACTTCGGCGCTGTGAAGAACCCGTGGGATCTGAAGGCGGTCCCGGGCGGCTCGTCGGGCGGGTCGGCCGCGGCCGTCGCCGCGCGCCTCGCGCCCGCCGCGACCGGCACGGACACGGGCGGCTCGATCCGTCAGCCGGCGTCGTTTACCGGCATCACCGGCATCAAGCCGACGTACGGCCGCGTGTCGCGCTACGGGATGATCGCGTTCGCGTCGTCGCTCGACCAGGGCGGCCCGATGGCGCAGAGCGCCGCCGACTGCGCGACGCTGCTGAACGCCATCGCCTCGTTCGACGAGCGCGACTCCACGAGCCTGCAGCGCGAGGACGAAGACTACACCCGCTACCTCGGCAAGCGCTGGTCCGGCGACGACGCCGCGAAGCCGCTCGCGGGCCTGCGCATCGGCATGCCGAAGGAGTACTTCGGCCCGGGCCTCGCCGCCGACGTGCGCGCCGCCATCGACGCCGCCCTGAAGCAATACGAGGCGCTCGGCGCGACGCTCGTCGAAGTGTCGCTGCCGAAGACCGAGCTTTCGATTCCCGTGTACTACATCATCGCGCCGGCGGAGGCGTCGTCGAACCTGTCGCGCTTCGACGGCGTGCGCTACGGCCATCGGGCGGCGCATTACACCGACCTGCTCGACATGTACAAGAAGTCGCGCGCCGAAGGCTTCGGGCCGGAGGTGAAGCGCCGGATTCTGGTCGGCGCCTACGTGCTGTCGCACGGTTACTACGACGCTTACTATCTGCAGGCGCAGAAGATCCGCCGCATCATCGCGCGCGACTTTCAGGAAGCGTTCAGCCACTGCGACGTCATCATGGGACCGGTCGCGCCGACGGTGGCGTGGAACCTCGGCGAAAAGGCCGACGACCCCGTCCAGATGTATCTCGCCGATATCTACACGCTGTCCACGAGCCTCGCGGGCCTGCCCGGCATGAGCATTCCGTGCGGTTTCGGCGCGGGCGCGAACGCGAACCGGCCGGTCGGCCTGCAGATCGTCGGCAACTATTTCAACGAAGCCCGGATGCTCCAGGTCGCCGACGCGTTCCAGCGCGCGACCGACTGGCATCGGAAAGCACCATCGGCACCGGCGGGAGTATGAGCATGCAGTGGGAAGTCGTAATCGGTCTCGAGACGCACGCGCAACTGTCGACCGTCTCAAAAATTTTCTCCGGCGCGGCCACGCAGTTCGGCGCGGCGCCGAACACGCAGGCGTGCCCCGTCGATCTGGCGTTGCCGGGTGTGCTGCCGGTGGCGAACCGCGGCGCCGTCGAGCGCGCGATCCGCTTTGGCCTCGCGATCGGCGCGCACATCGCGCCGCGCAGCATTTTCGCGCGCAAGAACTACTTTTATCCCGATCTGCCGAAGGGCTACCAGATCAGCCAGTACGAGATTCCCGTCGTGCAGGGCGGCACCGTGACGATCCAGGTGCCGGCCAGCGAGAAGACTGGCAAGGAAGCGTACGAAAAGACGATCAACCTGACGCGCGCGCACCTCGAAGAGGACGCCGGCAAGTCGCTGCACGAAGACTTCGCGGGCATGACCGGCATCGACCTGAACCGCGCGGGCACGCCGCTGCTCGAAATCGTCACCGAACCGGAAATGCGCAGCGCGGCCGAGGCCGTTGCCTATGCGAAAACGCTTCACGCGCTCGTGGTGTGGCTCGGTATCTGCGACGGCAACATGCAGGAAGGGTCGTTCCGCTGTGACGCGAACGTGTCGGTGCGGCCCGTCGGGCAGCAGGAATTCGGCACGCGCGCGGAGATCAAGAACCTGAACTCGTTCCGCTTCCTCGAAGAAGCGATCCAGTACGAAGTGCGCCGGCAGATCGAACTGATCGAAGACGGCGGCACCGTCGTGCAGGAAACCCGCCTCTACGATCCGGACAAGCGCGAAACGCGGTCGATGCGCAGCAAGGAAGACGCGCACGATTACCGCTATTTCCCCGATCCGGACCTGATGCCGCTCGTCATCGACCAGGCGTGGATCAGCCGCGTGAAGGACGGGATGCCCGAGCTGCCCGAAGCGATGCAGGCGCGTTTCGTCGAGCAATACGGACTCACGCGCTACGACGCGGCGGGGCTCACGTCGTCGAAGGCGACGGCGGCCTATTACGAAGCCGCGGTCGCGAAGGCCGGCGCCGCGCAGGCGAAGACCGCCGCGAACTGGGTGATGGGCGACGTTTCCGCGCAGTTGAACCGCGAAGCGCTCGATATCGCGGATTCGCCGGTTTCCGCCGCGCAACTCGCGCTGATCCTGCTGCGCATCGCCGACGGCACGATTTCCAACAAGATCGCGAAGGACATCTTCCAGGCGATCTGGGACGAAAAGGCCACCGACGAAGCCGCCGCCGACCGCATCATCGAAGCGAAGGGGCTGAAGCAGATCTCGGACACGGGCGCGCTCGAAGCGATCATCGACGAGGTGCTGGCCGCGAACCAGAAGTCCGTCGACGAGTTCCGCGCGGGCAAGGAGAAGGCGTTCAACGCGCTGATCGGCCAAGCGATGAAGGCCACCAAGGGCAAGGCGAATCCGCAGCAGGTCAACGAGCTTTTGAAGAAGAAACTATCCTGATAGCCTTCACCGGCCGGGGTTCACGGGCTGTTGCCGGTCTGGCCTGGCAACGGCCCGTTTTCATTGGAGCGCGACATGGCAAAAAAAACCGAACTCGACGATTTTCGCGTGCCTTTTTTCGATGACGGCAAGAAGCCGAAGCCGTTCGACCTGAACGCGGTCGATCCCTCCGCGAAGCCCTTCTCGCGCGGCACGAAGGAGGAAGATCGTCTGCGTTTGGGGGAGATCGGCGCACAACTCGACGAATTGCAGGAGAAGCTGCATGCGCAGCGCCGCCAGCGCGTGCTGCTCGTGTTGCAGGGCATGGACACGAGCGGCAAGGACGGCACGATCCGCGCCGTCTTTCACGAAGTCGATCCGCTCGGCCTGCGGATCGTGCCCTTCAAGGCGCCGAGCGAGCGCGAGGCCGCGCACGATTTCCTGTGGCGCATCCATGCGCAGGCGCCGATGGCGGGCGAGCTGTGCGTCTTCAATCGCAGCCATTACGAAGACGTGCTCGTGCCGCCGGTGCTGAAGCTGATCGACGACGAAGAATGCGAGCGCCGCTATCGCCACATCCGCGACTTCGAAGCGCTGCTCGCGGATACGGGAACGTCGATCATCAAGTGTTTCCTGCACATCTCGAAGGACGAGCAGCGCGAGCGCCTGCAGGCCCGCATCGACGACCCCACGAAGCACTGGAAGTTCGATGCCTCCGACCTCGAAGCGCGCAAGCAGTGGGACGACTACCAGCACGCCTATGCCGCGGCGCTCGGCGTGACGTCGACACCGTACGCGCCCTGGTACGTGATTCCCGGCAATTCGAAGACGCACCGCAACGTCATGGTCGCGGAACTGCTGCTGCGCACGCTTTCCCGCATGAACCTCGATTTTCCGCCGCCCAAGGAATCGCTGAAGGGCGTCATCGTCGAGTGAACCGTTTTCATCTCAGAGGAAGTGTATGTTTCGCGTGATTACCGCCAATTTGAACGGCATTCGTTCGGCCGCCAAGAAAGGTTTCTTCGACTGGTTCGGCAACCAGAGCGCCGATGTCGTGTGCGTGCAGGAGATCAAGTGCTCGCAGGACGACCTGACGCCCGAGTTCCTCGCGCCGCACGGTTTCCAGGGCTATTTCCAGCATGCGGTGAAGAAGGGCTACAGCGGCGCCGGCCTCTATACGCGGCATGAACCGGACGAGGTGATCATCGGCTTCGGCAGCGAAGAGTTCGATCCCGAAGGGCGGTACGTGGAAGCGCGTTTCGGGAAGCTGTCGGTGGTGTCGGTGTATGTGCCGTCCGGTTCGAGCGGCGACGAACGCCAGCAGGCGAAATACCGCTTCATGGACGAATTCATGCCGCATCTGGCGGCGCTGTCGGCGCAGCGTGAAGTCGTGCTCTGCGGCGACGTGAACATCGTTCACAAGGAAATCGACATCAAGAACTGGAAGAGCAACCAGAAGAATTCGGGGTGCCTGCCGGAAGAGCGCGAATGGCTCACGAAGCTGTTCGACGAGGTCGGCTATGTCGATGTATTCCGCACGCTGGACCAGCGGCCCGAGCAGTACACATGGTGGAGCAACCGCGGGCAGGCTTACGCGAAGAACGTCGGGTGGCGGATCGACTATCAGATCGCGACGCCCGACGTCGCGTCGACGGCGAAGGCGACGTCGATTTACCGCGACGAGAAGTTCAGCGACCACGCGCCGCTGACGGTCGACTACGCCTGGAAGATCTAGCGCCCGCTCTTCTTGAACCGCCCCATGCCCGCATAATAAGGCAACTGGTCGACCGTCTTGCCGATTGCCTTCGCATAGAGCGGCATCATGTCCGGCATGCGCTTGAGCAGGTCCTGCCTGCGGGCGGGCCCGTAGGGATGCATCCAGATGAAGCCGTTGTCCATGCGGCGGGTCGCGGTATCGATCTTGTTCCACAGCGTGACGGCCGCGCGCGGATCGTAGCCCGCCCGCGACGCGATTTCGCTGCCGATCACGTCGGCCTCGGTCTCGTCGGCAGGCGAATAGCGCATTGCGAGCAACTGCTCGCCGATGCCGAGCGGCGTCGAGCCCATGTCGGCGAAACCGAACAGTTGCGGAATCGTGCCCGCACTCAGCTGCGCCGCCTGCTGACGGCCGAGCCGCTCGCGCGAATGCTCGCGCAGCGCGTGCGCGATCTCGTGGCCCGCCATCATGCCGAGTTCGTTGTCGTTCAGACGCAGCTTGTCGATCAGCCCGCTGTAAATCACGATCTTGCCGCCCGGCAGGCAATACATGCGGATCTCGTTCGATTTCACGACGTTGATCTGCCACTTCCAGTTCTTCGAGCGGTCATTCCACTTCAGTGCGAACGGAATCTCGCGATTGATGATCTCGCGCGCGCGCTTGACGAGCGCGTTGTCGTCGCCGAGCAGGCGCTTGCCATGCTCCGCCTCGCGCAGGATTTGCGCGTATTCGTCGGCGGCCTGCTGCTCGAGCGTCGCGGATGGAATCAGATTGCGGAACAGGGCCGCGTTGCCGAAGCGGATCTGGCTGTTCGGCGCGGTGTAGGGCGGCGGGACGCGCTGGGCGTCCTGCGCGTCGGGCGCATCGGCTGCGAAGGATACGGAGGACGTGATCGTCAGCGCGCAGAGAAAGGCGCGCAGCGGGTCGTGCACCGTCATCGTTGAGTTCTCCAGGGCGCGATCTTCGGCAACAGTAACATGCCGGGAATCGACAGCGCGGTGCAGATCATGAAGTACTCGAACCAGCCGGTTTGCGACACGATGAAGCCGCTCGACGCCGATGCCAGCGTGCGCGGCACCGAAGCGAGGCTCGTGAAAAGGGCGAACTGCGTCGCGGTGTAGCGCGGGTCGGTCGTGCTCGCGATGTAGGCGATGAACGCGGCCGTCGTGAGGCCGGTCGCGAAGGTCTCGAAGCCGTACAGCGCGCCGAGCGCAAGCGGCGACGGCCCGAGTTTCGCAAGCCACGCGAAGCCGAGCGTGGACACGATCTGCAGCACGCCGAAAATCCACAATCCGCGCGCGATGCCGATCTTCACCAGCCACACTCCGCCGATGATCCCGCCCGCGAGACTCGCCCAGAACGCCACCGTCTTCGCGATCACGCCGATCTGCGTCATGTTGAAGCCGATGTCGAGGAAGAACGACGTCGACAGCGTGGTGGCCATGACGTCGCCGAGCTTGTACAGGAAGATGAAGCCGAGCACGAGGAGCGCCGTGCGCCAGCCGTCGCGCATGATGAACTCGTGAAACGGCTCCACGATCGCTTCGCGCAGGTTCTTCGGCGGCGCGCCGTGCACCTCCGGCTCCTTCACGACGAGCGTCATCACCATGCCCGGCAGCATGAACGCCGCGGTCACGATGAACACGGTGGTCCACGGCAGGTGGTCGGCGAGGATCAGCGCGAGCGAGCCGGGAATCAGCGCCGCGACCTTGTACGCGTTCACGTGGACCGCGTTGCCGAGACCCTGCTCGACATCGGCCAGCAGCTCGCGGCGGTAGGCATCGATCGCGATGTCCTGGCTCGCCCCGAAGAACGCGACGAGCGAGGTGAGCGCGGCCACCGTCCAGATTTCCTTGCCCGGCGACACGAAGCCGAGCGTGCCGATCGCGATCGCCACGAGTACCTGCGTGACGAACATCCAGCCGCGCCGCCTGCCGGGCCGCCAGCCGGGCAGGCGCGGCACGTAGCGGTCCATCAGCGGCGCCCAGACGAATTTCCACGTGTAGGGGAACTGGATCAGCGCGAACAGGCCGATTTCCTTCAGGTTCACGCCTTCGGTGCGCAGCCACGCCTGCACCAGATAGACGAGCGTGAAGAGCGGCAGCCCGGAAGTGAAGCCGAGAAAGACGCAAATCAGGATGCGCGCGTTCAGGAACGCGCGCCAGCCGGGATGATCTTCGTGAGCAGTAAGAGCGGGCGCCTCGTGTGGCGAGTTGGACATGACGATGGAGGCAATGCGGTTGTCGATGCGCGAATGGGCCGAGCTAGCCGCGCTTCACGCGATAGACCGCAAGACTACCACGCCAGTTCGCACCCCAACGGATCGACTGCCCGCCGTGCAGCACCACGCGGTCGAGAATTTCGATGCCGACTTCGGGCGCGAGCGCCTCGAAGTCCCTGATGGTCAGCACCCGCACGTTCGGCGTGTTGTGCCACTGATAAGGCAGCGCTTTCGACACCGGCATGCGTCCCTGAATCACGGCGAGCCGGTGCGGCCAGTACCCGAAGTTCGGAAACGACACGATGCATTCGCGCCCGACGCGCACGGTTTCGCGCAGGATCGCGGCGGTCTGATGAATGGTCTGCAGCGTCTGCGACAGGATCGCGAAGTCGAAGCTGTCGTCTTCGAACAGGCGCAGGCCGTCTTCCAGATTCTGCTGGATCACGTTCACGCCCTTTTGCGCGCAGGCGAGCACGCCCGCGTCGTTGATTTCGATGCCGAAGCCGTTCACGTCGAGTTCTTCGCCGAGCAGGGACAGGAGCGAGCCGTCGCCGCAGCCCAGATCGAGGACGGTCGCGCGCGGCTCCACCCAGCGCGCGATCGCGCGGAAGTCGGAGCGCAGCGCGAGGGAGTCGAGTGTGTTCTGGTTCATGCGCCCACCTCGGCGGCAATGCGTTCGTAATAGGCGCGCATCAGGTTGTGATAGCGCGCGTCGTCGAGCAGGAAGGCGTCGTGGCCGTGCGGCGCGTCGATTTCGGCGTAGCTCACGGTGCGCTTGTGATCGAGCAGCGCCTTCACGAGTTCGCGCGAGCGCGCGGGCGCAAAGCGCCAGTCGGTCGAGAAGCTCGCGATCAGGTATTTCGCCGTCGTGTGCGCGAGCGCTTTCGTGAGATCGCCTTCGTAAGCCTTGGCCGGATCGAAGTAGTCGAGCGCGCGCGTGATGAGCAGATACGTGTTGGCGTCGAAGTATTCCGCGAACTTGTCGGCCTGATAGCGCAGGTACGACTCCACTTCGAACTCGACGTCGAAGTTGAAGTTGTACGCATCGAGCGCGCCTTCCGCGCGGCGCAGCGCGCGGCCGAACTTGACGGCCATGTCGTCGTCCGACAGATACGTGATGTGCCCGATCATGCGCGCGACCCGCAAGCCACGGCGCGGCTTCACGCCGTGCGCGTAGTAGTCGCCGCCGTGGAAGTCCGGGTCGGACAGGATGGCCGAGCGCGCCGTCTCGTTGAACGCGATGTTCTGCGCCGAGAGCTTCGGCGTCGAAGCGATCACGATGCAGTGGCCGAGGCGATCCGGATACATCATGCTCCACGCGAGCGCCTGCATGCCGCCGAGACTGCCGCCCATCACGGCCGCGAAGCGCTCGATGCCGAATTCGTCGGCGACGCGCGCCTGCGCATGCACCCAGTCCTCGACCGTCACGACGGGAAAGCTCGCACCGTAGGGCCTGCCGGTCGACGCATCGATGCTCATCGGCCCGGTCGAGCCGAAGCACGAGCCGAGATTGTTCACGCCGATCACGAAGAAGCGGTTGGTGTCGAGCGGCTTGCCGGGGCCAACCATGTTGTCCCACCAGCCGACGTCCTTGGGGTTGTCGGCGTAGACGCCCGCTACGTGGTGCGACGCATTGAGCGCATGGCAGACCAGCACCGCGTTCGAGCGCGCGGCGTTCAGTTCGCCATAGGTTTCGACGACGAGATCGTAATTGCCGAGCAGACTGCCGTTCTGCATGCGCAGCGGCTCGGTGAAATGCATCTTCCGGGGAGTGACGATACCGATCGATTCCATTCATTCCGCCTTGAGTGACAGGGCGGCTAAACGGTCGGCGAAGCGCGGGAGGATGATGCGCGGCTGACGACCTCTTTAGCCGCATTTATAGTGAACCCGGCGAAGGGTTCGCGCGCCCGCAATCGAGTCAGCAAATCGGCGCGTGGTACAAATCGAGATAGCGAGGAAGTATAGCGGAAAACCGGCGACGTGCCCGTGCGAAGGGTCACGCGCCCGCGCCGATGTGCTGCGGGCTGAAAAAGCCGAGCGTCAGCGAGCGCAGCGTCCGGACCCTGCGGTCCACGTAATGCGGCCGGCCCGTTCCCGGGCGGCGCTTCGACACCTCGCCGCTCGCGTCGCGCACGTTCGGCAGATGCCCGACGATCCACACCGTGCGGATGCCGAGCCGCTTGTAGCGCTTGAGATGCCCGCGCGTATCCTCGACGAGGATCGCGTCCGCGAGCCGCACGCCGGCGCGGCGCATCGCGCGCCGCAGCATCCGCGCGTCGGGCTTGGCGCGCCAGTTGTCGCGATCGCGCATGTCCTCGATGGCGATCACGCGCTCGAACAGCCTGCCGATGCCGAGTTCCGCCATCACGGCGCGGGCGTAGAGCGTCGGCCCGTTCGTCAGCACGATCTTGCGCCCGGGCAGCGCGCGCAGCATCCGCGCGAGGCCGCGTTCCGCGCGCAGCATCGATTTCAGATCGGAGAACGTATGCACCGCGCGCAGGAAATCGGCGGGATCGATGCCGTGGTGGCGCACGAGGCCGAGCAGCGTCGCGCCATAGCGATGGGTATAGCCGACGCGCAGCCGGTTCGCTTCATCGATATCGACGCCGAGCGTATCGATGATGTATTGCGTCATCGCCTTGTTGATCGCCGGAAAGATCTCGTGCGACGCGTGATGGAGCGTGTTGTCGAGGTCGAAGAGCCACACCGGGCCGCGTTGCTTGACGCGCCGTCGGCGCAAAGTGCGAGTGGGATTCATGCGCGAAGGCTTTTGGCCGGGGGAGCGTGCCGGCGCAACGGACGTCGCGCCTGGCCGTGGACAACAGGATATGCGGGAAACCGCGCTCAGTGCGAGCGGATCATCGTGCCGAACGGCTGTTCGGTCAGGATTTCGAGCAGCACGGAATGTTCGATCCGGCCGTCGATGATGTGGACCGAGCGCACTCCGCTCTTCGCCGCATCGAGTGCCGACGAGATCTTCGGCAGCATGCCGCCGGAGATGGTGCCGTCGGCGAAAAGAGCGTCGATTTCGCGCGCGGAGAGGTCGGTGAGCAGATTGCCTGCCTTGTCCATCACGCCCGGGATGTTCGTCATCATGACGAGCTTCTCGGCGTTGAGCACCACCGCCAGCTTGCCCGCGACCAGGTCCGCGTTGATGTTGTACGACAGGCCGTCTTCGCCGAAGCCGATCGGCGAGATGACCGGGATGAACGCATCGTCCTGAAGCGCCTTCACGACGGCCGGGTTGATCGCCTCGACCTCGCCCACCTGGCCGATATCGATGAACTGGCCCGGATTGTCACGATCGGGCATCTGCAGCTTGCGTGCGTGGATGAGCCCGCCGTCCTTGCCCGTCAGGCCAACCGCATGGCCGCCGAAGTGGTTGATCAGCGTAACGATGTCCTGCTGCACTTCACCGCCGAGCACCCATTCGACGACTTCCATCGTCTCTTCATCGGTCACGCGCATGCCCTGGATGAACGTGCCCTGCTTGCCGATCTTCTTGAGCGCCTGGTCGATCTGCGGGCCGCCGCCGTGGACGATCACCGGGTTGATGCCGACCAGCTTCAGCAGGATCACGTCGCGCGCGAAACCCTGCTTGAGGCGCTCTTCGGTCATCGCGTTGCCGCCGTACTTGATCACGATCGTCTTGCCGTGATACTGGCGGATGTAGGGCAGCGCCTCGGCCAGGATTTCGGCTTTCAGGGTCGGCGCGATCTGCGTAAGGTCGGGGAGCTCGGACATGGCGGCGAATGGGCGATGAGCGGTTTAAACAGGGCGAATTGTACAGGACTGACGCAGCGCAGCAGCGCGTTTTGCCGGTGCCGTTGCAGGATGGCGCGGGCGTGGGATCATGGTCGGTATTTCCACTGGAGAACGTCATGGCCGCAACGCCGGAACGCAAGGAGGATGCCGGGGCGCGGACCTGTCCGCGCTGCGGCACGCCGTTTCGCTGCGGCGCGCTGGCGGGCGATGCGCGTTGCTGGTGCGCTTCGCTGCCCGCGCTGCCGGTCGAGCGGCTGGATGCGGCGAGCGGGTGTCTTTGCGCGGCATGTCTCGAAGCCGACATCCGGCGCACGGAAGAAGGCGCGTAAGCACAAAATGGCGCAAAAAAAACGGCGATCTCGAACGGAGATCGCCGTTTTTCGGGGCGACGGGCTATTCGGCGAGTTTCTTCGCCGTGCGGCGCCTGGGCGCTGCGGCGCTGGCGTGCTTCGCCGCGAGAGCGCTCAGGTCGTGCGTGAGCGCTTCGAACACCGGTTCCCACCGCGCGAAATCCTTTTGCCGGTACAGCGCGACGGTCGGATACCACGGGCTGTCCGCGCGCTCCAGTTGCCAGACCCAGTGCGGATTGACGTCGAGCAGCACCCAGGTCGGTTTTCCGAGCGCCGCCGCGAGGTGCGCCATGCTCGTGCATACGGTGATGACGAGATCGAGCGAATCGATGAAAGCGGCAGTGTCGTCGAAATTTTCGAACTGGCCGGTGTGATCGGTAATGTCGAAACCGCTTGCCTTCGCGGCCGCGACGTCGTTTTCCGCGCCCTTTTGCAGCGAAAAGAACGCGACGTTGTCGAGCGCGCCGAACGCCTTTGCGTACCGGTCGATTCCCACGCTGCGAAAGAGGTTGCGCTGATGCGTCACGCCGCCGCTCCACACGAGGCCGACGCGCAGGTGCTTTCCGGCCTGCGACTGGGCGCGCCATTGCGCCGCGCGCTCGGCGTCGGCGGTGAGGTAGGAACGCTTGGCGGGGATCGAGTCGTCGTCGATATTGAAGTGAAGCGGCAGGCTCAGCAGCGGAAAGTGGAAATCGAAGGGCGGCAGCTCGGCGTCGTGCGCAATGCATTCGACGTTCTTCGGTGCCATCCGCGCCATCAGCGGATGGAGCGCCCTGAACGCCGCCCACACGAGCTTGCCGCCTTGCGCATGGACCTGTTTCGCGAGCATCGGTACGAAGCGGCAGAACTGCAGCGCGTCGCCGAAACCCTGCTCGCCCCACAGCAGCAGCGTCTTGCCGCGCAGCGCCTCGCCGTTCCAGCGCGGCACCGGCAGGTTCGGCTGCGCGTTCGCGAGTTCCGACGAGCCCTCCCAGCGTGCTTCGAAACCGGCCCAGCCGCGCGTGTAGTTGCGCTGAAGCAGATCGAGGAGCGACTGGTTGAAAGGAAAACGGGGCGCGTGCGGCGAGGCTTCGGCCGCGGCGGTGGCCGCACCGGTTGCGGCGTCCCAGCGTTGCGCCTCCTTCAGCGCGAGACTGTAATTCGACTGCGCGAGCGCGTTCGACGGATCGATCTGCACTGCGCGCTCGCCTGCTGCGATGGCGCGCGCGAGGTCAAGGCGGCGCGGGTAGATGCGCGAAAGGTTCGTCCACGCCTCGATGTCGCCGGCGTTCACCGCGACGGCTTCTTCCAGCAGCGCGAGCGCTTCGTCGTCGTGGCCGGTGATTTCCAGCGCGACCGCGAGATTGTTGCGCAGCGTGGGCACCGCCTTGTCGAGGGCATAGGCGCGCTGGTAAAGCGGGATCGCTTCGGCGTGACGCCCCGCGAGTTGCAGCGCGTAGCCTAGATGCCAGAGCGCGCGCGCATGCTGCGGCTCGCGCTCGACGAGATTCGCCGCGAGCGCGATTGCTTCGCCGATGGCGCCGCGCCTGAGCATCGCGTCGATCAGTTGCAGGCTCGCCTCGACGAGTCCCGGCTCCAGCATCAGCGCGGCCTGCAGCCAGACGGCCTGTTCCGCCGGGAGCCCGCGTGCGGCGGCGCTTTGCGCATTGCTCAAATAGGCCGGCAATACGCGCGAGATAATGTCGCTTCGAGCGGCGGGACGGACGGCGGGCGCACCGGGCGCCACGGGCGCAGGACGGCGAGATTTAGGGCTGCGAGTCATTTCGTGATGTTGGCGGGCGGGCCGCTCGAAGTTTTCAAAAGTTAACTTTCGATGGTGAAACAAACCGCCTGCCCCTAACCATTAGACTATTCCGAAATAGAGCAGGATCTCATCCAGATGCATCGCATAACGAACACCGGGCGGGTCAATCTCGGACATCTTTTCTGGCTGCGCAGCCTGGCGATCATCGGCCAGCTGGTGACGATCGCCGTGGTGCAGATCTTTTACGGCGCGAATCTCCCGATTCCCGCGATGCTGCTCGTGATCGGGCTCGAGGTGATCTTCAATGCGATGACGTGGCTGCGTGTCGCGCGCGAGCGGCCCGAGACGAACCTCGAGCTGTTCGGGCAACTGTGGGTCGATCTGGGCGCGCTGTCGGCGCTGCTTTTCCTGTCGGGCGGCGCGACCAATCCGTTCGTCACGCTCTACATTCCGTCGCTAGCGATCGCCGCGGCCGTGCTTCCGTGGACGATGATGGCCTGGCTCGCGGCCTTCGCGGTGGCCTGCTACGCGCTCCTCAGCTACAACTACGTGCCGCTCAACATGGAGAACCCGGCGAACCTGTTCGAATACTTTCGCATGGGGCTGTGGGTCAACTTCATGGTGAGCGTCGGGCTGATCGGCTGGTTCGTGGCGCGCATGTCGCGGGCGCTGCGCCTGCGTGACGCCGCGCTCGCCGACGCCCAGCAGCGCCTTTTGCGCGACGAGCGCGCCGTCGCGCTGGGCGTGCAGGCGGCCACGGTCGCGCATGAAATCGGCACGCCGCTTTCGACCATCGCGATGCTGAGCGAGGAGTTGCGCGACGCCGCCTCGAGCGACCGGAACCTCGCGCCCTACGCCGCCGACCTCGAACTGCTCGAACAGCAGATGACGCTCTGCACGTCGGCGCTCGCGCGCCTGCGCAGCCGCGCGACCGGGCCGTCGAACCGCCAGCCGCTCGGCGAATGGCTGGAGAGCTTTGCCGAGCAATGGCGGCTGCGCCACCCGCATGTGCGTTTCGAGCGGCTCGGCGATGTGCCCGAGGGCGTCTGGATCGACGACACGGTCGCCGTCGGCCAGATTCTGACCATTCTGCTGGATAATGCGGCCCGTGCGAGCAGCGATTCGGTCACGCTCGAAACATCGGCGGCGCGCGTGGCGGGCGAGCCGCTCATCCAGTTCGATATCTGCGACCGGGGCCCGGGCATTCCGCCCGCGCTGCGCGGCTCGCTCGGCGCAATGCCCGTCGACAGCACGCAGGGCGGCCATGGCGTCGGCCTGTATCTGGCGTTTTCGGCGGCGGCGCGGCTCGGCGGATCGATCGAACTCGCGGCGGCGAAACCGCGCGGCACGCACGCCGTGCTGCGCCTGCCCGACAAGGGCGCAGCCGGCACGAATGCACGAGCAGCAAGGACGGAGCGCGGCGGCGACGCGGCGTCCGCTACCACGGAGAAAAAAGCATGACCGACATGAACTTTCTGATCATCGATGACGACGAGGTCTTCTCGGGGATACTGGCACGCGGCCTGTCGCGGCGCGGCTATACGCCGCATCAGGCGCACGACGCGCAAGAAGCGCTGAAGCTCGCGAACATGCACAAGTTCGGCCAGATCACGGTGGACCTGCATCTCGGCAACGACTCGGGGCTCACGCTCGTCGCGCCGCTGCGCGATCTGCAGCCCGACGCGCGCATTCTCGTGCTGACGGGCTACGCGAGCATCGCGACGGCGGTGCAGGCGGTGAAGGACGGCGCGGACAACTATCTGGCGAAGCCCGCCAACGTCGAGACGATCCTCTCCGCGCTGCAGGAGCAGGCGAGCGAGCAGACCGCCGAGGAAGCGATCGAGCACCCGACGCTTCTCTCCGTCGCGCGGCTGGAGTGGGAGCATATCCAGCGCGTGCTCGCCGAGAACAACGGCAACATTTCCGCGACGGCGCGTGCGCTCAACATGCATCGGCGGACATTGCAGCGCAAGCTGGCGAAAAAACCGGTCCGGCAATAAAAAAGGGCGGCTCGCGCGAGCCGCCCTTCTTGTTTTCGATGCCTGGCGCCTAGAGCACGTAGCGCGACAGGTCCTCGTTATCGGCGACGTCGTTGAGCGCCCGGTCGACGTAAGCCGCGTCGATCTTCACCGGCTGGCCCGTATGGTTGCCCGCCGCGAACGACACTTCTTCCAGCAGCTTCTCGATCACCGTATAGAGACGCCGCGCGCCGATGTTCTCGGTCTTCTCGTTCACGGAGTACGCGATTTCCGCGAGGCGGCGAATGCCGTCGTCGGCGAAATCGAGCTGCACGTCCTCGGTGGCGAGCAGGGCCTTGTACTGCTTCACGAGGCTCGCGTCGGTCGTGTTGAGGATCGATTCGAAGTCTTCCACCGACAGCGAATCCAGCTCGACGCGAATCGGGAAGCGCCCCTGCAACTCGGGAATCAGGTCGCTCGGCTTGGCAAGATGAAACGCGCCGCTCGCGATGAACAGGATGTGATCGGTCTTGATCATCCCGTATTTGGTGTTGATCGTGGTGCCTTCGACGAGCGGCAGCAAATCGCGCTGCACGCCCGCGCGCGACACTTCCGGCCCGCCGGCTTCGCTGCGCGATGCGATCTTGTCGATTTCATCGAGAAACACGATGCCGTTCTGCTCGACGTTCTGCACGGCCTTCGTCTTGACCTCTTCGTCGTTCAGCAGCTTGCCGGCTTCCTCGTCGGTGAGGAGCTTGAGCGCCTCCTTCACCTTCACCTTGCGGCGCGCCTTCTTGCCGCCGCCGATATTCGCGAACATCGAGCGGATCTGCTCGGTCATGTCTTCCATGCCCGGCGGGCCCATGATGTCCATGCCGACCTGCGGCATCTCGACGTCGAGTTCGATCTCCTTGTCGTCCAGCAAGCCTTCGCGCAGGCGCTTGCGAAACGTCTGGCGCGTCGCGTTCTGCGAGTCGTCCTGGGCTTCGGCCGCGGTCGAAGCGCCGAACCCCACCGGCCGGGCGGCCGGCAGCAGGATGTCGAGAATCCGGTCTTCGGCGCGGTCTTCCGCCTTCGTGCGGACCTTCTTCATCTCGGCTTCGCGCGTCTGCTTGACCGAGATTTCGATCAGGTCGCGCACGATGCTGTCCACGTCGCGGCCCACGTAGCCCACTTCAGTGAATTTGGTCGCTTCGATCTTGATGAACGGGGCGTCCGCGAGCTTCGCGAGGCGCCGCGCGATTTCGGTCTTGCCGACGCCGGTCGGCCCGATCATCAGGATGTTCTTCGGCGTGATTTCCTGGCGCAGCGGTTCCGCGACCTGCTGGCGGCGCCAGCGGTTGCGCAGCGCGACGGCGACGGCCTTCTTCGCGCGCCCCTGGCCGATGATGTGCTTGTCGAGTTCCGAGACGATCTCGGACGGAGTCATGGTGGTCATCGCTGGGTCCTTTGCCTTGAGGCGGCTTACTCGATCGTCTCGATGACGCGATTGTGGTTGGTATAAATGCACATGTCGCCCGCGATCGCGAGCGATTTCTCGACGATGTCGCGCGGGGAAAGCTCGGTGTTTTCCGCGAGTGCCTGCGCCGCGGCCTGCGCGTACGCGCCGCCCGAGCCGATCGCGCAAATGCCGTTTTCGGGGTCGAGCACGTCGCCGTTGCCGGTGATCACCAGGGTGGCCTGCGCGTCGGCGGCGATCAGCATGGCTTCGAGCCGCCGCAGCATGCGGTCGGTGCGCCAGTCCTTCGCCAGTTCGACGGCAGCGCGCGTCAGGTTGCCCTGATGCTTTTCGAGCTTCGCCTCGAAGCGGTCGAGGAGCGAGAACGCGTCGGCGGTGCCGCCCGCGAAGCCGACCAGCACCTTGCCGCCGTAAATGCGCCGCACCTTCTTCGCGCCGCCTTTCATGACGATGTTGCCGAGCGTCACCTGACCATCGCCGCCCAGGGCGACCTGGGTGCCGCGTCGCACGGAGACGATGGTCGTGCCGTGAAATTGTTCCATGTGCGTTCCTTTAGAAAACAGAGGACGCGAGGCGGCTGCGAGGCCGCCGCGCAGTCGAGAATTCGATGGAGTGCGCGGCGCAGGGTTCCGCGCATGGGCGCTCCGGGATGCGGCGCCGCGCCCGCGCTGACTCTGCGCGTCCAGATCATTTTAGGGCGGCACGGGGATTATCAAGACGCGTTTTGCACGAAGCAGCGAGAAATTGCGCGGGCCGCGCGCCACGCCTTGCGCCCGGGCGGCGCATCGGTGCCGCGGAAACAAAAAGGCACACGTCGAACGTGTGCCTGGCGGTGCCTTCGGAGGCGGCGGGTCTCCCCGCTGCGGGGCGGGACCCGCAACGAATATCGGGCCTGCGGTGGCGATCAGTCGCCGAAGAGCTTCTGGCGCAACTCGCGGCGTTCCTGCGCTTCGAGCGACAGCGTGGCGGTCGGCCGCGCGATCAGGCGCGGAATGCCGATCGGCTCGCCCGTTTCCTCGCACCAGCCGTAGTCGCCGGATTCGATGCGCGCGAGCGATTGCTGAACTTTCTTCAGCAGCTTGCGTTCACGATCCCGCGTGCGCAGTTCGAGTGCATGTTCTTCCTCGATCGTCGCACGGTCTGCCGGATCCGGCACGATCACCGTTTCCCGCAGATTTTCGGTCGTCTGGCCGGCATTCTTCAGAATGTCCGCCTGCAACTGCTCCAGCCGGCTCTTGAAGAAAGCGAGCTGATCCTCGTTCATGTAATCCTTCTCGCTCATCTTCAGGATTTCGGCTTCGGTCAAGAGTCGTTTCGTCGTCATCTGGCTTGCTTCTTCAATGTGAGGCGATGTCTTTCGCATTGCCCGCACTTCTGCGTTGCCCGCAAACAGCGCCGAGTGCGCTGTCGTGACGCTTGCGCGCCGGTGCGGGGCCGAACTCCTCTGGAAACCGATTGCGGGTATAGAGGCGGGCGCCCGAAGGATTCTCCATACGCCTTCCTTCTACACCTTCGACCTTCGAACGTTTGTCGTGAATCGCGCATTCCCCGGCTGAAAGTTCAGCCGCAATGGCCAACCTGCTCCAGCATATTCACGATGCCGCGTCCTGCGGGTCTATCCAGTCTTCCTGCCGTCCGATTGGCCGTTTTGACCCGTCAACGGACGTTACCCCTTCTCCAGTGGGGCTGTATTGTAACTGAATCGCAATTTCAGACGATAACCGAGGAAAACCCTGCTGATTACCGCCGGAATCTCAAAAATATAACGCCTGGACGTTGAAAAAGCGATCGTCATTGGTGTCTGCGGGCACAGATCGCGCCGGAAAGCCGTTCGAAAAAAACGCCGCCCGCGTTGGCGCGGCGGCGCTTTAGGTACGAAGCCGGTTTGGGGCCGATTTCAAGCGGGTGTCAAACGGACCGAAGTCGGTTTGGACTTCTCGCCGTGACCGGCGCTGTTGGCGCGTCGCCGGTCACGGGGAAGCCAGATGCATGCCGGAACCCGCTAATGGCGCCGGGGCGCCGCGCGTCACTTGACGAGGCACGCGTCGAGGCCGTCGGTGATCAGGTCCTGCGGCAGTTCGATCCCGATGAACACCATCTTGCTGTTCTTTTTTTCAATCGGCTGCCATTTGCTCGCGAGGTCGCTGCCCATCATCTGGTGCACGCCCTGGAACACGACCTTGCGGTCCACGCCTTTCATATAAAGCACGCCCTTGTAGCGCAAAAGCCGCTCGCCATAGATCTGCAGAATGCCGCCGAGAAAGTCTTCCAGGCGATTCGGGTCGAACGGCTTGTCACTGCGGTAGACGAATGACTTGATCTTGTCGTCGTGGTGCGCGTGGTGGTGGTTTTGATGTTCGTGATCGTGGCTGTGGTCGTGACCGCAGGTTGCGTGGTCGTGATCATCGTCGTGATCGTGATCGTGCGCATGATCGTGGCCGTGCTCGTCTTCCGCGAGGAAGTCCGGATCGATTTCGAGCTTCGCGTTCAGGTTGAAGCCGCGCAGGTCGAAGATTTCCTTGATGTCGGCCTCGCCGAAGTTCACCACCTTGATCGCCGCGCGCGGGTTCATGTGCACCAGGCGGTGCTTCAGGTCGTCGAGCGCGGCGGCATCGACCAGATCGGACTTCGTGACGAAGAGCCGGTCCGCGAAACCGACCTGGCGCTGCACCACTTCGTGCTCGTCGAGCTGATGGTTGCCGTGCTTCGCGTCGACGAGCGTGATGATCGCGTCGAGCAGGAATTCGTCGGCGATGGTGTTGTCCATGAAGAACGTCTGCGCGACGGGGCCCGGGTTCGCGAGGCCGGTCGTTTCGATCACGACGCGGTCGAAGTCGAGCGTGCCGGCCTTCTTGCGGTTGGCGAGATCTTCCAGCGCGAGGGCCAGATCGCCGCGGATCGTGCAGCAGATGCAGCCGTTGCTCATCTGGATGATCTGCTCGTTCGTGTCCTGCACGAGAATTTCGTTGTCGATGTTCTCTTCGCCGAACTCGTTCTCGATCACGGCGATCTTCATGCCGTGCTTTTCGTTCAGGATGCGCTTGAGCAGCGTGGTTTTGCCGCTGCCCAGAAAGCCGGTCAGGATGGTTACGGGAATCATGTGGTCGCCTGTGCCTTGAAGTCGAAGGGTTTGCACGCCGCGCGCCTTTTCAGCAAAAAGCGGCGAGTCAGCCAATTATTGAAACATATTTGTCAAGCCCCCGCTTTGCGCGGGGCGCCGCCGATGCGGCACCCGAGGACCAACTATGGCCGCTCAGGCGATTTGCAACAATAGGCCTTTCAGGTATTCCCCTTCCGGGAACGCCGTCAGAAGCGGGTGATCGACGCCCGCGCCGAGGCGCTTGAGAATGCGCGCGTCGACCTTCGCGTCCGCCGCCGCGCCCGCGACGATCTTCTGGAACAGATCGGCGTCGATCGCACCGGAACACGAATACGTAAAGAGCAGGCCGCCCGGGCGCAGCAGCTTGAACCCGGTCAGGTTGATGTCCTTGTAGGCGCGCGCCGCGCGGTCCACGTGCTCGCGCGACGGCGCGAACTTCGGCGGATCGAGCACGATCAGGTCGAAGCGTTCACCCTCGTCGTGCAGGCGGCGCAGCGTCTTGAACGCGTCGGCGTCGAGCCATTGGGCGCGCTCGGGATCGAAGCCGTTCGCGAGCACGTTCTGCTGCGCGAGCGCGAGCGCCTCGCCGGACGAATCGATCGACACGACGCGCCTTGCCCCGCCCTTCAACGCCGCGAGCGAAAAACCGCCGGTGTAGCAGAAGCAGTTCAGCACGTCGCGCTCGCGCGCGTACTGCGCGACCAGCACGCGGTTGTCGCGCTGATCGACGTAGAAGCCCGTCTTGTGGCCGTTTTTCACGTCGACGTGATACCGCACGCCGCATTCGTTCGCGATCAGCGTCTCGGGCGGCGGATCGCCCGCGAGTACGCCGGTGATCTGTTCGAGCCCTTCTTTCTGGCGGATCGACACGTCGGAGCGCTCGTAGACGTTCGGGCAGCCGGTCGCCGCGACCAGCGCCGCGACGATCGCCTCCTTCCAGGCCTCGACGCCCGTCGCCATGAACTGGCAGACGAGCTGGCCGCGTTTCGATGCGTCGTCGGCGACGTAGTAATCGACGATCAGCCCCGGCAGGCCGTCGGCTTCACCGAAGATCAGGCGCGTCGCGCCGGTGTCGCGGATCATCGCCTCGCGGTGCGCAATCGCCCGCTGCACGCGGCGCTTGAAGAACGCGTGATCGACCGGCTCGGCTTCGTCGAAGCTCCAGACGCGGGCGCGAATCTGCGACTGCGGGCTGTACGCCGCGCGGGCGAGAAACCGGCCGTCGCGCGCGCGCACGACGACGGTCGCGCCCGGCGCCGGCTTGCCGTCCACGTGTTCGATGGCGTTCGCGTAGACCCACGGATGGCGGCGCGCGAGCGACTTGTCCTTCGCCGGTTTGAGCGTGATGGTGTTCATTGAGGTCGTGGTTGAGGCGCGCGGGGAGGCACGCCCGGGGAAGTCAGTCGCGTTTCTTGGCGCGCGGGTGCGCCAAATCGTAGACGCGCGCGAGGTGCTGGAAATCGAGCGACGTGTAGACCTGCGTCGCCGTGATGCTGGCGTGGCCGAGCAGCTCCTGCACCGCGCGCAGATCGCCGCTCGATTGCAGGACGTGCGTGGCGAACGAATGCCGGAGCACGTGCGGGTGCACGTTCGACGGAATGCCCGCCATGAGCGCCATGCGCTTCACCCGCTCGCGCACGACGCCCGGCGACATCCGGTTGCCGCGCACCGACAGGAAGAGCGCATGCGGATCGAGCTTCACGAACGGGCCGCGCACGTCGATCCACGCGCGCAGCGCAGCGATGGCCTTGCTGCCGACCGGCACCGAGCGGCGCCGGCCGCCCTTGCCGAGCACGGTCACCTCCGCGCTCGCGAGATCGAGCCAGCCGGCGGAACGATGGTTTTCGGTATCGACGAACTGCACGTCCAGCCCGACCAGCTCCGCGAGCCGCAAGCCCGACGAATAAAACAGTTCGAGGATCGCGTGATCGCGCAGCGCCTCGGGCGTGCCGGCGAGCGGCGCTTCCATCAGCGTGTGCGCGTCGTCGACGGAAAGCGCCTTCGGCAGCGTTTTCGCGCGTTTGGGCGCGCGCACGGTCGCGACCGGGTTCGCGGGCATTTCCACGCGCAGCGCCAGCCAGCGATAGAACGCGCGCCACGCCGAGAGCCGGTGCGCGATCGAGCGCGCCGACAAGCCGCCCGCATGCGCGCGCGACACGGCGCCGCGCATGTCGGTGGCCGTCAGCGTCTCGAGCGCGCGGCCGTTCGCCAGCTTCACGAGTTCGCCGAGTTCATGGGTGTAGCCGCGCAGCGTGTGCTCCGAGAGCCGCCGCTCGTGTTCGAGCATCGACAGATAGACGGCGACCGGGTCGGCGGCGTTCATGTCAGTGCGGCAGCAGGCGGCTCAGCGCCGCGCTTGCCAGGGAGGCGATCTGCGTGAGGAAATCGGTGGCCATGCCTTCGTGAAAGCGGCGCGGATCGGGCGAGCCCATCACGAGCAGGCCGAAGGCGGGGGCGTCGGGGCCGGCGAGCGGATCGCGCAGCGCGAGCAGCGCGATCGATTCGGTCGCGCTCGCGGCGTCGACGACGCCATCGGTTGCCGCCGACGCGACCGGCGCCGAACCCGCGGAGCTCAGCCACTGCGCCGCCTCGAAGCCGGTGTTCGTGCCGCAGTAGGGAGTCGCGAGGCTGCCGGTGAACAGCCGCACTTCCTCGCCGACGTGGCGCGCGAAGTCCGCCTGCGTGTATGGCTCCGCGACGTCCCACACGCGCAGCGCGGCCTGCGGCACGTCGAAAATTTCGCACAGTCCCGCGCTGATGGTCTTCGGCAGCGCGTGCGGATCGCGCTCCGCGATCACGCGGATCGTCCAGCGGTTGAATTTCGACGCGATGCTGTCGTTTTCATGACCGTAGCGCAGCAGTTCGGCGAGGCGGCGCTCGAGTTGCTTGTTCTTGTCGCGCAGCATTTCCATCTGCCGTTCCTGCAGCGACACGGCCGACTTGCCGTGCGGATTCGAAAGCCGGATGGTGCCGAGCAGTTCCGCGTGCTCGGCGAAGAAATCGGGGTTGGCGAGCAGGTAGTCGGCGACTTCGCGTTCGTTCATGGTTTCAGGCTGGTTGATGCCGGTGGCGATGGATCGATTGATCGGGTCAGAAAGCGTCGGCAAGTTCGATTTCGCCTTCGAAGACGGTGGCTGCGGGGCCGGCCATCAGGAGCGGGGCCGTTTCGTCGCGTGCGCCGTCCCAGGTGATCGTGAGCGTGCCGCCGTGCGTCCGAACCTGCACCGGCGAATCGAGCACGCCGCGCCGGATGCCCGCCGCCACGGCCGCGCACGCGCCCGTGCCGCACGCGAGCGTTTCGCCCGCGCCGCGCTCGTAGACGCGCAGCTTCACCGAATGACGATCGACGATCTGCATGAATCCCGCATTCACCTTGTTCGGAAAGCGCGCGTGCTTCTCCACGAGCGGCCCTTCGCTCAGCACCGGGTACGCCTCGACGTCTTCCACGATCTGCACCGCGTGCGGATTACCCATCGATACCGCCGAAATCCAGCGCGTTTCGCCGTTCACGTCGAGCGGCCAGAGCGTGTCGGCGCCCGCCTGGCGGCCTTCGATGCCCCGGGCGTCGAACGGCACGCGGGCCGGCTCGAACACGGGCGCGCCCATGTCGACGACGACTTCGCCGTTCTCCTGCATCGTGAGCGTGATGACGCCCTGCTGCACCTGCACGCGCACGCTCGACGCACCGGTGAGCCCGCGATCGCGCACGAATTTGACGAAGCAGCGTGCGCCGTTGCCGCAATGCTCGACCTCGCCGCCGTCGCAATTGAAGATGCGGTACTTGAAGTCCACGCCTTCGACGGTCGGCTTTTCCACGAGCAGCAACTGGTCCGCGCCGACGCCGAAATGCCGGTTCGCGAGCGCGCGCACCTGCGCCGCGCTCAGGCTGAGCGGCCGGGTATAGCCGTCGAGCACGACGAAGTCGTTGCCCGCGCCGTGCATCTTGGTGAATTTGAGTTTCATGGCCGCTATTGTAAGTGACGCGGGCGCGCCGGGCGCCTGGCCGTTCGGCCAGCGCCCGGCATCGTGAAAACGAGCCGTCAATAGAAACCGGGCTGGCCGGGCGGGCGCGTCTTGAAGCGCTTGTGCACCCAGTAATACTGCTCCGGGATGTGCGGAATCTGCTCTTCGAGGAACGCGTTCATGCGCCGGGCGTCGGCAATGTCGTCGCCCGTCGGGTAGTTCTGCCACGGCTCGAAGATCTTGAGCCGGTAGCCCTTGTAGTCCGGCAGCACCTCGCCGATGAACGGCACGACCTGCGCGTGGCCCGCCTTGGCGAGCCGGCCCACGGCCGTCAGCGTGCACGCGTCGATGCCGTAGAACGGCACGAACGCGGAATTGCGCATGCCGTAGTCCATGTCGGCGCCGAGCATCACGGGCTTGCGGTCGCGCAGCCAGCGCAGCACGACGCGCGCGCTGTCCGCGCGGCTCGCCATGTCGGCGCCGAAACGCGCGCGCTGCGCTTTCGCGATTTCTTCGATCTGCGGGTTCGAAAACGGCTGATACAGCGATCCGCATTGCCGGTGCAGCGAGTAGTTCAGAAAGATCGAGCCCGCCTCGATGCCGACGAAGTGCAGGCCGAGAAAGAGCGTGGGCGGCAGGTCGGGATCGGTGAGATCCACGGCGCTGTCCACTTCGATCAGCTTTTCGAGCTTTTCCGCCGATCCGAACCACTGCACGCTGCGCTCGACGTAGCTGCGGATCGCGTGCCGGAAATGCCGCTGCGCGACTGCCTCGCGGCGCTCGGGCGTCCAGTCGGGAAAGCACAGGCTGAGGTTGGTATGGACGATGCGCTTGCGGCTGCTCGGGATCTGGTAGAGCAGCCAGCCGAGGCCGTCGCCGAAACGGGCGGTGATGCCGTAAGGCAGGAGCGCGAGCAACTTCAGGAAACCGACCGCCAGCGCGATGCCGAGACGGCCTAGCATGACGTGCTCCAGCGAACAGACCGCTGGCAGCAGCGAGACGAATATGGGAACTGGATCGGGGCGAATTGCGGCAAGCGACGGGCCCTGTGACAAAGGTAAGAAACCGCTATAATAAAACCTTCGCCGAGTTAATGGACAACTTGCGGGGCGAAGCCGGCCGGCGCCGAAAGGCGCTGACCGAACAAGGTAATCCGCTAAAGCGTCGCCGCTTCAGACTCCAGACGAAGTCGGCTACGTGAGCAAACAACCGTACCTAATGGAGTCTGAAGCGTGTCAAACGACTATCTGTTTACATCCGAATCCGTATCCGAAGGCCACCCGGACAAGGTCGCCGATCAAATCTCCGACGCCATCCTCGACGCCATCCTGGCTCAGGACAAGCATTCGCGCGTCGCGGCCGAAACGCTGTGCAATACCGGTCTCGTCGTCCTCGCGGGCGAAATCACGACCACGGCCAACGTCGATTACATCCAGGTCGCGCGTGAAACCATCAAGCGCATCGGCTACGACAATACCGACTACGGTATCGACTATCGCGGCTGCGCGGTGCTCGTCGCTTACGACAAGCAGTCGCCGGACATCGCGCAGGGCGTGAACACCGCCCACGACGACAACCTCGACCAGGGCGCCGGCGACCAGGGCCTGATGTTCGGCTACGCCTGCGACGAAACGCCTGAGTTGATGCCGCTGCCCATTCACCTGTCGCACCGTCTGGTCGAGCGTCAGGCGAACATGCGCCGCGACGGCCGCCTGAACTGGCTGCGTCCGGACGCGAAGTC
>Ga0163162_10000586_pt1 | contig 33755 bp, 36 predicted proteins | sample S55metaG_FD_115310 | JGI IMG/M metagenome (GOLD analysis project Ga0163162, IMG submission 115310) | Switchgrass rhizosphere microbial communities from Kellogg Biological Station, Michigan, USA - S5-5 metaG | ecosystem: Host-associated > Plants > Roots > Rhizosphere > Soil | place: USA... | reverse complement strand
GTAATCATGTACTTTGATCGGTACTCCATTACCTCGCTACGCTACATTGACATCTCTTTTAAGAACTTATTGATCCGGTAAACCTCACGGCCGATCATTTATATATCTTCAAACTTCAGTTCGCCCAGGTCTTATTCGTCCCGGACATGTTTCCGCTTGTTTCAATCTTGTTTGTTAATCGCTGTAACATCCGTTACTTGATTTTTTGTTTTCCTTCGTTTCCGTTGGGAGTGCAAAGGTAAGGAACTTTTTCTAACTTCCAAATAAAATAAATTTTATTTTTCAAGCCTTCTTTTTCTCTTTAACCTTATTTCAATATGCTAATGTTATTTAGCTTCCCGCTCTTCCGAACCGGGCTGCAAAGATAGCAATCTTTTTCTCTTTGGCAAGAATTAATTTAAAATAAATCCTGCCCTCTTTATCACTAAGCCATCTTTTCAGTTTATTGCCCTCTCCTCCGGAGCGGGATGCAAAAGTAGGAAAAATATCTTTCATAGCAAAGGGAATCTATTAAATACTGTACGGTTAAACGTAAGTCAATGGTTTTCAACAGGAAATATTTTTACCGTGCTTAAAACTTTTTGGAAGAAGAGTTGTTTAGGGCAGTTTTGCAAATCCTGCAGGGTTTAAAAACTAGGTAAATTTACGCAGTGAAAAGATCCTGAAACACCCGTCCGACCGGCCGAACGGAAGTTCAGGATGACGAATTTCCTGGAGAAACCCATTAAACTTCCGAAGTTTCCTCTGCACCCAGCCCCTTGAAACTTCGGAAGACAGGCCCACCTAAACCCGATAACAGCGGAAAACCCGGAGGCGAGGAACGAGCCGAGGATTTGGAGCGAATAGCGGGAACTCACCTACATAGTAGCACTGAACCTGCTTTGCTAAAAAAAATGCAGTAAAATAAGTGAATGATACAACTACCGGGATATTAACAATAATTAATACTTTTACCACTTACTAAATCATCCTTATTACCAATGAAAATTGCGCTTAAAACATACTTACCTTTGCTCTTTATCTTTATTGCAAAGCTTGGCCAGGCTCAGAATTACAAAAATGAGCTCGTAGTTATTACGGAGAATGATGCCTACATTGATATTACCAGCGATAAATATTATACCAATGGTTTTTTTATTAAATACAGGCATGCTTTAAATGGCGAAAACCTGAAAGCCGGCCGTAGTAAAGAGGTTATTGGTTTTGAATTGGGGCAGAAAATATACAATCCTTATTATAGTTATGCACCTAACCCTGCCTTGCACGACCGGCCTTTTACCGCCTATCTGTATGGTGAGGCTAACTACAGCAGGTTTTATCAAAACAAACAGCTTTTAAAGGTTTCGGCACAGATTGGCCTTACTGGTAAGGATGCCCTGGGCGAAGAATTCCAGAAAACTTACCATAAACTGGTTGGCCAAAATCAAATTGCCGGCTGGGAATATGGATTAAATAGCGAACCCACCTTAAATCTGGGCATAGAATATAATAAGCGCTTATTGGCTACCCCTAACGAAATATTTGATGTTACCGGAACTGCTTCAGCAGCGGTAGGTAATGTAATAACAAAAGCCAATGTTGGTGCATTGCTCAGATTAGGAAAATATAATGAAATGGATGGTTCAGCTGCATTTAATAGCTTGGTAAGCAACCATAATAAAAATAATGCTAAACGCAAATATGAACTTTTCCTTTCGGTTGCACCGCAATTACATGCAATAGCTTATGACTCTAGCCTACAAGGCGGTCTCTTCTTGAATGATAAGGGGCCGATCACCTTTAAGCCGAGGCCAATGGTTTTTACCACACAGGTAGGTTTAACCTTCGCCATTGCACGCTGGACAGCCAACTATACGGCTACCTTTACTTCTAATGAAGTTAAAAACAGTGCCACTGGCTACCGTTATGCCTTTTATAGTCTTGCTTACCGTTTTAGTAAAAACTAATGAAAAAACAACTACTCATTTTTATTTTCATTATTATAGGCTGCTCAGTTGCGAAGGCTCAAATTGCTCCTGAGAATCATTCTATTATTCTTAAGCCCATATTCGGGACACATATCAATAACGATCAGGGACATTTGTTTCAGGACCAGATTACAGGTTTTGATGCGGCTTATTTTAAGGACATTAGCCAGAATAGTGATAAATGGATTGGATTTAGTGCCGCTAAATCTTACGGGATCGGCTTTATTTTTAGAGATTTAAGCAAACTTAAAGGCACAAAAGATACTTCGGCCAATGCTTTTGGACAGGTATATGGCTTGGTGGCCCAGATGGATTTTCAATTATTCAAAGTAGGAAAAGCGAAATTTAATTTTACGCCTGGTGTTGGCTTGGGTTACACAAACAAGTATTACTTTAATAATACCAAAAACAGATTTTTAGGAAGCCCGGTTAACGAAACCATTAAAGCAGATTTAGGTATGGAGCTACCAATGAGCCAATATACTGATCTACTTTTGGGATTTGGTTTCCTACATGTCTCAAACGGAGGAGCAACTGTTCCAAATGGCGGATTAAACACAGGGAATATTTACATCGGGCTTAAGCTCAACAATCCGAAAACATTGACTGAGGAGCGGAAAAGCACCTATACCACTTTACAGCGGAGTTCGATCGAGCTTAGTGCCGGTTTGGGTGCGAGGGGGGTATTTGGTGATAGAAGTAAAAGCCTATACAAAAGCGGAATATATGCAGGTTACAATTTTTACCTGAATGATGTAATGTCGCTTAAGGCAGGTGCAGACGCGGTTTATTATTATACCACTTTCGATCCCAATAATTATGTTAATACATTTCAAAACTACGGTACTTCCTATGATAAATGGCGCACAGGCATTAGTGTTGGTGCCGACATTAATTTATGGAGGGTAACTGTTGCAGCTCAGATCGGGAAATACATTCACTACAACAGATTGATGGATAAAGCGACCTGGTACTGGACATTTGGCCCAACTTTTAACATTACTCCACACCTGGGTTTACAAGCCAAAACCTATATGCACTTTGCCCAGGCTGATTACGTAAATTGGGGTATAGTATACCGGTTTTAATATTGCCCGGTACTTAGTAATACTAAAGTGCAGGCTTCAACAGGTTCGATACCGTGCTGATCCAATAATTTCTCCAATTCGTAATTTTCGGTTCCGGGGTTGAAGATTACTCTTTTAGGTTTTGTAGCCAGAATATAATCGTGGTATTGTGGCTGCAAAGCAGGACCTATATATAAGGTAATGGTATCGATATCCTGATGAATTTCTCCAGGCTTTTCGATTTCAATACCTGCCACTTCTCCTTGTTTTATGCCAACATTAACAATATCATGATTGAAACGCTTGAGCATATGAGCTGCCTTGTATGCATACCTGGATGGATCTGGCGATGCGCCTATAATCAATGTTTTCTTCATCTCTTTAGTCTTAATATTTAGATAATAATGCAATCTGACCAGAGTGATACGCATGGTGCTGTGCCAGCCCGCTTACGAGTTCGGCATTGGTTACCCCCGTGCCTAAAGCAGGATTACGCTCATCTTTTATTTCCTCATTCCAATGGCTATCTTTTAAGCTTTCGCAAATGCGGATGAGTTCTTCGTTAGCAATCTTAAAATCAAAGATAATGCGTTCCCAAGCCTGGGCTGTCCGGGCTTCAGGTTCAGGCCAATCACCCCTTTCAGGCTCAGCAGCTGGCTTACCGATCAACCTGGAAGAAACTTCTTCTGTCCATGCGGTTAAATGTAAGGCAATTTCTGCAATAGAATGCGCGCCAGGAACAAAATGGCTAAATGCCCTTTCTGGATTAACATTATTTAGTGTCTGCATCACATGGTTACCATGCCAGGCATCTCCGTTAAAAGCTTTTTTTATTTCGTTCGTGATATTAAACATACCAAAATAACAATTGGCATGCTATAAAGTTTGTTAAGATGCGTTCAATATTGCATTTGCACAGTTAATTCCATCTATTGCTGCTGACACAATTCCGCCGGCATAACCTGCTCCTTCGGCACAAGGATATAAACCTTTCACCTGAGGATGCTGGTAGGTTTCTTTATCTCTCGGAATTCTGACAGGAGAGGACGTTCTGCTTTCTACCCCTACCAAAATGGCTTCGTTGGTATAATAGCCCTTAATCTTTTTCCCAAATAAGGGTAATGCTGCACGTAAACTATCTGATACGAAATGGGGTAAAATATTATCCAGCATTGAACTTTTGGTACCAGGTAAATAGGAGTTCCTTGGCAAATCTATCGATAATTTGTTATTCACAAAATCAACCATACGTTGTGCAGGCGCAACCAGATTTCCACCACCGGCCTCAAAAGCCATTTTCTCGATCTCCGATTGAAAATGCAACATCCTCAGCGGATCATAACCTTGAACATCATTTAACGTCACCTGAACTACTGTTCCGGAATTAGCGAAAGGATTATTCCTTTTAGATGGCGACCAGCCGTTAACCACTATTTCATTTTCGCCAGTAGAACAGGGAGCAATTATACCTCCGGGGCACATACAAAAAGAAAATACGCCGCGTGCACCAACCTGCTCAACTAAACTGTAATAAGCCGGCGGCAAAAATTCAGAACGGATATCGCAATGGTACTGCGCTGAATCAATAATTTCCTGAGGATGTTCAATCCGTACGCCTAAAGCAAATGGTTTTGCCTCAATCAGAATATTTTTACTGTTCAATAATTCGTACACATCCCTTGCAGAGTGACCAGTTGCCAAGATGATATCATCAGCCAACAATTTTTCTTCAAAATTTATCTCAATGCCTTTTACTTTTCCAAATTCAATCAGAATATCAGTCATCCGGCTATCGAACATCACTTCACCTCCGGCATTCAGGATCGTATCTTTTATCGAAGTGATGATATGGGGAAGTTTGTTGGTGCCTATATGTGGACGGGCATCAATCGCGATATCCGCTTCTGCCCCATGGTTTACAAAAACCTGCAACACTTTATTGATGTCACCACGTTTGTTGGAACGGGTATATAGTTTACCATCAGAATAGGTTCCGGCACCACCTTCGCCATAACAATAATTAGATTCGGTATTCACCAATCCCTGCTTGTTTATAGCAGCCAGATCTCTCCGTCGCTGTTTAACATCTTTACCCCTTTCGATAATAATGGGTTTTAATCCATTTTCGATGCATTGCAAAGCCGCAAATAAACCCGCCGGACCAGCGCCGATAATAATTACGGGCTTAGCATCGCTCACGTTGGGATAGTTGATGTGATAAACTTCAGTAACGGCTTCTTCATCTACAAAAACCCTTACCTGTAAACGGAAAATAACCTTTCTGGAACGGGCATCGATCGATCTTTTCAGAATTTCGTAGCCTTTTATCCTTGTTCCGGAAAGTTTTAGGCCTTCAGCAAGTTTTTGTTTAATAACTTCAGTTTGCTCAACCTGATCAGGGAGCAATGTAATTTCGATGTCTTTCTGCATAACTAGTCAGGTTTTTATCCCGAACAGTACAAAGATAGGCATCTGATAGCATATTTGATGATTTCAGATTATGAATAAAAACTATTAGCAGACTAAAGTGATGCTTTTATATTTTCTGGAAAGCAATTGCAGTATTCATTGGAAACTATAGTCCCGCTCTCCCTTCTGCCCCAATGAAAAATTGGAGGCATCCGCTCGATCAGGTTTAATTAAGTTATTTTTCTGCTACTATGCTGGTTTTCTGTGCCACAGCCCAAAGTTTTTAGCCCCGATCGGAGCGGGCATCCCGATTAAGACCAGATTATATAATATTTTGGTGTGCTTGCTTGTTTCACAGGTTTTCATCGGGATAAAGCGGAGAGCAGGAACGCACTTAAAAAAAACCGAAAAGGCCCTGCGCCCCAAACAAAAAAACGGTTGGATATAAGGCCGGTTCATTATTCCATTAGCCAACCAAAACATCCAAATTTCACCTCATTAATTATTGTAGCCCTTGCCAACCTGTCATATAATCATTCAAAGTGTAACAAAGGCATGCAATTTGATATCTAATTCGTAAATTGACCATAAATCAATTCTATTAAAAAGACAAAACCATAAAAATGAAAAGATTAATATTTGGATTTTTAGCTGCAGTTATTGCAGTGAGCACTTTAAGTTCATGCGGATATAACAGCATGGTTAAATTGGATGAGAACGTTAAATCGAAATGGGGAACCGTGCAAACCCAGTATCAAAGAAGAGCAGATTTAATTCCGAACCTGGTAGCTACCGTAAAAGGTGCAGCTAAATTTGAGCAGGGTACTTTAACAGCAGTAACCGAAGCACGTGCAAAAGCAACCCAGATGACGGTTAAAGCGGATGAGCTAACACCAGAGAACATTCAAAAATACCAGGCTGCTCAAGGACAATTGAGTCAGGCTTTGGGTAAATTATTATCCATCACTGAAAATTATCCTGAACTAAGGGCTACACAACAATTTAGTGATTTATCGGCACAGTTGGAAAGTACCGAAAACAGGATTACTGTTGCCCGCAAAGATTTTAACGATGCAGTACAGGAATATAATGGTAAAATCAGATCTTTCCCTACCAATTTAACTGCTGGCATGTTCGGCTTTAAACCTAAAGGATATTTTGAGGCTGATGCTTCTGCAAAAGACGCACCTAAAGTAGAATTTTAATATTCTCGACATAACATATAAGGGTAGTGAATGTTTATTAACTGAACATTTATTACCCTTTTTACTTCATATAAAAATAAGTACATGCCATTATTTTCAGATATTGAACAAGAAAGAATAGCAAATGCAATCTCCGATGCGGAAAGAGCAACTTCTGGAGAAATTAGAATTGCTATTGATAAACATTGCGCAGGAGATCCTTATGAAAAGGCCACCGAATATTTTGCTAAACTGGATATGGATAAAACTGCAAAAAGAAATGGTGTGCTGATCTATCTGGCACATGCCGACCATAAATTTGCTATTATAGGCGATGTTGGCATTCACCAGGTGGTACCTGAAAACTTTTGGGAAACCACAAAAATTGCCATGACAGCACATTTTGCAAAAGGTAATCTGGCAGATGGCATTATTGCAGGCGTAGCATTGGCCGGAGAAAAGTTAGCTTTGTTTTTCCCTCCGCAAAAAGGTGATATTAATGAATTACCGAACGATATTGTTTTTATGGATAAGCTAGAAAACAAATAAGAGATGAAGAAAATATCCCTTTTATCATTATTCAGTTTATTATTCGCTTTTGCTTTTGGGCAGGATTTCCCCGAAAAACCTAACACTTTAGTGAATGATTATGCAAATGTATTATCGGCAGATCAGAAACAGTCGCTCGAAAATAAACTGGTAACCTTTAACGATTCGTCTTCTACACAGATTGCCGTTGCTATTTTAAAATCTATAGGCGATTATGATATTAATGAATATGCTGTAGAACTGGGCAGAAAATGGGGCGTTGGCCAAAATGGCAAAAACAACGGCATTATGATCGTTGTTGCCGTGGGTGACCGAAAAATTTCTATCCAAACAGGCTATGGTTTGGAAGGTGCCTTACCTGATATTTATGCCAAGCGTATTATTGATAACGATATTAAACCCAATTTTAGAACTGGGAACTATTATGCAGGTCTGGATGAAGCTACCACATCGATTATAAAATATACCAGAGGCGAATATAAAAACGATAATGCAAAAGCTTCTTCAAAGAAAGGTGGAGGCGGTGGTAGTATTGCGATTATTATCATTATTGTAATTGTGATTATCATCATCATGCGAAAAGGTGGCGGAGGCGGAAGTGAAGTAATTGGCGGACGTGGAGCATCTAATGCGCTATTTTGGGCCATGTTGTTTGGAAGTGGCGGTGGCCGAAGCAGCGGTGGCTGGGGCGGTGGTTCATCTGGTGGCGGAGGCGGTGGATTCGGTGGTTTTGGCGGAGGAAGCTTTGGTGGAGGTGGTAGCAGTGGAAGCTGGTAGCAGTAGTCCATAGTCCATAGTCCATAGTCCATAGTCCATAGTCCATAGTCCATAGTCCATAGATTGGAAAAGGTTTTGTTTTGAACGTTACAGAACATTTCAACTTTCCAAAAAAACAACATTTCAACTTTACATCCATGTACCGAAGAGATTTAATTACAGCTGAAATACAGAAACTAGCCCAGGTTTTGGCCCGCATTATGGGACTCAAATTAGAAGGTAAGCTGGCAGAGGCCAATCAACTTTTTGAAGAAACTATGGAAGGTGGCTTTCAATTGCCAAAAGAAATTCTTGAAAATGAAGATCTTTCTGTTTTTGAAAATTGGCTAACTAAAAGTAACCTCCCTCCTGAAAAGCTCGATTCGTTGAGCGAATTTCTGTATTATGAGTTAGGCGTAAACCAAGAGCGTAACCAAAGCATTGCGCCAAAACTTAATTTAGTTTATCAATACTTGTCTGATGAGCATAAGATTGTACATTTGATAAACTTACACCGTCAGAATACAATACAGCAGTATATCAGTTAGGGGTTGGCAGTTTTTAGTTTGGAGTAGAGTCGATTAACATAAATAAATTAAATGATTATAGAAAAGTGGCAGAAACTTGCCTCTAAATATTTAGTACGCGAACAGTGGGCTACCTTGCGCGTTGATGAAGTGAAACTTCCGGATGGCGTGATCAAAGATGATTATTACGTTTTAGAGTATCCAAACTGGGTTAATGCAATAGCACTTACAGCGGCTGGAAAAATAATTATGGTACGCCAGTACCGCCATGCTGCCGATATTATTTCGCTTGAAGTTCCCGGTGGTGTAATTGATGGTGATGAAACTCCGGAGTTTGCAGTGAAACGTGAGCTATTGGAAGAAACCGGCTACAGTTTTAAAACCTGTAAATTTATTGCTGAACTTTATCCCAATCCGGCAACCTCAGATAACAAAACCTTCACTTATTTCTTAACAGGCGGCATCAAAACCCATGAACAGCATTTAGATGAGCATGAAATTTTAAATGTTGAAGAATATACTGTTGAAGAGGTAAAACAATTGATTAAAGAAAATAAAATAGCCCAGGCATTACATGTTGCAGCTTTGTTTTACGGGCTCGAAGAAATAGCTAAAGGTTAATAAAATCTGAGATAGGCCCCTTATTCCTACCTCAAAAATTACAGTTAAAAAAAGCAGCCAGATTTTAAACATCTGGCTGCTTTTTTATTGAGCAATAAGCCTGTAAAAGCTTAACTCATTTTTAGTTTTTTCTGAATATCGTGTACGTAAGCTTTAAATTTCTTATCTGTATCAATTAAATCTTCAACAGTTTGACAAGCATAAATTACGGTACTATGATCGCGGCCGCCAAAGAAAGCACCAATTGTTTTTAATGACGACTTAGTATGACTTTTAGAAAGGTACATTGAAATCTGACGGGCCTGAACGATTTCACGCTTACGTGTTTGCGATTTCACCATATCAACAGGAACCTCAAAATACTCGCAAACCAATTTCTGGATGTATTCCATTGAAATTTCTTTTGAAGTATTTTTGATAAAATTCTTCAACATCTGTTTAGCCAGGGCTAAATCGATTTCTTTTTTATTCAAAGTAGCTTGTGCTAAGAGAGATACCATAGCCCCCTCTAACTCACGCACATTATTATCAATGTTATGCGCCACATACTCTACTACCTCGCCAGGTAACTCAATACCATCTGCATACATTTTTTTCCTTAGAATAGCGATACGCGTTTCGAGATCGGGAATCTGTAAATCTGCAGATAACCCCCATTTGAAGCGACTCAATAAACGCTCTTCCAAACCAGCTAAATCTTTCGGTGCTTTATCAGATGTTAAGATTACCTGCTTACCTGATTGATGCAAGTGATTAAAAATGTGAAAGAAAATATCCTGTGTTTTTTCTTTGCCTGCAAAGTTGTGTACATCATCCATGATGATTACGTCCATTGCCTGGTAAAAATTAACAAAGTCGTTAATGGTGTTGTTTTTTAAGGAATCTACAAACTGCTGACAGAATTTCTCACAGCTTACGTAGATCACCAATTTATCTGGCATGCTGCGTTTAATCTCATTGCCAATTGCCTGCGCCAGGTGTGTTTTACCCAAACCAACTCCACCGTAAATCATTAAAGGGTTAAAAGACGTACCACCTGGTTTAGCCGCTACAGCGTAACCTGCAGAACGTGCCAGGCGATTGCAATCTCCCTCAATATAATTTTCGAAAGTATAGTTAGCGTTTAATTGTGGATCAACATTTAATTTTTTTAATCCAGGGATAATAAATGGGTTTTTTATATCCTTATTAATGGAAACCGGAATCGGCATCGATTGTACCTTTGCCTCCGCTCCATTTCCATTTGAGGGCATATTGGTAGTATAAGGATTACCGCTGTTAGATGATTTATCTACAACGATATTATATTCCAACCTGCCATCCTCTCCAAGTTGTTTTTTTACAGTCTTGCGCAGCAAGCCTACATAATGTTCTTCAAGCCATTCGTAAAAGAACAAACTTGGCACCTGTATGGTTAAAACCTTGCCTTCCAATTTAAGAGCCGTTATTGGCTCGAACCAAGTTTTGAAACTTTGGCCCGGAATATTATCCTTAATAATTTGAAGACAGTTCTTCCATACTTCTGTACAAGTTTTTTCCATTGCGATTTCTATAATTTATTGGTTTACAGTGCCTATTCGAATTAAAGGGATGGTCCGTTTAGGGACTACGAATATTGACAAAATTATCAACATTTTAAACAAAAATTTCAAATAAATCGTAACCTACTGATAAGGAATATAGTAGCCCGCTTAACCTCAATTTTTTATGTTGATAACTATTTATTAACACTGGTTATCCACATTATTGTTATTTGTCATCAATATTCGTTCATCACGTCGAATTGCTGCTTTAAAAGCAAAATTTAAGCCATTCTGGCTAGCAGTTGACTCGTTTTAGCATTATAAATTTCAAATAAACTGGGAATCAAAGTCATAACTTTAATAAATTAATACCGATTTAACAGGACAGCTTAAAGCATTTCACTAAAAGCGATTATTGTATGAGTTTTAAGACAGTTTCGAACCACAGTTTTGAGGTTAACCAAAATAACTTTAAATCGCTTCATCGCCAGTCATCAAATCTGAATACCATTAATTTTAACCTGCTATTAAACTACCAAAACAAGCGGTTCACTATTCATTTAATAAACCCCAAAAGTATTTCTAAATACATCTGCAATTTCGCCAAGCGTAGCATATTTTTCAACAGCATCAATAATCAAGGGCATCAGGTTGGCTTCGCCTTTGGCCGCTTCGCTTAATTGCTGCAGCGCTTGCTCAACCGCTACCTGGTTTCGGGTAGATTTTAAATGATCAAGTTTTTCAGATTGCAGCTTGCGGATAGAATCATCTATATTGAACACCTCAGTTAAACCTTCCTCTTCCTGCGTAAACTTGTTTACCCCAACCGAGATCCTTTCGCCACTTTCTATTTCTTTTTGATATTGATAAGCTGCAACAGCAATTTCATTCTGCATATAGTCGCTTTCGATGGCATTAACTGATCCTCCCATGGCATCTATCCTATCGATATAAGACCAGGCAGCGGCTTCTACTTCATCTGTTAAACTTTCTACAAAAAACGACCCCGCCAATGGGTCTACCGTATCGGTAACCCCACTCTCAAAAGCAATAATCTGTTGAGTTCGCAAAGCAATTTTCGCAGCAGATTCTGTTGGAAGTGAAAGCGCTTCGTCATAACCATTGGTATGCAGCGACTGTGTTCCACCTAAAACCGCAGCCATAGCCTGGTTGCTAACCCTGATTACATTGTTTAATGGCTGTTGCGCGGTTAAGGTTGAACCTCCGGTTTGGGTGTGGAACCTCAACATCTGGGCCTTTTCATCCGTTGCGCCCAAATCCTTGGTAATTTTCGCCCACATACGCCTTGCAGCTCTGAATTTAGCTATTTCTTCAAAGAAATTATTATGGCAATTGAAGAAGAATGACAAACGTTTGGCAAAGATGTTTATATCTAAACCTTTATCTAAAGCAGCTTTTAGATAAGTTTTGCCATTAGCCAATGTAAACGCAAGCTCTTGCACAGCCGTAGATCCAGCTTCGCGAATATGGTAGCCAGAGATGGAAATGGTATTCCATTTAGGTACTTCTTTACTGCAAAACTCAAAAATATCGGTGATTAACCGCATAGATTGCTTTGGCGGATAGATGTATGTTCCTCTCGCTGCATATTCTTTTAAAATATCATTCTGTATCGTGCCCGAAATCTGCTTTAAATCTGCACCTTGTTTTTTGGCCAGCGCAATATACATGGCCAGCAAAATTGAAGCCGTTGCATTGATCGTCATCGATGTCGTGATATTTTTCAGCTCAATACCATCAAATAAAATTTCGATATCCTTTAATGAATCGATGGCCACTCCCACCTTGCCTACCTCTCCATCAGCCATTTCATGATCAGAGTCGTAACCAATTTGCGTTGGAAGATCAAAAGCAACAGATAATCCGGTTGTTCCCTGAGCCAATAAATAATGATAACGCTTGTTTGATTCTTCAGCGGTCGAGAAACCGGCATACTGCCGCATCGTCCACAAGCGGCCCCGGTACATATCTTTCTGGATTCCCCTGGTAAAAGGAAACTCTCCAGGTAGCTCTTCCATTGGTTTCGCCTCGGTATACAAAGCTTTTATTTCAATCCCCGAAGTGGTGGTATGCTTGTTCTCGCTCATATTGGTTAGTTCAATGGTTTATTAGCCACTAGTTCTTTGCTGGTTCGTAGTCAACGGTTTGATAGTTCATAACTTATTTGGTTAATTGTTGAAACTGGTTAATCGGTTAACTAAGCAAAACGGCTAATAATTTATTCAAGCAATTAACCGATTTAAACGATTAACCAGTTAACCCTAAAAAAGCATATGAATGTCTTTCTTGATTAATTCGATTGTTAAATCGTAAGGATTTTCATCTATACTGGCCATGTGCTGTAAAATTGCTTTGCTGAGTTCAATTCCATTTACATCGGCGGGTAAACCTTGTACGGCATTATTGACCATGGCAATGGTATCATCTTTTAATTTTCTTACCACCCCCCAAGTCACACTGTTTATATACAATTGTTGGGTAATGTTATGTTGGTACTCTGAGCGGATTTCATTTAAAATTCCAGCTTGTAAAGTAGCGATTGCAATTCCTTGCTGATGTAAACGAACAAGTAAGTTAGCCGGATTAATACGGTCAATAAATATAATTAAACGTTCGTGCGCCTGCAAGCGTAAGGGCAAAATATGCGCACGGCTTTCTTTGTTCAGTTCAATATTTTTTAAGTTAAAGAAACGTTGGATATCATTCTTCAACATATAATAAACTGCCATTAATGCAATGAAAATGCCTGCAAATAAGATTATTATATCGGTTAAAACCTGTTGTATATTCATAAGTATTGTTTAAGTACAGTAATATTAACTGTCCGTTAAAAGCAAAAATGTACATTATTATTTATATTTGTAACAGATAAAATTTAAATAACATGAGCACAACAGTTGATACAGCATTTGCACCAGTTACTTTTTCTGAAGGAGCAGCTAAAGAGTTATATAAATTAAAAGATCAGCAGGAGATTGGCGAGGATTACGGATTACGCGTTGGCGTAGAGGGCGGTGGTTGCGCTGGCATGAACTACGTTTTAGGGTTTGATCAGAAAAAAGATGGCGATCAGGAATATTTTATTGAAGGCATTAAGGTTTTCATGAATAAAGCACATCAGATGTACTTAATGGGCATGATGATCGACTGGCAGGATGGTTTAAATTCGCGTGGTTTTACTTTCGTTAACCCCAATGCAACCAGTACTTGCGGCTGTGGCACGAGTTTCTCGGCATAAATAAAATATTCTTGTAACATATCATGCAGTCCCCTTGTCTAAACATCGGGACTTTTTTTATTTTTACCCATAGAGGTTGAAGGCATAAGGTTTAGGGTATAAGGTTCATCCATCTTAATACTTGATACTCAATACTTGATCCGATACTTGATACTTACCATAAATGAATTACAGAGAAAACATCCGACTGGCATTAGAATCTATTAAAGCGAACCGCTTGCGCACTATGCTTACCGCCTTAATTATTGCCATTGGTTTAATGGCTTTGGTGGGGATTTTAACCACGCTTGATGCTGTAAAAAAAAGTATGACAGATGCTTTTAGTAGTATGGGAGCCAACTCATTCACCATCAGGAACCGTGGTACGGGAATCAGGATCGGGAATGGGAAAAGGCCAAAACCTTTTAAAGCCATTCGTTACGAAGATGCCGTTAAGTTTAAAGATAGCTTAAATACTCCGGCTACTGTTGCCGTAAGTGTTTTTGCCAGTGGTGGCTCCACTATAAAATATGGCAGTTTAAAAACCAACCCAAATATTAACGTTCAGGGAATTGATGAAAATGGCTTGGGCGCTCAAGGTTTAAATCTCTCACAAGGGAGAAATTTTAGCGTTTCTGAAATACAGTTGGGAAGTAATGTTTGTATTGTTGGCGGCGAAGTAGTGGAAAAATTGTTCAAAGATGCAGATCCTTTGGATAAGCTGATTAATGTAGGCAATAACCGGTTTAAAATTGTTGGCATATTAGAGAAAAAAGGATCGAGTATGGGCTTTAGTGGCGACAGGGCTGTTTATGTACCGCTGCTAAAAGCAAAGCAGATTAATGCCAATGCCAATCCATCTTACACCATTACAGTAATGGTACCTAGTAATGATATGCAGGAAAACATTATTGGCGAATCTACTGCCCTATTCAGAAACATCCGCAAAGTAAAGGTAAACGAAACCAATAATTTCGAGATTACCAAAAGTGATGCCATTGCGCAAACATTATTCGAAAACCTGGCCTTTGTGGCCATTGGTGGTGTTGCAATTGGTATTATCACTTTAATTGGAGCCTCAATAGGTTTAATGAATATCATGCTGGTTTCAGTTACCGAACGTACACGTGAAATTGGTATCCGTAAAGCAATTGGTGCCAACCCAAAAGTAATCCGTCGCCAGTTTTTAATTGAGGCCGTAGTAATCTGTTTAATTGGTGGTGTATTCGGTATTTTTCTCGGAATTGTTTTAGGAAACCTGATTTCACTGGCTATGGGTGGTTCATTCTTAATTCCATGGTTGTTTATTATTGGCGGCTTTGTATTATGTGTACTTGTTGGAATTCTATCGGGCTATTATCCGGCAAAAAAAGCCTCCAGGCTAGATCCTGTAGAGGCGTTAAGGTATGAATAAATCCTAAAGGGGAGTCATAACAACATCTGAATCTAAGATTCTCTTTTTAGTCGCTAGTCTGTGCAGCAGAAGGCTTAAGTCACGTTTAAGGGATTAAAGGGCCTAAAGATACATGTTATTAAGTTGATGTTGTGTAAGCAACTGTTGCATTGAGGGAGTGTTAAGGCTATCTTCGAGCGCGGCGCCATGTCTTAAATGATGCATATCACTGCCCAGAAAATCGACCAGATGTTTCTCTACCATGCTTTCCGCTGCTTTTTTCGCTCCTTTACCGTAATAACCTGTTAAAGCAATAGAATTTAACTGGAACAAACAACCTGTTTCTCTGACCTGATGATAATTTTCGAAAGTATTATGATAATACGAATATCTTTCTGGGTGAGCCAAAACGGGTTTATAACCCGCATCTTGTATTATTTTTATAAAATCAATCAGGTTTTGAGGGGGGTTAATATAAGAAAGTTCGAACAAAAGGTAGTTTTCTCCAAAAGTTAGCACCTCTTTCTGCCTGATTTTCTTTTCCAGCGTTTCATCCAGATAATATTCAGCCGCAGCATCAACTTTTAAATCGATTTCATTCTCTTCGAGTCCTTTTCTTAAGATATCCAATCCACGGTTAATGGTATCTGGTGTATTACGGAAATAATCAGCCATGATGTGAGGTGTAGCAATCAGTTTTTGATAGCCCAGGGCCTTAAACTTTTTAGCAAGCAGCAATGAATCTTTAAGGTCTTTTGCACCATCGTCAATTCCAGGAATAATATGAGAATGCATATCTGTCTTAATACCTGAAAAATTAAATTCGGGCGCTATTTTCTTCTTCTTTTTAAAAAATCCGAACATCATGATAGGTCATAGCTTTAACTGATCTCTTTTGGCAAATTACTAGCTTCTGCTGCGCCAGCTAATTTAGAGGAATAGATTTTATCAAGCAACTGATTCAAGCTTTCACTTAAATCGAACTGCAGGTCTTCATGAAGTTTTTTGAATTTATTAATGGTTACCGCAACCGTTTTAATGTAATAAACACTAAAAAGCATCATAAAATCGCGATAACCAAAAGCTGATTTTTTATAATCTAAAGGGATGGCGTTAAGGATAAACAGTTTTAGTTCGACCTCTCCTATAGGGTCTTTTGTCACTTTATAAAAATGATTAACAGCAGTAATCATCTTCCTTACTTTTACTAAAGCCTCTTTGGCATTTAGTTTTTTCAGTTCAGGAATCTGTTCATCAACATCAGCTTTAATCCTTTCTTTACGATCTTCCAGATCGGTCTCATCCTCTAATAGTTTATAGTGAAGATGTTCGGTAAGCACTTTATCTTTCGCTACCAAACGCAGTAACAGCTTGTCTTTTTCTTTAACAGGCAGTTCGGTAATGGCATTTTTTAAATCTTTGTGCTCCGATAACTTCATTTAAAAAGGATTAGCCTTAATGTATTTTTCCCACTCCCAAGCCGAGCGCATCATTTCATTAATATCGAGGTTGGCCTTCCAGCCGAGTTCCTTATTAGATTTCTGTACGTCTCCATAAATCTGAACAATATCTCCTGCCCTCCTCGGACCGATTTTATAATCCAGTTTTTCGCCGTTTACTTTTTCAAAAGCAGCAATAATCTCTAAAACTGAAGATCCTTTGCCGGTACCGATATTGAAAACATCGTAATTACCGTTCGGGTTTCCATCTTCTAATTTTTTTATAGCGGCAACATGTGCTTTTGCAAGATCTACCACATGGATATAATCGCGAATAGCCGAACCATCTGGCGTATCGTAATCATTGCCATAAACCGTAATCGGACCGCGTTTACCAATGGCAGATTGGGTAATAAAAGGAACCAGGTTTGCAGGCACCCCGTTTGGTAGTTCTCCGATCAAAGCGGTTTCGTGAGCACCAACCGGATTAAAATAACGTAAAGCAATTACATTTAAATCAGGTGTTACAGCAGCAGTTTCAGCTAAAATTTCTTCAGCGATCTGTTTGGTATTTCCATAAGGAGATTCTGCTTTCTGCACAGGTGCAGCCTCGGTTACAGGCAAGGTTTCTGGTTGCCCATAAACGGTACATGATGAAGAAAATACAAAATTAATTTTCCTGTTAAACGAGGTTAACAGGTTAATCAATCCGTAAAAGTTGTTTTTATAATATTTTAAGGGTTGCTCTACCGATTCACCTACTGCTTTAGACGCTGCAAAATGAATAATCCCATCAATATCTGTATGGTTTTCTGCAAATTCTTGCACCGCTTTTTCGTCCCGAAGATCAATTTCGTGAAAATCGAACCATTTGCCGGTGATGGCATGCAGCTGGGTTAAAATTTTGATATTCGAGTTAGAGAGGTTATCGATAATTACAACTTCGTATCCTGCGTGATGTAATTCTACAGCTGTGTGCGAACCAATGTATCCTGTTCCACCAGTAACTAATATTTTTGCCATTTTAACGGTTAAATGTGGTAAAGTCTTTATGATCAATTTTAGCCAAAGCCTCTGGGGGCAATGACTTGAAGTATTCGTAAGTAATTTTCAATCCTTCGGCACGGCCTATTTTAGGCTCCCAACCCAATAGCTCTTTTGCTTTGGTAATGTCTGGTCTGCGCTGTTTCGGATCATCTTGTGGAAGTTCCTTATAAACAATTTTTTGTGTGGTGCCTGTTAGTTTAATAATTTCCTCACAGAACTGTTTGATCGTAATTTCATCGGGATTACCAATGTTAACCGGTTGGGCATAATCACTCATTAATAACCGATAAATACCTTCAATCAGATCATCTACATAACAAAAAGAGCGTGTCTGACTTCCATCACCAAAAACAGTTAAATCCTCTCCCCTTAATGCCTGCCCTATAAAAGCAGGTAAAACTCTGCCATCATTAAGGCGCATTCTCGGTCCGTAGGTATTAAAAATCCTCACAATACGGGTTTCTACACCATGAAAAGTATGGTAAGCCATGGTAATGGCCTCCTGAAAACGTTTCGCCTCATCGTAAACACCACGCGGACCAACAGGGTTTACATTGCCCCAATATTCTTCAGGCTGTGGGTTCACGTTTGGATCACCATACACTTCAGAAGTTGACGCAATCAGCATCCTTGCATTTTTATGACGTGCCAATCCTAAAAGATTATGCGTTCCCAAAGAACCTACCTTAAGCGTCTGGATCGGGATTTTAAGATAATCAATCGGACTTGCAGGTGAGGCGAAATGCAAGATATAATCCAGCTTACCTGGAACGTGAACAAATTTGGAAACGTCGTGGTTGTAAAACTCAAAATTTTCCAGTTTGAACAGGTGTTCGATATTGGCCATATCCCCTGTAATCAGGTTATCCATTCCAATAACATGATAGCCTTCTTTTACAAAACGGTCGCAAAGGTGCGAACCTAGAAATCCGGCAGCACCCGTAATCAATATCCTTTTCTGCCCCATTTTAATCTATCAATTTTCTGCCAATACTATTATAATAATAGCCAAGATCGATCATTTTTTGCAGATCGTATAAATTCCGGCCATCAAAAACGATTTTATTTTTGAGGATGCTATCTATTTTATCAAAATCAGGGTTACGGAAAACCGACCATTCTGTTGCAATCAGGAGTGCATCAGCGCCTTCTAAAGCTTCATATTGGTTTTTAGCGTAACTTACCTTATCGCCAATAACATTTTTAACATTGGCCATTGCCTCCGGATCAAAAACAGAAACAGTAGCCCCATTCTTAACCAGTTCGTCGATAATATATAAGGCTGGTGCCTCACGGATATCGTCGGTTTCTGGCTTAAAGGCCAAACCCCAAAGTGCAAAATGTTTGCCTTTTATATCACCCTTATAATATTTTAACACCTTATCAACAAGGACTGTTTTTTGCTTTTCGTTAACTTCCATTACCGATTTCAGGATCTGAAAATCGTAGGCATAATCATCAGATGATTTGACCAAAGCCTGGACATCTTTCGGAAAACATGAACCACCGTAACCCACCCCCGGGAAAAGGAATCGTTTACCGATACGATCATCAGAACCTATCCCTCTTCTTACTGCATCAACATCAGCGCCTACAAGTTCGCAAAGGTTTGCAATCTCGTTCATGAAAGTGATTTTAGTAGCGAGGAAGGAGTTTGCTGCATACTTGGTCAGTTCAGACGAGCGCTCATCCATAAAAAGAATAGGATTACCCTGACGTACATAAGGCCCATATAGTTCGGCCATTAATTTTTTAGCCTTTTCGCTTTTTGTACCCAAGACCACACGGTCTGGTTTCATAAAGTCATCAACCGCTACGCCTTCTCTTAAAAATTCAGGGTTCGAAACCACATCTACTTCAACCGAAGTATTTTCAGCAAAAACAGCTTTTACCTTATCGGCAGTACCCACCGGAACGGTTGACTTATTTACGATTACCTTATATTCAGTGATTAGTTTGGAAATGTCTTTCGCAGCACCGAGAATGTACGATAGATCGGCTGCTCCATCACCACCCGGAGGCGTTGGCAATGCCATAAAAATAATCTGCGCTTCTTTTACTGCATCGGCAAGGTTTGTGGTAAAGGTTAATCTTTCCTGTTCGATATTTCTGTGGAACAAAAGATCTAAACCAGGTTCGTAGATCGGCACTTCGCCTGCCTGCATCTGTTTTACCTTTGCTTCATTAATATCCACACATATTACATCATTTCCTGTTTCTGCTAAACAAGTCCCGGTAACTAAACCTACATATCCAGTACCAATAACGGCTATCTTCATCTGTTAATTTATTTTTATCAGCTACAAACTACGCCACAATTTTATTTATTCAGTTTGAATACCAGGTAAAATTGTGTGGCTTCCATATATTTTTAAGCTTTTTAAATATATTCGTTTTATCTTGGCACGAAGATATGAAATTACTTTACATCATCGGAATCTGGGGCTATACTTTACTCATCAGGATATTCTCATTATTTAATCCTAAAGCCAAATTGTTTATCAATGGCCGCAAAAATATCTTTACCTTAATTGCCCAGAAAATTAATCCTGCCGAAAAACATATATGGTTCCATTTTGCTTCTCTAGGCGAATTTGAACAAGGCAGACCCGTTCTAGAAAAATTAAAAGCCCTTTATCCGGCAAAGAAAATTATAGTTACTTTTTTTTCACCTTCGGGATATGAAATTAGGAAAAACTATGCCCTGGCCGACGTATTTTATCTCCCCATTGATACTGCTGCTAATGCCAAACGTTTTATAGCTGGCATCAATCCGGAAATGGCCATTTTTACCAAATATGAATTTTGGCATTTCTATTTTAAGGAATTAAAAGAACAGAGTATTCCTTTATACGTAATATCTGGAATCTTTAGAGAAAGTCAGGCCTTTTTTAAAGGGTACGGCGGCTTTTACCGCAATATTTTAAAATCTGTTACATACTTTTTTGTACAAAATAAAGAAAGCGAAAGCCTTTTAAAATCAATCGGACTAAATAATGTAACCGTAAGTGGTGATACCCGTTTCGACCGGGTTTATGAAAATGCACAATCGCCAAAACAGCTTGGTATTATTGAAAGCTTTACTGGTAGCGCCCCTACTTTAGTTTGCGGAAGTACCTGGCCGGAAGACGAAAGAATATTATCAGATCTCCCCCAGAAATATCCGAATTGGAAATTTATCATCGCCCCACACGAAATCCATGAAAGCCATATTGAAAGCATTGAAAAACAGTTTTCAGTTAACAGTGTCCGGTTTTCAGTTTTCAGTGCTGACCCCAAAGCCCTAAACGCTAAACCCCAAACGCTTATCATCGATAACATTGGCATGCTTTCTTCATTATATCAATACGGGAAAGTAGCTTACATTGGTGGTGGTTTTGGGACAGGGATTCATAATACTTTAGAGGCCGCGGCATTTGGATTGCCGGTAATTTTCGGACCTAAATACGATAAATTTCAGGAAGCAAAAGATCTTATTGCCATTGGTGCAGCCAAAAGTATATCCTCAACTGTAGAACTAATTGATGCCTTTAATGCTTTCTCAAATAATCAACATGCCGCCGATGCAGCGAGAAAATATGTGGAGGATAAAAAAGGAGCAACAGATCAGATTATTTCGGTAATTACGAAATCAGATCAGCCTTAACAATTTCTTCAACTATTTCGGGGATACTTTGATCGATGGAAACCGTAAATACATCTGGTTCATTTGCCTGTGGTTCCTCCAAAGTTTCAAACTGACTTTGCAATAAGCTGGAAGGCATATATTGATGAGCACGTTTCACAATCCGATCGTGGATCAAATCGAAACTTCCTTTCAAATAAACAAAACGTATCAATTGATTATCCACTCTCAACAGATCCCGGTAAGATTTTTTAAGCGCAGAACAAGCAATGATACAGTTGGCTCCATTGCCAGCATGTTCGCGGCCAACTTTAGCAATCAACTGTAGCCAATCTAAACGATCGGCATCTGTTAGCGGAATACCCGCAGCCATTTTATCTACATTCCGTTGCGAATGCAGGTTATCGCCATCTATAAATTCTGCATTTATTTTTGGCGCCAGGGCTTTTCCGATTACCGTTTTACCACTTCCTGAAACGCCCATCAAAATAATAAAACTTCCCATCGTTAATCTATTTTACCATTCCGGCTAAAGCCTCAATAAATACAGGACTATCGTTTAAACTTTCTACTAACTGAACATGTTCGCCACCCAAAGTCTTAAATTCCTCATGGTATTCTACAGTGATTTCATAAAGTGTTTCCAAACAATCGGCTACAAAAGCCGGACTAAAAACCAAAAGACGTTTTTTTCCTTCGGCAGCCAATTTCTTTAACACATCGGTAGTATAAGGCTGCACCCATGGCTCCTTACCTAAACGCGATTGGAAGCAAACGGTGTACTGATCTTTAGATAAGTTTAATTCTTTAGCAATTAACCTGGCAGTATCATGCCCTTGTGCTGAATAACAAAATTTATTGGTATCATTTAATGTCTGACAGCAATCGGCAGTTTTTAAACAATAGCTACCAGTATGGTCACATTTTAAAAGCTGACGTTCAGGCAAGCCGTGGAAGCTGAACAATACATGATCATAACTTTCTACGTGATGTTTCCTGGCATTTCCGGCAAAAACTTTAATCATTAATTCGTTATCATGGAATGAATTAATGAATGAGATCGGTGGAACCGTTGGCCACTTGCTCACCAATTCCATTACCAGTTGCATCACCGAACCAGTACTGGCAGAGGCATATTGCGGAAACATGGGTATCACCTGTATACTTTCTACCAAACCTGCTTTTAGATTTGATAGTGCCGAAGCAATGGATGGACTTTGGTAACGCATAGCCAGTTCAACATGGTAGTCGTTGCCCAATCTCTCCTGAAGCATTTTAGCCTGCAACCTACTGTAAAATAAGAGCGGTGAACCACTTTCATTCCAGATTTCTTTGTATAGTTTAGCCGTTTTAGGACTACGGAAGGGAACAATAATGCCTTTAACCAATAATGTTCTGTTCAGCTTAGGAATATCAATTACCCGTTCATCCATCAGAAATTGATCTAAGTATTTTCTTACATCGGCTGTTGCCGGACTATCAGGTGTTCCTAAATTTACCAGTAAAATTCCCTTCTTGCTCATCTATAAAGAAATATGTTTTGTGGATGCAAATATCGCCCTTTTTATTGTTTTTTCACTATATTAAAAATGTGATTGCCGACATTTTTAAGTCAAAAATTAACACTTTACATTTTTAAATACCGTCAGCTAAAATCTTTGAATTTCAAAATTCTATCAGGTTTTTTCCATCTAAGGGTTAAAAAAAGTAGAAGTCTTGAATTAGCCAATGCGAAATGGTAACACCCGACGCAGTAGATATACTACCAGTGTGCCATCAGACTTTACATCTGACAGTGAGAAAAAATAAAATATTCATCAGGAAAATCAAAAGATATGGTGCTGTCAGATGTTACCATCTGACAATTTGAATAAACAAAATATGATTAGGGAAATCAAAAGATGGTTAATTTAGTGTCAGATGTTTCCATCTGACACCACAACTAATGATATTATCCTTTAGTTTTATACAGCTGCCACCAGGGCATACCTGGCTTTTCATGGTGCTCTAAATGATACCCAAAAAAATAGCAGGTAATAAAGGCAACAAAATGATTTTTCTGCAAAGTTGAAGAATGATATTCATTATTATGCTCTCCCTTATGGGGTACGTAGGTTCCAAAATAAAAGAGTTGAAAAGTGCTCAATAAGGATGGCAACACCCAAAATAATAATAGATTTTTTTCATCAACCCAGATTTTCAACACATTAAAAGCTATGGCCATAATTACCAACTGGATGATGGTAACATAGTTTAACATGAAACGGAAATACCATTTCCAAAAGCCATGTGGCGCAAAATCCGGATCGTTTTCAGTATGTACATGATGGTGGTGCTGATGATGTTTCGTATACAAACCGTTATAAAAAAAACCTGCGTAGAGAAAAACGGAAAGATAACCAATAAAATTATTTGCTTTGGCGTTAGGGGATATCGTTCCATGCATGGCATCATGAGCGGTGATAAACAAACCGGTATACAAATGCATCTGCACGAAAATCATGAGATACACCAAAGGATTGCTCCAGGCAAAATTCCAGGTTAACAAAAAATAAAGGGAAATAAACCAACAGGCAATTACAGTTAATGCAACCAGAATTCCGGCGTATGGGTTTATCTTTTTCAATTTATATAATATTATTATAAACGACCGTCATCTCGAGCGAAGTGCAACGAAGTCGAGAACCACGTAGTGCTCAGCGAAGCTAAATCTATCAAAAGCAGATCTCTCCATTCCACTGCGTTCCAGTCGAGATGACGATTCTACTCTATAAATCTATCATTAATACCTATTCAGATCTTCCTACAATCTAATACTGCTCCAGAGCGGCCTTAACATTTTCCATCAGCCACATCGGTGTAGAGGTAGCCCCGCAGATACCAACTTTATCGTTTTCATTAAACCAGCGCAGGTCTAATTCTTCTACATTCGAAATGAAATATGAGTTATCGTTATATTTTTTACAAACATCGTAGAGCACTTTTCCGTTAGAAGATTTCTTTCCCGAAACAAAAACGATCTTATCGTAATGACTCACAAAATCCTCCAGTTCTTCGTATCTGTTAGATACTTGCCTGCAAATGGTATCATTAGCCTTAACTTCGTAACCACGGTTCAATAATTCATCTTTAATGTGATAGAATTTATCGGTGCTTTTGGTTGTTTGGCTATATAATGTAAATTTAGCTGGAAGCTCAACACCATCTAACTCGGCTAAATCCTGAAAAACAATCGCCTTGCCATCTGTTTGCCCTTGTAATCCGATTACTTCGGCATGGCCATGCTTACCAAAAATAAGTACTTGCTCATCGTCATCATGAGAATTTTTAATCCTGTTCTGCAACTTTAGTACAACAGGGCATGATGCATCTATTAATGTCAGGTTATTTTCTAAAGCCAGTTGATAAGTTGAGGGCGCCTCACCATGTGCCCTGATCAAAACTTTTTCATCCCTTAAGTTTTTTAAGACTTCGTGATCGATGATTTTTAATCCGCGGTTGGTTAAACGCTCCACTTCCTCATCGTTATGCACAATATCGCCAAGGCAATATAAATAACCTTCGTTATCCAGAATATCTTCAGCCATTTCTATTGCATACACTACGCCAAAGCAAAAGCCTGATGATTTATCAATGTTGACCTGTAAGTTTAAATTGCTCATTTGTTTTTAGGATTAGTTATTTATCGCCATAATGTCCCTTTGCAGAAATTACAAATACTGTAATAATCTCTTCATCTATCTTATAGACTAACCTATCTTTTTTATTTATCTGTCTCGACCAATAGCCTGAAAATTCAAATTTTAGTTTTTCAGCCTTACCAACTCCTGATGCTGGATGGACACTTAATTCTATAAAAATTTGTTGGAGTTTCTTTATTGAAGCCTGATCTCCGGATTTAAGTATGGCAGCCAACTGTTGTTTAGCCTGATCAGTAATATCTACAAAATACTTTCCCATATATTATGAACATCCTTAATCCTGGTTAGACGTCCATTTTTTATATCCTCTTCTCCTTTAGCTATTTCATCTATAAATGTCGGACTGTAACTTTTTTCTTTTTTAAAAGATACATTCAACGCTTGTAACACGGCCTCAACTGCCAAAAGTTGTTTTTTAGTTTTAGGCTGTACGATTAATGTTTCCATGTTATAAAGTTAATTAAAATAGCATCACAAAATTAAGCAAAAATATTTGTTCCGGTTGTCATGTATAAGACAACAAAAAAGATTAGCTGCGAGGCAAACATGGCCAGACCAATATATTTCTGTTGTTTTAGGCCTAAGGCATAATAAAACTTCAGTAAGATGACGGAAACGATAAACCAGGCCACATAATTTTGAACAGGGATTTCATGCCAATCCCATTGCCAGTAATCAAATTTCATGGCTACAGGCTCTAAAAAGGAATCGAAACCAACCAGAACAAAAGCGCCAATAAGTGATGCTAAAATACTGTTCCTGATTTTCATGCTTTTGAGCATTTGTCCCACACTGAAGATCAGGATGACCCAGTTTACGCCCATAAGTAATGGAACTGCAGCAATTTTATATCCTAAAGTATTACCATAATAGTAGCTGCCAAATATCTTTCCGGTATGCACCCCCAATACCTCGACCAAAAAGCCACAGAGAAACACACCTGAGACGAACAACAATAATCGTTTTACATCAGCATTGTACGAAAAAACAATTACAGCAAACATCAGCAATAAATGAAAGGGTACTAATTTGATAAAATAAGGCTGTGCAGCAGGGATTAAGAAGCCAAACAAGCCAACAACATGAAAAACGACTATTATTGCTACTGCAACCCTTTTAACCTTTAAATCGTTTTGATCGTTCTGCCCTTCCATGTGCTCGTTTTAAAAATATGTTTTTTTATAGAAATGAGTGAAATGATTAAGAAGAACAACATCTGTAAAGGATGTAATACCAAATTTATCAAGACATGTTGTCCAGACAAATAAGAGATCATCATTCTGCTTAATATGATTAAAGTTAATGGTAATACAAGTAAAGCTACATTAAAGTTTAAGATTAAAATTAACGGCCCTATGGTTACCAAAAGCTGGTAAAATAATAATATTATAATGTTATTACCAAAACCTGCCAGTAAATTTTTGCTAAAACCATTTAAGCTTTCGCTCAAATCCCTGTACATCCTGCAATAGATCAGTCCGTTGGCCAGAAGCGCTTCTGCTTTAAATTTTTCCTGTTTTACCAATTTCATAATCTCTACATCTTCTACAACCTGATGTTTAACCCGCTCATGCCATTGGTTTTCTTTATAATGATTGGCATCAAAAAACATACATTGTCCGCTGGCCGCTGCAAATGCCGGATTTTTAGAAAGTTTAACCAAACGTAAAGGCAATAAATTTAACAGGATAAAATGCATTAAGGGTACAGTTAACCATTCGCCTATCGATTTCATCATTTGATTAGTAAAGATGCTGAGCAGGGTCAGGTTTCCAATTTCCATCCGGCTAATGAGGCTATTGATCAGTCCTCTTTTAATTGTTTCATCAGCATCAATAAACAAAAGATATTTACCGGTAGCCAATTCGCTGAGCTGCTGGCAAGCATAGTTTTTTCCCAGCCAGTTTGGAGGTAACTCCTTCCCGCTTATCACGCTGAATTTTGGATTGTTTAGGCAAAATTTTTCGACAAGCCCCAACGTATTATCACTACTATTATCATCCAAAACAATAACCTCGTAATCGGTATAATCCTGATTTTTTATTGAAACAAGCAATTCTAAAATATTCTCCGCCTCATTTCTTGCAGGGATCAGGATTGAAACCTGATCATGATGGCGTTTAACTACTCTTGGCAACTTTGGGTTAGATAGGAAATTGAAAACGGTAACCGAAAACCGGATCACCAGAAAAATTAAAACGGCGTAAATAAAAATTGTCATTCAACCAGCTGATTTTGTTTAACAACCGATTGATCATAATGTTTATTATAAGCGCTTTTTAACAATTGCAAACTCACATACTCTTCATTCTCCCAATGCTGTAGATAAGTATAAGCTGTTGGTTTTCTCTTCGCAAAATAATCGATAAAAGTTGCAGCAAAAATGATATTGATTTTTTTCTGACTGCCATTAATGATCTGCATTACCCCTTTTTCAAAACTAATACCTTTTAAGTGGTTAGAATACAATTTTCCCTGTGGAAATACTAATACTAAGTTTGATGGATTATCTAACAATTTGCCTGCATAATTAAGCGTTTCTAAAATGTCTTTACCTTTATTTTCGGCAGCAAAAGCACCAAGATATTTCAAGAAACCTATTTTAGTATAGTTTTCGGCATTGACCAAAACATGAAACTGTTTCTTTAATATTTTTTTGTTGATGTAAAACAGAAAAAAGCCGTCCCACCAGCTAAAATGATTGGCCAAAATCAGCACAGCAGAATCAGATCTGGTTTCCAGGGCATTATAATTGAATGCAGCAAAATCCTTTTTGATGATAAACTGAATATACCAGGAGAAAAATTTAAAAATCAGATTGTTTTTTCTGGGCTGATACATTTTGGAAAATTGCAAAAAATTGAGGTGAATTACAAATTTGGTCTCAATAGACTGTAAAAATGATGATCCTCGTTTGTAACGAGGATCGCTGAGATCCACATTTATAATGTGATACACAACTGCACAATAACTCACAATAAGCGATAAAACCGCTTTTTTTTATACATCCTTGTTAAAAACGAGGACGATACCTAGTTATAATAAACGAATATTTATTTATATTTACTATAAATCTCCCGGACACCACGTTATCGCTGGTATAAAATTATTAAAAGATTTAAATGTCTATTATTATGGGAGGAAGCAGATATATCATTACTGATCAGCATCAAACTTATTTTATAACTTGCACAATAGTTGATTGGATCGATTTATTTACACGATCAGAATATAAAAACATAATTGTCGATTCATTAAATTACTGTATAGAAAGTAAAGGATTAATATTAAATGGTTGGGTACTAATGACCAACCATATTCATTTTATTGGAAGATGTGAAGAGCCAAATAAAATGTCTGATTTTTTAAGAGACTTTAAAAAATTTACCTCTAAAAAACTTGCAACAGCAATTAAAGAAATACCCGAAAGTAGAAGAGATTGGCTTTTAGATAAGTTTAATTTTGAAGCCCGAAAAACCAACCGAGCCGAAAACTATAAAATCTGGCAAGACGACAATCATCCCATTGATTTGCAAGAAATAGATGCATATCAAAAATTAGATTATATACACGATAATCCAGTTAAAGCTGCTATTGTAGAAATTCCGGAGCATTATATTTATAGCAGTGCCATAGATTATGCAGGCCTTAACGGCTTGTTAAAAATTGAGCTGATTTAAATAAAAATGCATGGTCCTCGTTTGTAACGAGGATCAGCAAGATCCACATTTGTAATGTGGTCTAAAATGCTAAAACGACTCTTTATCCAGCGATTAAATCGCTGTTTTCATTCATCCTCGTTACAAACGAGGACGATACCAATTCTTACTTAGCTCAAATAAACCCGATCCTCTTCCCCTTCCACATCCATCACCACATCTACATGTTCTTTCAAGATGGTAGCAAGTTCAAGTCCAACAAAATCAGTTGCAATAGGAAAGATTTTATGGCTTCGATCAACCAAAACTACCGTACGGATTTTTTTATGTGGGGTGTTTAAGAAAACACCTAAACCATAAGCAAGGGTTTTACCACTGTTCAATACATCATCAACAATAATAATTACCTTATTTTTCCAATGGCTTTCATCCAAATCTGTTGAAGCCACCAATTTGCTGCTTTGCTTCTGCAGGTCAATACGCAATAAGGTGAGTTTAAAACCTGAAATCTTTTTAAGTACTTTTTCTAATCTTAATGCCAGTTTGTAGCCACGGTCCCAAATACCGGCCAGCACCACTTCTTTCTCGTTCAGGTTATCCTCTAAAATCTGATAAGCGATACGGTCTATTTTTTGCTGAATCTGTTTCTTGTTAAGAATAAGTAATTGCGATGCCATTGTATAAAAAGGATTGAATACAAAAAGAACGATTTTAAGGATGAAATTCAAACTATTTGAAAAATAATTTAGATTGTTTGCAACGTTTTCTCCTCCTCACCGTCTGATAATCCAAATAGAGCACGCTGGGGAAATGAAACATTTAAACAAAATATTTTTTTATCTTTTTTTATTTCTATTAATTCCGACTAGCAATTATGCTCAAAATAATAGTCTTAGTAAAACGATCAAGCAAAATAAATCTGACGAGAAAATCAAACTTTTGGAAGGTCAAATAGCTGCCTGGCAAAAAGATTTAAATGTTCCAAATGTAGGCCTTGGCATAATACAAGATGGAAAGTTAATACATGCAAAAGTATATGGCAAGGATTCTACCGGATCTCTAAAACCTGTTAATACACTCTTCAATGTAGCATCAGTAACTAAAGTGATATTTTCAACGCTTGTATTAAAACTAATCGATAATAGCGATTGGCAATTAGATGAACCACTATATCATTATTATACCGATCCTGATATTGCATCTGATTCATTATCAAAAAAACTAACAACCCGCCATATCTTAAGTCAACAATCAGGATTTAGCAATTGGAGATGGATGAATGCATCAGGAAAACTTCAATTTGAATTTGCGCCAGGAACCAAATTTAATTATTCGGGAGAAGGAATGGAGTATCTCAAAAAAGCCATAGAGCATAAATTTCATAAATCTTTAGTTCAACTTTCAGACTCGATTTTATTTAAACCATTCAGTATGATCGACACCAAACATGAATGGAACGGTAAACAAGATTTAAAAAGATTTAGCAGGTGGTATGATGCTAATGGAAAAGAATACACCAAAAGTAATTATGCTTCCGAACCAAGTGCTGCAGATGATTTGATCACAACAGTTACTGACCTTAGTAAATTTGGCATTGAAACTTTAAATGGCCTCCATATTTCTAAGCAATTATTTAACGAAATAATTAAAGGACAGGCTAAAATTAATCAGAATTTAATGCAGGGACTAGGCTGGCGACTAATTAAAGATTTACCCAATCATGAATATGCAATGGAACATGGAGGTAATGATGCAGGCGTAGCGGCAATTATCGTATTACTTCCAAAATCAAAACGTGGCATAATTGTATTAACAAATGGAGACAACGGACAAATCATTTGCAATAACATTGTCAGGTCTTTTTGGCCTGAAGGAACAGAAATTATACATAAAGCTCTCAAAAGCACGGCACTAAATGACATTCCTAAAGTTTTTAAGATAAGCGATGATATATTAAATACCTATACAGGCAAATACATAAGGCCAGATGGAGAAGAGGTAAATATTTATAAAAAAGATAAGAATTTAATCTTGAAAACCATTGGTTTACCAACCTTCAATCTGTTCCCGCAAACACAGGAAATATTTTTTCTTTGGGATTTTGATCCAAAGATAATTTTTACAAAAAATGAAAAAGGTATTGTAGATACCCTTTTAATTAAAGACGGAGATAATATTCTAAAATGCACTAAAATGGATAAATAGTGTAAAATTCATAAGAAGACCATCCAGGTTTTTCAACTATTTGAAAAATAATTTAGATTGTTTGCAACGTTTCCACCAGAGATGCGTCTAATATCTATAACCAAAACAGAAAATCAAAGCCTTACTATGTAAATACTGCATCAGAATTGGCTCCAGAATCATTTAACAAAAAACGACTATGAAAATCCTTCTCAAATCATCAGCCATTTTATTTATAGTGGTAACCAGCTACATCGCTAAAGCACAGGAAACTAAAAATTTCACGGTTAAAAATTTTAATAGTATTGGCGTAAGCAGTGGAATCGACTTGTATCTAACCCAAGGTGGCAGTGAGAGTGTGAGCATAAAATCTGATTCAGAAACATTAAAAGATATTGTTGTTGAGCAAAGCGGCGGCAATGTTACCATAAAATTTAAAGATGGCATTAACTGGAGTGGCATGTTTAAAAACCGTACCATTAAAGCTTATGTAAGTTTTAAAACCTTAAACGCAATTGCAGCCTCAGGAGGTTCGGATGTTTTTACACAAAATCAGATTAAAACCGATAAACTTGCCATCCGCTCTTCTGGCGGATCAGATTTAAAACTTACTCTAGTTTGCAAAGATCTATCTATCCAATCAAGCGGAGGCAGCGATATCGATTTAAAGGGCAAAACAGAAAATATGACTATTCAATCAAGTGGGGGTAGCGATATCGATGCTTATGAATTAATTGCGGATTATGCAAAGGTGCAGGCTTCCGGTGGTTCTGATGTAAGCCTTTATGTAAATAAAGGCTTGGAGGCCAGTGCAAGTGGTGGCGGTGATGTAAGTTATAAAGGGAATGCTGCACTCAAGAAAACATCAAGTTCAAAAAGCGGAGATGTACACCATGTAAATTAAAACTTTAGTTTAGTTAATAATAATACGCTGCTTTGTGGATGCAAAGCGGCGTTTTTTTTGAAGGTGATTGCACAGATTATGGTCATTATAGGCTATAGTGAGGAGACCTTAAACCCTCAGCCTTTCTACCCTCTACCTTTTTTATACGGATAATAAATAAAGTTAGCGCCTTCAGGAACGATCACAAATACACACATAAAGTCTTCCGGTTTCTTATATACTTTTAAGAAAGGTTCTTTTTTCTCCTTGCTAATAATTCCTTTTTCTACAAATTCTTCTAATGTAGAGGCTTGTATGGTCCAATTGGTATTGAGTTCTTCTTTATTTAAAATAACCTCTCCTAGATTTACTTCGTGTTGGTGAGCAATAAAAATGGGATAAGCAGAAATGCCTTCAACCATAATTTCAATGGATACCTCTTTAATTGCATCAGCATAAAACTCCAGGTCTTTTTCTAAGCTTACCAGCGGACTCTCCTGCTTCTTTTGTGGTGCGCCACTATCTTCTGGCGTCGCACTTAATAATTCTTCTCTATCCATTTTTTTGTTATTGAAAGGTTTAAATGTTGAAACGTTTTAAAATTCCATCATATAGCTTCCATTTTTACATCTTAGGCCTTCAATCTTAAAAGTACTACATTTTCTACGTGCTGCGTATGCGGAAACATATCTACCGGCTTAATGCGAGCTACATCGTATTTTTCTTTTAACAATTCAAGGTCTCTGGCCTGGGTTGCGGCATTACAACTTACGTATACAATTTTTTCGGCTTCCATTTCCAATAATCTTTGTACTACATCTGCGTGCATTCCGGCACGTGGCGGATCGGTAATGACCACATCTGGCTTACCATGCGCTAATATGAATTCTGAAGTCAGGATATCTTTCATATCGCCAGCATAAAAGATGGTATTATCGATCCCGTTTAATTCGGAGTTAAACTTCGCATCTTCAATTGCGGTTGGCACATATTCTACGCCTACTACCTGCTTCACGTTTTTTGCAATAAAATTCGCAATGGTACCTGCACCGGTATATAAATCATAAACCAGTTCATCGCCTTTAAATCCTGCAAAATCACGCGTGATCTTATATAATTCGAAGGCTTGTTCTGAATTGGTCTGATAAAAAGATTTTACCCCAATTTTAAAGCGGATGCCATCCATTTCTTCAAAAATATGATCACGGCCAGCAAAAACCTCTACTTCCTGATCGAAAATGGTATCATTCTTCTTTTGGTTAACGATATAAAGCAATGAGGTAATTTGTGGGAATTCATTTTTAAGGAACTCCATTAAACCGTCAACCTGTGTTTGTTCTGGATAAGCAAAAACGACCGCAACCATCACTTCTCCCGTGCTAGAAGTACGGATAATCAGGTTACGCAAAACACCCTCATGGTTACGCAGATCGTAAAAAGATAGCTCATTTTCTAAAGCATATTTACGGACAGCGTTTCTAATCGAATTAGATGGCTCATCTTGTAAATAACAATGTTCGATATCTAAAATTTTATCGAAGCGTAAGGGCACGTGAAAACCCAATGCGTTCATATCAAAATCTTCATCGCGTTCAACATCCGTTTTTTCTAACCAACGTTTATTCGAAAAAGTAAATTCTAATTTATTACGGTAATATCTGTTTTTTGCCGAACCTAAAATAGGTTCAGTTCCTGAAGTATCTATTTTACCTAAACGCTGTAAAGCTGCCTCAACATTTTTCTGTTTAAACTTTAATTGAGCATCGTACCCCATATGCTGCCATTTGCAGCCGCCACAGGTTCCGAAATGAGGACAAAAAGGATCGGTACGCAATGCTGATTTTTCATGGAGCTGATCAATGATTGCTTCAGCAAAATTCTTTTTCTTTTTCGTTAAACGTACATCTACTACATCTCCAGGAACAGCTTTATCCACAAAAATGACCAATTCATCAGCCTTGCCAACACCTTTTCCTTCTTCTG
>Ga0163162_10000585_pt1 | contig 33759 bp, 32 predicted proteins | sample S55metaG_FD_115310 | JGI IMG/M metagenome (GOLD analysis project Ga0163162, IMG submission 115310) | Switchgrass rhizosphere microbial communities from Kellogg Biological Station, Michigan, USA - S5-5 metaG | ecosystem: Host-associated > Plants > Roots > Rhizosphere > Soil | place: USA... | reverse complement strand
CGCAGCAATGGCCGCAATAGAGGCGCTGGTGAGCAGGGCAAAAACCAGAGAGTAGAAATAGCCAGTACGCATAAATGAAGCTCCATGACATCGATTGAGAAAGCAGCTTTTCCGAAGCTGCCTCCCAAACTTAGGCGATGTCTGGAGTCTGTCAAAAATGTGTCCGTTACAGGATGTGAAACAATCAGGGTTCGAGGCGACGTTGCTGGTAGATCCAGTCACCGATATCGCCGTCGGGGGGGGACTGACGGTTTCGCATAGGGGATAGTGGACACGAGCAAAGGTCGCTCGACGGCGGTAACCTACCTGGCAAAAGGCTTTTCCCGTTCCTGAAAACCTGACCTACAGCGGAGATCAAATGGGATGATGAAGCGATTAGATTTAACCCGCAGTCGCCCAATAGATGGGCGACGCTGGGAAAATCATCCGGTTTTTCGACGCAACGACCAAAATTTGGCAGTAGAGAAATTGAATACCACAATGAATGGAATGAGTGCAATTTGTACGTAGAAAGGATCAAACCCTGTCTTGGATACTACGAAGTGCAGCGCCAGCACATTTAAACCAATGGAGAGAAAGCCGGAAAGTAAGTACTTTAAGAATCGCACCTTGAAATCGAATTTATCTCCAGGTTTGAATACCCAAGAATGATTGAGATAGTAAGTAAGAACCATTCCAAGCAAAGACACAAGGATGAGCGAAACAAGGTAGTTAATTTTTAGTATACGAACACACAGATAGAACAGAATGAACGTAAAAACGAAATTTACTCCCCCCACGAGAGTAAACTTCGAGAATTCTAGTTTGAGAATTTTCACCCAGTTTTCCGTCTGCATAAGATATTCAGAACTTATCCCTAATTACATAGTTCGGACGCTTTCTGACTTCTTCATTAATACGCCAAATATACTCCCCGATTACACCTAGCATCAGCATGATCAATCCGCCTACCAACAAAATCGCAATCATGATCGGTGCCCAGCCCGAGAACGGAGTTTCACCACGAAGCCAGCTAATGACGATGCTTACACTGTAGAGCATGCCAAGGAACGAAGTGAAAATCCCCGCCATCGATATGAACCTAATCGGTAGGTAGGAAGCGTCCAAAACAGCATCCAGGAAATTTTTTAATTTTTTGGAAAAGTTATATTGGGATTTACCAATAGTTCGCTTCAATCTGACATACGGAATAAAACTGGTTCGATACCCGGTCCACAACAAATCACCTTGGAAAAATCTGTGCCGCACGTCGATGGCGTTGAAAACATCCATGACCTTTCGATCCATCAGTACAAAGTCGAAGCCTCCTGGCGGAATCTGTGGAAGCGCCATCCGCAGTACCCCATATGCCAAGCGAGAATAAATTTTTGAAAAAAACGAATCAGATCGATCGGTACGATGACAAATAACAATCTCAGAACCGGTTTGCCATTTTTCTATCATCTGCGGGATCAGCTCGACCGGATCCTGCATGTCCGCCGAAATGTTGATGATCGCATCGCCGGTGGCCTCTTTGAATCCCGCCAGCATAGCCGCCATTTGACCAAAGTTTCGTGTAAACGTTACTCCTTTGACTTGGGAGTCTTTTTCTTTTAAAGCTAGAATTTCACGTAACGATCCGTCTTTTGAGCCATCGTCCACAAAAACAATTTCGTATTCATGTTCCGGGAGGTCCTTCGAAAACACTGAGATCAACTTCTCATAAGTTTTGGAAATCGCGCCCTCATTGTGGTAAACAGGGATCACAAAGGAGATTTTCATTTACAGATGCCTCTAATGGTAACAAAAGAACCTTAACGTACGCCGATAAGGTTTTTTAAAGCGAACTTATATTTTATTTGGTCTATAGAGTGTGAAGTTACGCCCTATTCCATTGACTCTAGCCAAAACTTGATAATCACCAGGAAAATTAATTCCTACACTACCTAGGATGGACTGGATGTCAACGCTGGGCTCTACGTCCAATAGAACATATGACTTTTTAAGGCGAGCCACATCGGAAAACGTCAATGCCATTTTACTATATGCATTTGAACGTTCACTGAGGCAGCACGGATAGACAGGGTGCCCCGGCGACCGTCCACCAAGCGCATAAACGAGCCCGGCAATCTCATTGAAACCAATTATATCATCCCCAGCTTTAAAGCCATCGGCCTTGGCGGCGATCGAGAGTTGATTAATAACATTATGAGTGTCGGGATCAAGATTTAAAATGTACGACGGGTTTCCGACAGCTGTAGGAATGGACTGGTCAAATAAACTTCGCGGCTTAATCTGAGCCGGCATGAATGAACTGCCTTGTGCCACATGATTCGAAACATACCCACTTATACTCAGCACCACAATCACAAGCAAAGCTGAATTTATTTTATTGCGCACGGTTAATAATGTAAGCAGTAAGAAAACAGCGCCAAACCATGGAACCGCGTAAAACTGAATGACATTAAAGATTGGATTCGAGGTACCGAACGATCCAGCAATGGGCATCAGCAACAAAAACAGGAAAAACACGAACGTTTTGTCAAGACGAAGTATTTTTGAGCCGCTCTTGAATGAGTTAAATAGATACAAGGTGCTTAGCAACAGAATCCAGCCAAGCTGAAATGCCAGATAAGGTCTCGTGCGCCCATCAATTGGAGATGTTATCAAACGTTCAGGTACGTTGACATGAATCCCATCATTAAATGAGATTATCAACGCACACCCAATTACGATCCAGATTATTGGCTGCTGAAGGTTTTGAAGTTTAAGTGAGCGATTAAATTTATTATTAACAAAATTAATTACCGACCATAAAACAATAACCAAATAACACGGCCAGTATTCAAATGCAGCAGTATAAAGCAATACCCAAAAATCTTTAGGGTACGCCAACAGCTTGTCAATCGGATTGTGATATCCAAGCGTTTGATAAAGATTCCAGCCTTCCTGGAACATTTCTAATGTTTGCGTCGGAGCTTGTTCAAAGGAAAAGTAGATAGCAAGCCAAGCGACAAAGCCAAATAAAATGGATGTTAACAATCGAAGTCGTGCGGCAAGAGTTATTTCATCCTGCAGCATAATGATCGCAACTGCGCAACACAACAATGGTATTGCCGTGGGGAATTTGAAGAAGAGTGTTAGTCCAAAAATCACTCCAGCAACAAAAAAAACACTAAAAGGTTGTGACTTTTTTGTTATGCCCAGGCGTGACAACCCTAAGGATATGCACCCGGCAAACAAGTTTACCACTACGGCCGTTAAGGTGTAGTAGCTTGGCGTGAGATAAGACCACTGGTAATGAAGGATTGACCCTACCAATATAAAAATCAATGAATAGTATTTAAGATACTTTATGTTAGCCGCTTCAGGCTGGAGTTTAACTAACAGCTTTTGAAAGCCATACCAGAAAACAATTGCCGACAATAAAATTGCAACAACACCCAGCACTCTGAACGTAACAGGATTATAGTTTGCAATGGTAAAAAGATGCCCGGTAAAAGCAAAGATTGCCGAGACATTCTGTTGAATTTCGCTAGGATAGCGCGATGCTAAAAGATAAATACCCTCATCACCGAATCCAAGACCTCTGTTAGCCCCCCATAACACTACAGAGATTGCGAGACAAAACATGCCACCCAGAATAGATAGTGGGAGAATGTGGAAAGGGGTTCTGTTTGTAATCATTTACGTGGCTTTCCTTAGATCCAGCAAAGTGCACCTCTGGAGAAAAGGTGCATAAATCGTTACCCATGGTTAAATGATGAGCTGCTATTTAATCTCCTCGTTCGCACATCAAAAAGATACTTGAACACAAATCAGGATAATGCTGACCAAGCTTGTAACAACCCTCCAGATAATCTTTTGAAATAATATCTGTGCTCAGCAGTTTATCCCACTGAAAATTGGCCAGAGCTTTGAAGAAAATCCCAGATCTGTGCACCACTTTGAGGCCCGCAGCTATAGCATCGCGTTCCAGGGTATCCAGCGAGTATGTGCAACGGTGACCATGTTCCAATTCTGCTGGAGTGACCGCTGAGTTATGAGAAATCAACCCCATTTTGACTGCAATCTGCCGCGATGGGGCATTGGCATTTGGGCAAACCAAGAAGAAACGTCCGCCTTCGGCCAGCCATTCGTCGTTGATACGCTTGAGTACTCGCACCGGATCATCAAGATGCTCCAGAACATGAGTTAGCACGATGTTGTCGTACCTTTTTGGCAAGGTAGCTGTTTCGAACAGTGAATGGATGAAATTGACTTTATCGCCAAGCTTTTGTTTTGCCTCCTCGATGGCTACCTCCGAGGCTTCGACGCAAGTGACATCGTCGAAGTGTTCGAGAAAACGCCGGGTAAAATCACCTTTGAAACTACCCAGCTCAAGCAGGCTGCCATTTTTGAAAAATGGTTTAAACGAGCGGATCATATAGGGATGCATAACGTCAAAATCGAAACTATAGGCATACTGGTGATCGGCAGTATCCTTGATCTCGACATTGTAATCGCGTTGCGTTACCATTTTGATTTCATTCCCCATTGTCAAACACATAATCGCCGAGTAGGCGTCCTTCTTCTTGATTGTAAAACCGTGCTTCTTATACAGGTTTCCGGCAGCATGATTCTTCTCGTCCACTTCCAGCTCAATTTGCATCACACCAAGCTTACGGACATGATCAATGCAACACTCAACCAGTTGAGAGGCTATACCTCGACCACCCCATTGCGGAAGGACGCTGACGCTGGTTATGTAAGCAAAGGGAGTGGCCCCGTCGTTGCAATAGACGGCAACCAACCCGACCAGCTCGCCCTCAACCCACCCTTCGAATCGGATGGATTTGTCGGCGATTTTCTTGGCATAGCTGTCGATATCTACTCGGCCACTCAACGGCGGGACAAACATGTTGTCGCAAGCTCGAAGGTGAGCCGCGATCTGTATTGCGCCTGCTTTATTTAAATTGATTTCCGGTGCCACGCTCATACTTCCAGCACAGCCAGACCAAAGCCGTGACGCCCAAATTCGTTGCCATTGTAGAGCAGGTACACTTTTTCGTCGCATTCGAATACGTGAGGATAGCACTGCATTTCACTGTCCCATTCGCCTTGGGTGCCCTCGAGTAGCGGGCGCTCGTCGTCGCGGGTCCAGTTTACCAGATCCTCAGACCAAGCATGGCCGATGCGATAACCGCGTCCTTTGCCTTTCCGGAAGTCAAACGATTCACGGTAACAGAAAAACATATGATAGCGCCCGTCGATCTCGACCACCGTCGGTAGTGCCTGGCTTTCGTCCACCCCCAGCCGGTCAGAAATGATTTGGCGCGACTCCTCTTTGATCCACTTGATGCCGTCACTGGACGTCGCATGACCGATCTTATAGGTGCGGTCCGGTGCCACATCAGGTGCATATTTCTTCCAGCCGGTTCCGAAGATGTACCACATGTGAAAAATGCCATCGACGACCTTCACAAAACCGTCGCCGACCAGACAAGGCTCATGCAGTGAAGCCGCTAATACGGGTCCATTGCCTATGCGCTCAAAGGTAAGGCCATCGTCTCGGCTCACAGCGAGCCCGATCGCTGTATCCACCGACACTGACGCACGTCGATTCCAGCCGCAGGTATAGCCATATACCGCGTCGCCATGTCGCAATACGCTCATGGGAAAAATACCGTGCTCGTCGAAACAGCCGAGTTCGCCAAGCGGAATCACAGTTTTGTCAGACACACGAATGATATCGCGAAAGTTCTTGCGCATATCGACGAAGGCAATATGACTTAGATATTTCCCGTTGCTTTGATCAAGCGAACGGGTAGAGAAATAGATGCGCACGAAGTCGTCAAATAACAGTACCTGAGGCGACTGGGCAAACTGCATGCAGTTGTTCGGAAGCGAATGCTCCGTGGGGTCGAAGATCTTTCCAAGTTTTTGCCACTTCATAGCTTACTCCAGTTCACCTTCAAGCACTGCCAATCCGAAACCGTAACGGCCGACTTGATCACCGAGGTACGCCATATAGGTTTTGCCATCCAGTTGAAATACATGCGGATAGCTAATCATTTCAGTATCCCAACCCGATTCAGATACATCTATTCCTGCCTTACTATCGTCCCGCGTCCAGTCTGTGAGATTGGTACTAGAAGCATAACCAATGCGATAACCGTTCTGCTTGCCCCGATAGTGACTGCTATAACGGTAGCAGAAAAACATATGGTACTTGCCGTTGGCGTAAAACACATCCGGGCTTGCCTGCGCTTCATCTTCTTCGATTCGGCTAGGGATCAAATCCTCGTTATGCTTATTCCAATTTACACCGTCAACCGATGTTGCCATTCGGATTTTGTATACCGGTTCAGCGCGCCCATCGACGAGTTTCCACTTCCGACCGGCAATATAGAACAAGTGCCATACGTCGTTGAACTTGCGGATTTTTGGGCCGCTTAGTACGAAAGGCTCATCAGGTGTATAGCTAAGCACTGGGCCGTTACCCAGTTTGCTAAACGTCTTACCATCATCCTGGCTTATTGCACAGCCTATGGCTACATTAAACGGTACAGATTCACAGCGCGTCCAACCAGCGTAATAGGCACGTATATCTTCGCCATCACGGATCACTGATACAGGGTAGGTACCGAATTCGTCGAACTCTCCCAAATCGCCCAAACTAAGGATAGGCTGCTCCGCAACGTGCCGCACCTTAAACAGGTCAGAGCGATCGAGATCGACATAGGCTGAATAGCTCACATATTTTCCATCCGCATCTGCCGGAGGACGACAGGAGAAGTACATGCGAACAACGTCTCCGAGCACCAAGGCGGCAGGGGCTTGCGCAAACTCTTTTAGCCAAGGACGCCCGACTACTTCCTGAGGGGCAAAAACTTTACCCAATTTTTTCCATCGGAACATAGTTAGATTAATTCATAGTTAGTTGAAATATGCTCGCGAACAACATTGAGCGGATTAAACATCAGTACATCAACGATGGAAAGCCAGGGAATGAACGGGGCGCCGAATTGAACATATTCAAACGGTTTCGACTTAATGAATTTTAATTCGATGCTTTCCGCCAAAAACACCTCTTTTGAATAAAGCTCCATTCCGCCAGAGGCATTGATATAGGTATCTGTGCCGACAGCGTGACAGAGTGCAAGAACCTTGTCCTGACTCTTCAACTCATGATCAATAGCCAGATCCGATGAAACTCGAATTTCGGTCCTGATGTCAAGATATCTACAAATTTCCACGATGGAGTTATGGATATAGTTGAAAAGATTGCGGTCTCCGCAGCCAACTATTTTTTCGAGCAGTGGAAAAGTTTCCAAAAAAAACGGCGCACGACCGTAGGCGCCCTTGAACTGGCTCAGGAGTTTATCTGGTTGAAAATCCGCGGCCAAATCGCGCTCTATTACGTCAAGGGAGTCAGAGGCCTTTCTCAACGGAAGCGAAAACATTGCATCGGATCCATTCAACAGCATTCGATTGCGGTTGATCCAGCCCTTTTTCGTGTATTTGATGTTGTCGTAGAGGACGAATACATCAGCGGCAGCGATGAGTTGAAAGTAGCCAATATACGGCAGGAAATACGGTTGCATTATAGCCAGCCTCATCTCAGGTCACCGCAAAACTTATCGGCATGAGTATTCACCACGCTCATTGCCCTCCAATAAAAGAGCAGATTTCGTCAACGATTTCCATCTCCAAGTCTGGATAAATGGGGAGGCAAAGTACCTGCCATGCCGCCGCCGTTGCCAGTGGCAGATTTTCTCGATGCGCAGAAGGAAGTCCACGGTACATCGGAAATTCCGATATGAGCGGGTAAAAATAGCGTCGAGGATGAATGCCGCGGTCTTTAAGGCGTTGGTAGAGTTCGTCTCGGGAAATTGGATAATTGTTTTCTATTAGTATTGGGAAGTACGCATAGTTAGCAACTTTTTCGCCTGAGTCTCCTAGACAGCGAATACCCTTGATACTGTTTAAACGCTGGCGATACGCAGTATCGATAAGCTGGCGACGCGCAAGGGATTGGTCAATATACTTGAGCTGCAATAGTCCAAGAGCGGCATTAAATTCGCTCATCTTGCCATTGATACCGGGCGCAACAACATTGGTTTCTCCTACGTGCCCGAAGTTTTTCAGTTGGTCGATGCGTGTTTTGGTCCTGGCATCTGGGCAAACAATTGCCCCACCTTCGAAAGTGTTAAACACTTTAGTCGCGTGAAAACTCAAGACTGACAAATCGCCATGTCGCAATATACTTCCACCTTCATCCCTGACACCAAACGCATGGGCAGCATCATATATAATTTTCAGGTTGTAGTTGTCGGCGATTTTCTGAATAGCGTCTACGTCGCAAGGGTGTCCATAACAATGCACAGGCATGATGGCAGTAGTTTGCGGTGTTATAGCAGATTCGATTTTAGCGGGATCTAAATTTAGAGTTTCCGGATCAACATCCACGAATACAGGCTTGATACCATTCCATAGCAACGAATGAGAAGTGGCCACGAATGAGTAGGGAGTGGTAATAACTTCGCCAGTAATTCGTAAAGCTTGCAGAGCCGTCACAAGGGCAACGGTTCCATTAGTAAATAGACAAATATGCTCTACGCCAAAATACTCGCATAGAGATTGCTCTAATTGCTGGTGAAATGGTCCTCCATTGGTAAGGATTTTGTTATTCCAGATTTGCTCTAGATATGGAATAAACTCATCAAGTGGTGGCAGTGTTGGTCTTGTTACAAACACGTTGTCTTTTTTCATCAAACTCACCAATGTATTAAGAGGTGGCTATCGCCAAATAGACGCACAAAACTCTTCAGCGAAGATAGCTGCACCTCATGTACCTGCTCTGATTATTTCGCAGGCTTGCGTTGCTTCGCTTTCTGACCTGAGAGGTCTCAACAGTTGCTGATGGCGCCGCACTTGGAAGCTACCCGCTCCTTCTGCTGTATACCAGCTGGCTACGACTTGGTAATGCTCAGGTAGAGCGCCTCCAAAGCTCTTAAGCAAATCCCCGGGAAGCGCACGAGGGCCATCAGGTTCTAACAGTAACCATGCCGGGGCCAGTTTAACGCAAGGAACACGGCGTAGACCTAATCTGGCAACCTCGAGGCTACCAGGGTACCCTCCCGCAATCCAAGGATACCCAACGCTAATCGCGCGCAAGGCGTATATCAAGGTCGGCGATTGGCCAGTCAGGTCAATGATAGGTGTCCCTGGCTCAAGCCCACCCTTATTTGCAAATGTTATCGCTTCATTGACATAGTTGGCATAGCCATCAGACAGCAAAAGCAACGAACCTGGCCTCCCAATTTCGACAGCATGATTACTCAGTCGCAAGGCTTGTGTTTGGCGGTATGGATTTTCCAGGCCGGTTTGCAAGAGCAACACAGTGATCACCTGTGCCGCTAGCGCCAAAGGGAAAAATGCCTTTCTCATATTATTGTCTGAAATACTTGGCGCAATTAAAGCCAAGCCTGAAAGCAACCAAAATATACCGACATAACTACCGACCTGCCAATAGTTCCCATTGGTGCCGAATGCAAAAACATGCGGAAACGCAACGAGGGTCAACGAGAGTACACATTGACCGATGTTTATTTTAAAGTGCGGGACAGATAAGAATGAAGTGAGACAAAGCAGAACAATCCCAAATGGGATGGCCCATATTATTAACCCCTTAAACGCCCCCCCACCAATGTTGTATACACTCACACCGAAGATTGTGATGACGCAAATAATTAAAAATACTATTGAAAGCGCGATACCTACAGTCCTTAAAAGGAAATGCGTAGCACATGTAAAATATGCGGCACAAAATGAGGCAGCGGTCAGGAAGCCGATGAATAGCGCCTCTCGATCATTCAAATTGAATTCATCGATTCTAAAAATCTGTTGTAGTGAGTACCCGGCACCGACAAGTGCTGAAAGTTCAGCTCCGACTCTCAAACGAGCAACGAAGCTGTAAATCGACCCATCAATGATCAAGGCACTTAAAACTAACAGTGCCAAAGCAACACCCATTGCAATCGACGCCAAGAAGAAATTAAACTTTCTGCTTAATAGCATATATATGATTGCGCAGCCTCCAAGAGCCGATGCCAGAGGAGGTTTTGCCATAAATGCAAGCCACCCCCCCAGACCTATTAGGACCCAACCAATAATACTGCTAGATGTTCGCGTAGCCTTCGCCGACACCAAACCCAATGCAGTAATGAGCATTGCCTGCAAGCCCAAGCTATTATAGCTCGGCGTCGGTAACCAATTAGTAAAGTACGTTAGAGAGACTATTGCAAAGCCCGATGACAACACCAGTCGCTGAGAGACGGCTCGCGAGGCATCAAGAGATGATTTCCTGAATAGAGCGTCAACTAGCAACCAAGTCAAGAAAAACACAATAAGAATATTAGCTTGTCTTAAGCGTGCAATATTCCCGTCCAGTAATAGGTAGAGGGGATGATAGATAAATCCAAACTGGGTGGTAGACCAATCATAGTTGAAGGGATTGGATATCCAGACGAGATAGTAGCCTTCATCCGAGAATTCCAACCCGTGATGAGAGTAGGTCAACAACCAGCCCAATATACAAACGGTGCTAATTACCAAGAAAATGAGCAAACACGCTTCCCAACTCCTTGAGTTTGTACTGCTCACTGCCTTGGTTTCCGTTGCTTGCACCTTAGACGCTCGCTACACTGAAAAATAAGGTAGTTTAATCCGGGAGTGAGGGGCCGTCACCCTTTCCGTTCAGCTTTCGTGCTTTATCCTAAGTCGAGTGAAGCCGGCACACAAAAAACCCACCTCACTTATCTTGTGCATCATCGATGCCACTGCCTTAGGCACTTGACTGGAAGGCCCCCACTGCGGCGAACAGGAAAACTATGGGGCGCCAGGGCAAATGTTCGCGGAGCTTCCCTGCAGGAAGTCCGGGGCGCGGGGGTTATAATCTACCGTTGCCTTGATCTCACTAGTACAACTTAAAGGATAAGGCAATCATAAGATGTTCAGTACATCCGGCGACTGGGCCATTCTAGTAGAGTGGTCGTCAATACCGAACTATCACTTTGAATAGTTAGTAATGAGAGAATTTATATTTAACAAGGTTATTTTTTGTGATGCATTGGATAGAAAACTCGAGAAAGTGCCCTCCTGCATAACGGACACCCTTACGTAACAGAGTTCCAATCACTCGATATAGACGTTTAAGGCTCAAGCCTGCGCTGTTGATATATCCAATCAACAATCTCTCCATCTGGCGCATAACCACTGACAGTGTCGCGCAACAACTGCCGCACTCTTGAGTAGTCGTCTTGTTCAACCGCAGTCAGTAAATCAGTAAGCTTGGTCTTAAGCAGATCCCAAGACAAGTGATCTTCATTCGCCGACATGATCATGGGGTGCTTAGTCGCTTCTACGTTGTCACCAATCAATAATTCTTCATAGAGTTTTTCGCCTGGGCGCAACCCCGTAAACTCGATAGCGATATCACCATTCGGGTTCTTTTCCGAACGAACACTCAAGCCCGAGAGGTGAATCATCTTTTCTGCGAGCTCGACGATTTTAACTGGCTCTCCCATATCCAGGACGAACACGTCTCCACCCTGCCCCATCGACCCAGCCTGAATGACCAGCTGCGCCGCTTCGGGGATAGTCATGAAATAACGAGTAATCTTCGGATGGGTAACCGTTAAAGGTCCACCTGACTTGATTTGTTTGTGAAAAAGCGGAATGACGGAACCAGACGACCCCAGGACATTCCCAAATCGAACCATCGTGAAACGGGTTTTGTTGACCCGCGAAACTTTGGATTTGTCGCCGAACAAAACGGGAGCAATTTCGCGACTTAACGCCTGTAGCGTTAGCTCGGCGAGACGTTTGGTACTGCCCATGACATTCGTAGGGCGCACCGCTTTATCAGTAGATATCAACACAAAGTTCGCTACGCCTGCCTGCAGAGCGGCTTGCGCAGTGTTGAGCGTGCCCATCACATTATTCAACACGCCTTCAGCGATATTGTGTTCGACCATAGGCACGTGCTTATAGGCCGCTGCGTGATACACCGTGTCGATACGCCAGGTCTTCATGACGTCCAGCAACTTGGTCTGATTACGCACGGAGCCCAAGATCGGCAATAGCCTTACCGATAACGATTCACGGCTTATGCGCTGCTCGAGCTCTGCCAAAATACAATAAAGATTGAATTCACTGTGGTCGAACAAAATAAGCGTGGTGGGCGACTGTGTAAGAATCTGCCTGCACAACTCTGAACCAATGGAACCGCCTGCGCCGGTTACCAGGACGGCTTTATTCTCAATGCAGTGCTCGAGCAAATCTTCCTGCGCAGGCACAGCATCACGGCCTAACAAATCGGCGATGTCGACTTCTTGAATATCATCCACTTTCACCCTGCCACTCGCCAGATCCATAAACCCTGGCACGCTGCGCACGTGCAATGGATAACCTTCAAGGAAACCAAGAATCTCGCGACGCCGACCGCGGGAAGAAGAAGGAATGGCAAGCAGTATTTCTTGAGCACCTGTAGCGTGGATCATCTGCTCGATGTGCCGGGGCTTGTAAACTTGCAAGCCTGAGATGACCCGATTCGAAATGCTGTCATCATCATCGATAAAGGCGACCGGACGCATGACACGGCCCATCCTTAGCGCAACTACAAGCTGGTTACCTGCCGCCCCCGCACCGTAGACCGCAACTCTGGGCAGACCATCGTCACGATTAGTGAAAGGCACGTGCTGAGCGGCCGAAAACCAGTCGCCGAGGAAATACTGCCGCATCGCCAGGCGCAACCCTCCGATCATCACCAGACTCAACCACCAGTAGTTGAAGATGATCGAGCGCGGCACGACGTTCTGATGATTGCTATACCAATAGACAATAAAACCAAGGATCAATGAAGAGAGACTCACAGCCTTGATGATTGCAATAAGTGCATCATTGCCAAAATAGCGCATCACCGCACGATACATACCAAACCGAACGAACAGCGGAATCGCTACCATAGGAGCGCTTACAAAAAGCCAGGTGTGTATCTTGAAGGGATTGATCATCTCATCAATGCCCAAGCGCACGACAAACGCGAGCCAAAGCGCCATCCATACCAGGACTACGTCAGCCAGCACCTGAATCAGTCGTTTCTGACGGCGCGGTAGCCCCAGCAACAACGCTCGCAATCGATCCATAAACGCTTCAAACACCTTGTACCGCTCCTAAACTGACATCACTCGATCATTGTACATATTCGCTCGCAGCCGGCACCTTCTAAATCAGGCGCCTAGCCGGATCAAGTGGCCGTAGGGGCTTCGAGCTGGCCTGCATGGAATTTCAATGCAAGAGTAATGAGCGGAACGTAGGCGATGATTACCCCCCAAGCACCATCGAGCCCGAGCTGCGTTACCGAGTACGCCACAGGCAGCAGCCAAAACAGATTGATGGCGCCGACAGCCAGCGTTACAGGCAAATGCTTGCCAAATCGACGGGAAGCGAACTGATAGGCATGGCTGCGATGAGCCTCATAAACCTTATCGCCGCGAAGCAATCGACGTATCAAGGTAAACGTTGCATCGACTATGAATACACCTAACAGAATCACCCAGGCCCAAAATAACTCCGAGGAAACCCAGGCAGCCTGGAGCGACAGAACCCCCAATGCAATGCCTAGAAAACCACTCCCGGCGTCCCCCATAAATATCCGCGCAGGCGGGAAATTCCAATACAGGAAACCAACTACCGCCACAGCTAGCATCAGTGGCCCCCAGATCAGGGTCGGGACGCCACTTAGCCCGTAAAGCAAACAAGCACCAAGGCAAGCACACAATGCCTCAACACTCGCTATGCCATCAATTCCATCCATGAAGTTGTATAGATTTAGCAACCAGACAAGATAAATCGCAGCGAGAAAATGTCCGAACCAATGCAATTCAAGACTGATACCGAACAAGGTAACGGGAGGAAAGCCACCCAGCCAAGCCAGAGCCCATATACCGGCGCCAAAATGACCCAACAGACGCCAACGGGCAGCGATGTGACCGTGATCATCCATAAAACCAATAACGGCTACCAGCGCCCCGGCGCCTCCAATTGCGATCAACTGCTGCCACGGGACCAACTCAAACACGCCAAAAACTGGAAGCGACGCCAAAAAGGTAACCACGATCGCCACTCCACCGCCGCGCGGGGTTGGTATCGTATGAGAACTTCGCGCATTAGGGATATCGATGATGCTTCGAGCCAAGGCATACCGTCGCAACGAAGCAGTTAACACAAAAGAAAGAACGGCAACTGCCGGTACCAGCCACAAGTAAATCATTGTTATTGATGTTCCCGAAAATGCATCGCAGTAATCGCCAACGCCTCATCAACACTTAGTGGGGGCGTCCAGCCTAAAAGATTACGAGTTTTAGTAATATCGACTTGCAACGACCCGCACAGTCGCTGAGACAGCCCCTTTTTACCCAACAGAGCGGCGCCACTCTGAAGTATCCAGCTAGGTACCGGCATCAGTCTAGCCGGTTTGTTGAGCGCTTTCGCCATCTTGCTCAGCAATGCGGTGGTGGATAAGTCCTCACCATCGCTCACCAGAAAAGTCTGGTTTGCAGCGGCAGGATGAACGATGCACGTCAATATCAGGTCCACCAGATTATCCAGCGCGACCAGACTTCGACGGTTATGGATTGCTCCAAAAGGTAGCGGAACACCCTTATCCAACCAGCGCATCATATTAAGGAAGTTGGCTTTGACGCCAGGCCCATAGACCAGCACCGGTCGGATAATAACGACCTCCATCGCAGTTTCTGCCGCCAGTTCGCGAAGCCCCTGCTCGGCTTCCATCTTCGAAATACCATAGGGGTCCATGGGAGCAGGAACATCATCTGCGGTATAAGCAGTACCAGGAACCGTCCCCTCCCCATTGACCTTGATTGAACTGATAAAAATGAATCGCCGTACACCCGCAGCGGCAGATTGTCTGGCGAGATTCAACGTCCCTTCTACGTTTACTTTTCGGAATGCCGCCAGAGGATCGACTTCTACATCATTCATGACGTGCACCCGAGCCGCGGAATGAATCACTACGTCCGACCCGGTCAAGTGTTCTTCCCAACGAGTGCCACCATCGAAGGACTTGATACACACCTTCGGAACACCCTGAATGGGCACTCGTGACTCGTCTCGAACAGCAACCACGACAGGGTGTTTGTTCTCGTGATGTAACCGATTGAGAATGGCTCCTCCGACGAAACCCGTCGCGCCAGTCAGTAAAATGGTCTGCTGCATCAACGGGTGGCCTTTCGTAGGGTGGCGTTGCGGAAAAGATCTTCAAGCCGGGCCAGAAGAAGGGGTTTCGAGTAGTTGTTCAAATAATACTGACGACCGGATTGCCCCATCGCCTTCAATTCAACTGCGTCCGTCTTCGCGAGCGCCAAGGTAATGTTTGCGAGTCCGCTGGCATCGCCGGATGCACAAGTGAAACCGGCGCCTGAATCACCAATTACTCTTGCTGCCTCTCCATTAATCATTCCCAAAAGGGGCCTGCCTGATGCTAGATAGGCTTGTACTTTTCCAGGAATGGTCTTTTCAAACACATCATTGGTTTTGAGAGAAACGAGCAAGGCATCCGCGCTTGCAAACAATCCTGGCATCTCTTCCAAAGGATGCCGCCCCAGTAGCAATACGTTATTCAGCCCCCGGGAATGAACTTGTTGACTCATCCATTCGCTCATTCGACCATCGCCAACAATGACCCAGCGAACGGCTACTTTATCGCGCAATTGTTCTGCAGCGTCCAATACAGCCGGCAGATCTTGTGCTTCACCGAGATTGCCCGCAAATACGACCGTAAATACGGTGTCGTCACGTGCCAACAAAGCAGAATGGTGAGTTGATGAGGATGAAAAGTCGTCTTCAGCCCAACTTGGAAAATACACCAATCTTTGCGGGGGTATGTCCTTCGTACAGTATTTTTTGACATTCTCGAAGAAACCATGTGACTGCAAAAGTAAATAATCAGTACGATTGTAAATCCACGATACCATTTTTCCGACCATTGACAGTAAGGTCGGATTTTTGAGAACTCCTACCGCCCTTAGTGTCTCAGGCCAAAGATCGAGCACCCATACAAACACCGGTGCTTTCTTTAACCGTCCCATCACCAATGCAGGAATCGCAGCCATTATTGGTGAAACGGCATAGACAAACACCGCGTCGAATTTTTCTCCACGCAGTTTATAAGCGCCAATCATAGAGGCACTTGTGAAAAAACTTAAATAATTCAAAACCAAATTAATACTGCGTTTACCACGCGCAAGCATTGGCACTCTTACCACCCTGGCATCAAAGTATTCATTAAAGCGGTCCGGCGACGCTTTATATTCTTCGAACACCTTCCCTTCGGGGTAATTAGGTAAACCAGTCAACACAGTAACCGAGTGTCCTTTCTCGGTAAAGTCGCGGACTAAATCGTTGATACGCATATTTTCTGGCCAAAAATATTGCGTGACCACCAAGATCCTCAATTTACTTTCAGGCATGATCACAACTCTAATTAGTAACGCTTCCAGACAACCCGGTTAACATAATCAGTATAGCTGTGTACGATCCTTGCCACTTTCTCAGAAACGTTGGGCATGCTGTAGTCCGCGACCAGACGCAAAGTACGCTCTGCGCCGGAAGCCTGAGTTTCCAGAATCATAAGACCTTGCAACACCCGCTCAACCTCAAGTCCAACCATCATCACAGCGGCCTCTTCCATACCCTCCGGACGCTCGTGGGCCTCACGAATATTCAACGCAGGGAAATTGAGAATCGAAGACTCCTCGTTGATTGTCCCGCTGTCGGAAAGTACCGCCTTTGATTCGAGCTGAAGTTTATTGTAGTCCTTGAAACCCAAAGGCTTGAGGAGTTTTACATTCTCATGAAATACGATACCCATTGCATCGACACGTTTCTGGGTGCGCGGGTGAGTTGAAACAATCACCGGATGACCAAATGTCGTTGCTACTGTATTGAGGACATCAACTAATTTTAGAAAATTTTTATCAGAGTCAATATTTTCTTCGCGGTGTGCACTGACTACAAAAAATTTACCTGACTCGAGACCCAAACGCTGCAGTACATCAGAAGCCTCGATGCCATCGCGGTAATGATTCAAGACCTCGAACATAGGGCTCCCTGTCTTGATCACCATATCGGGAGACAGGCCCTCTTTGAGCAGGTAATCGCGCGCAATGGTGCTGTAGGTAAGATTGATGTCAGCCGTATGATCTACAATCCGCCGATTGATCTCTTCGGGTACCCGCATATCGAAACAACGATTACCTGCTTCCATGTGGAACGTTGGAATCTTGCGCCGCTTTGCCGGGATAACCGCCATGCAGCTATTGGTATCACCCAGCACCAGAAGGGCTTCAGGTTGAACTGACGCAAGCACACGGTCCACCGAGATGATCACGTTCCCGATCGTCTCCGCCCCGCTGCTACCCGCTGCGTTGAGAAAATGATCCGGTTTGCGAATCCCCAGGTCCTGGAAAAATATTTCATTCAGCTCATAGTCATAATTCTGTCCGGTGTGGACCAGTACGTGTTCGCAGTACTTATCCAGCGCCGCGATGACTCGTGACAAACGAATAATCTCAGGCCGAGTGCCTACAACGGTAACAATTTTCAACTTTTTCATTGCAATGCTCATTCCTAATTCAATCAGGCCTGGGTGCCCACAGGCATTGTGTACGTATCTGGAAGCTCACGATCAAAAATTTCGTTTGCCCACAACATCACGATCATTTCATTCTCACCAACATTCGTGATGTCGTGACTCCAGCCAGGTACGGTTTCAACAATTTCCGGTGTGTCCCCATCGGTGAACAGTTCGTAGAACTCGCCTGATGCGATATGGCGGAACCGGAAGCAAGCCTTGCCTTTGATAACCAGGAATTTTTCTGTTTTAGTGTGATGATAATGGCCGCCTCGGGTAATACCTGGATGGGCGGTAAAATAAGAGAACTGGCCAGAATCCTTGGTTTTGAGCATCTCGACGAAGACGCCACGATCATCTCCATACTTAGGAACTTCGTAAGTGAAATCTTCAGGGGGTAGATAGCTGAGATAGGTAGAGTACAGTGCGCGAACCAAACCGGTCCCCACACGTTCCGTGATCATAGACTGTCGACTTGCCTTAAACTCATGGAGCTGCGCTGAAAGCTCACCCACCGTTGTTGAATATTGAGGTTCAACGACAACAAATGGATCACCAGATTGCTCACCATCCATGACAGCGACAAAGCTTTTAATAACGTCGTCGATATAAACAAGCGAAATTCTGGCATCAGCATCATTTATGCTGATAGGTAGTCCATGCGCGATATTGTGGCAAAAGGTCGCGACGGCAGAATTGTAATTAGGTCGTGCCCACTTCCCAAATACATTTGGCAATCGAAATAAATGTACGTGACTGCCATTTTGGGTGGAAAGACTTAGTAGCGCTTCTTCGGCATCTCGTTTACTAGAGCCATAAGCATTGTTTATTTCAGCTTGAATTGAAGAGGTATAAAGCAAAGGAATGTTGCGACCTGTGGCAGCAACAGCAGTGCACAGGGTCTGCGTTAAATCCGTGTTACCAACTTTAAACTCTTCAACATTTTGAGGACGATTGACACCGGCCAAATGGAAAATAAAATCCACCTTGGTTACGAGTGAATGCAGACTGGCCACATTGTCCTCGCGACAGAACCGCAGCACCTCGACGTCTTTTCGCTCTTTCAGATGAGCAACAAGGTTTTTACCGACGAACCCGTTGGCACCGGTGATCAATACTTTCATGCCTTATTCCTCGGGAGTCGCGTGTTCGCCGCGCTGAATCGCACGCATAAAATCCAGTTTGAGCAGTAAGTTCTGCATGCCCTCGACGTCAAGACGCTCAGTGTTATGAGAATTATAGTCTTCCATCGTGGAAATCTTTTCTTCACCTTGCTCAACAAATTTACTGTAGTTCAAATCTCGCAGATCCGGGGGTACACGGAAGTAGTCACCCATGTCTTCTGCGCAAGCCATTTCTTCGCGGCTCAACAGTGCCTCGTAAAGCTTCTCGCCATGACGTGTTCCAATGATCTGGATGGGATGTTCGGGTTGTCCCAACATCGACGTCAATGCGCGAGCGAGCGTTTCCACTGTTGCTGCTGGTGCCTTCTGAACGAAGAGATCACCGTTGTTACCATGCTCAAAGGCATACAGAACCAAGTCGACAGCATCCGCTAATGTCATCATGAAACGAGTCATGTTAGGGTCTGTAATTGACAAGGATTTGCCGGCACGAATCTGCTCGATGAACAGCGGGATAACAGACCCACGGGATGCCATGACATTCCCGTATCGAGTGCCACAGATGACGGTTTTGGTCTCATCCACGTTGCGGGACTTGGCGACCATCACCTTTTCCATCATGGCTTTCGAGATACCCATCGCATTGATGGGATAAACAGCCTTGTCGGTACTTAAGCAAACGACACGCTTAACTTCATTCTGTATCGCAGCTTCCAGGACGTTATCAGTACCGATAACATTGGTTTTTACCGCTTCCATCGGGTGAAACTCACAAGATGGAACCTGCTTCAGTGCGGCGGCGTGAAAAATATAATCAACACCACGGGTAGCGTTTAGAACGCTCTGGTAATCACGCACATCACCGATATAGAACTTCAGCTTCGGATTGCTGTAGCGCTTGCGCATGTCATCCTGCTTCTTTTCGTCCCGACTGAAAATACGAATTTCAGCAATATCGGTGTCCAGGAAACGCTTTAAAACAGCGTTACCGAAGGACCCTGTGCCACCGGAGATAAGAAGTTTTTTTCCACTAAACATAATGACCTACCCTTGCCGCGAACCAGGCTATGTTACTGGGTTCGTAGAGCTGAATAAATTAATTCGTCTTTCTGTTGTGCACTTGGGTAGCTGATCAATACCGCACGATAGCTCCCTTTAAACACAAAGAAACTACCCGCTGCGACACCCACAACACCACAAGCGGCGACTACGCTGCGCATATCCTCAAGCGACCCACCACCACCCAGGACGGTGATTGGAATGTGAACCGCCTCACGTAGTTTGAGGGCAAGGTCTATGTCGTAGCCCTTCATACGGCCGTCGTTGTCGATCGAGTTGATCACGATCTCGCCCGCCCCCAGTTTTTCAACCTCGAGAGCCACGTCCAATACACTACGCTTGGTATTTCGAGTGCCATTGTGCGTCCATACATCGCTGGACTTACTAAGCAACCGTGACTTGTGGTCAAGGACGACAACAACGCTTTGACTACCGATCTCTTCCGCAATTTGTGTGATTAATCCCGGATTCTCCAGCGCCGCAGAGCTGATCGCTACTTTCTCAACACCTAAAGCGATAATTCGTTTGGCTTGTTCAGCCGTACGAATGCCGCCGCCATAGCACAATGGCATCCGACACTCGGCTGCAAGCTTGGCAATTTGCTGATAGTTAGGCTCAACGTTATTAACAGTTGCATCAATATCAATGACAATCAGTTCATCAGCTTCTTTTTCATTGAATATTTTTACCGCATTGATCGGATCGCCAACATACTTTGGATCCTTAAACTTTACTGTTTTAACCAGCCCACCATCCTGGATCAGAAGGCATGGAATTATTCGAGGTCTTAACATTTCATAGTTCCGCGAAATTTTTCAGTAGACCAACGCCGAAGTGGTGGCTTTTCTCAGGATGGAACTGCACGCCATACACATTGTCAGCTCGAACAGCGCAACTGAAATCCAGTCCGTATGTAGAGGTTGCGGCTATATGCTGTGAGTTCAAACAATCGAAAAAGAAAGAGTGTAGGAAATAGAATCGTGCTTCTTCTTCAAACCCCTTGAAAAGCGCAGAATTCGATGCCGGTACAACGTCATTCCAACCCATATGTGGTAATGGTAATGCCGAGAGTTCCGGGATTGCTTTGAATGACCGAACGCTACCCGGAACCCAACCCAAACCAGATAGCGAGCCCTCCTCACTGCTGTCGGCAAGAATCTGCATACCGACGCAGATCCCCAATACCGGGATCTTGGCTTGTTGCACAAGTTCGTCCAAGATTGGCCGCATACCAGAGGCATCCAGGCGCTCGATGGCGTGGTCGAATGCTCCAACACCCGGCAAGATCAGCTTGGTTGCATTGTCAAGATCTGCGGCACATTTTGCTACAGATACGGGGATGTGTAAGCGTCGATAGACATTGACAAACGCCTGAATATTGCCCAAGCCATAATCTATGATTGTGATCATCTGAAGAGTCTTCTTTCCAAACCAAGCGCGCTGAGTACTCGAGAGCCTATTCCGATCAAGAAGCGCTTGTTTTTGTAATCAAGGCACGTCTTGTTGGAACCCTCGAAAATGCTCTGAAGCTCAGGCACAGTCAAGTCCAATTTATGAGCGACGTACTCAAATTCTGACTTCAGGAATTTCTCGTCCAGTTCTGGCTTGGAAATTCGCTCCAGCGCAGCTTCACGCGTGAGCTGACCAGTCATAATCAGGCTGGAAAAGTGAGCTCTACGTTTTTCATAACCAAATTTACGAGGCATCCAGTAATCCTCGTAAAAACGAGTAAACCTAGATTCATGATGCTTATGCTGGAACCGCTTCCAGCCAAATAACTTTTCAAGCGTTTCCTCGGCCTCGCTTTTTATGTAAGGAAGCAAATTGAGTGGGCGAACCACTTGCATACCCAATACATACCGATAATAAATCTTATAAGACAAAACGTCGACTACCGGGAAACTCTTCAACTTCCGCGATCCAAACTTGGTATGAATATCAGTGATAAGTGTCTTATCAATACCCGGATAGGCTCCCCACTCTTCGGGCTCTCGGCAACACTCGGTAGAGTAGTTACCACCGGTGAGCACATACTTTATCTTATGCGCCTTTGCAAATTTATATAAACCGGAGAAAAAAGCAGTGTCTTGAGGAATGTCTTGATCGGGCACCTGAGCCTTCAAAAAAGCAACCTGCAGGCTTTTCATCTCTTCCCAATTGATTACTTCGGTATAGAGATCCAGACCTAAACCGTCGACAAGTTTCTCTATGTTGCCAACAGCCTGATCCGTATTCCAGCCCGCATCTACGTGAAAAAGCAGAGGCCTCAAGCCCATTTTTTCTTTCGCAACATAGGCCAGGTACGAACTGTCCAGCCCACCACTCAGGCCAATGATGCAGTCAAAGTCTTTGCCTTCGCCCTCTTTTTTAATTTTATCGGCGATTTTCATCAATTCAGCTTCACCAATAGAATCGGTGTGCCAATTAGGCCGAATACTTTGCTCAAAGTTTAAGCAATACTCACACTGCCCATCTTCCGAAAAAGCTATATTAGGATCGCTGGTATCCATAATGCATGTACGGCAGATGTTATATTTTTTCAAACCCATAGATCACCCCAAGCGGTCACGAATTGTACTCTCACCAGCCGGAGAGAAGTCCGTACAATTTTTTTCGAAGACTATAAAAGAAGCTGTTGCACGCTGACAGCGCTCTCAACCTATTAATCAAACTTGTTTTTGAAAGCAAAATACCAACTATATCACCCTGTGATCGACTCGTTTCGCACTTAACTTTTTGATAAAGTTCATCTCTGGAATTTTTTGATAATTCCGAAGAGTGACGCTCGTAAAACAGACCGATTGCAGCCATCCTCGGTGTAAGCTTTTTATTATAAGTAGGAAAGTCCACAAGCATATTAATGCTATTTCCACTGTGAACACGCCACATACAACCCACAATATCGGAATGGACGATATTCCATTCTACAAAATGAGTTACTGCCAACTCCATCCAAGTATCTTCATTCGGAAGTATCTCGGGAACTGGAAATATTTTGGAAACCACTGGCTGACTCATCATATAAGATACGCCAGTCAATCCCCCCTGGCCTGCACGCTTAGGAACGAGGTGTCCATCGAATTTCTTGTTTTCAGAAAGCGTAATCAACTTGCACAAACCGACGACTGCTTCAGTCTCACCGAAACCTGAAACCATGGCGAAACGCGCGGCGAGGCTCCCCTCGGGCATAAGATCGTCACCCGCGTAAATACAGGTAAAACGCCCCGTAGCGTGAGACACACCATAGTTGAATGCAGAGCACTTGCCCGCCTTTGGGTTTTTTAACAAGCGCATATTTTTATGCTCTGCGGCGAGCGAGGATAAAATGTTGTATGTCTCATCCTCAGAGCCGTCGTCCACCACGATCAGCTCAAAATTCAAACCTTGCTGTTTGAGAATACTGAGCATCGCCGACTGGACGTATTTCTGTTCATTTTTTACTGCAACCACTACGCTAACGTTCAGGTCACTCATGCGAGCTCCTTTAATCAAAATTTCAGAAAACTAGTTGGCCCGCAGGCTGACGGATTCTTTATCCCGAACTCTTAAGAAGAAATTTGCCAAAAACATCAGCAGATATCCGTTACTTAACAGCGTTCCGATCAGCCCGCCCGTAAATAAACCTAAGAAATATATAAGCCATAAAGCTTTGAATGCCTGGTCATCAGAGGTTTTAAACCAGCGAAATGTTTGCCCGACAAAAAAGGAATAAAACCAAACACCAAGCCAACCGAAATTAGCAAACCCCTCAGTAAAAAATACGGCATTGGAATTCGCTGTTTCGTTCCATCCCCACTCGTACTCAAAGACAAGCTTCTCTAGATAAACGCGTTCCAGCGAAAACAGTCCAGAAAAGAACGTACTTGTAGCACCCAGTAACGGAATATCATCGAATTGTTGCTTTAAAACAACCAAGGTATCTGCCGCTGTAAACATTGGAACAGCAACAATACGCCACACCAGGTGATCAATCGCTCCAGACGGAAGATATTTTGAGCTGTAAAAATCCGGACTTGAAACGCCGCCACTCTCAACTAAGGCGCTAGAGTTGTCCGCTCCCCCCATGGACAGTAAAGTTACGAGATACAAAACCACAGTGCACCCAGCAACGATCATCACTGCGGTTTTCAAACTGACTTTTTTTCTCTGTGAGGCCACATAAAACAACGGTAACAGCGCATTTAAGAAAAGCGCCTTTTGCAAAAAACTTATTGAATATCCAAAAAACACAAGAAGAAAGACATAGCGATACCTATGTTTATCGATAAACATTTTCGCCAGACTGTAAGGTAAAAATGCGCTTACAAAAATTGTACTGATGTATATCAATGCTACTTCTGCGCCCGCACGCCCTTTAAGGAAGGCACCCCGTTGAATGCTCAACTCGTCTGTATCTGCACCCGACAACGCCGATAGTATTGGAATTGCCGGCGCGGTATACAGAGTAATAACCAAGAAAACCACAAACACTGCCCAGACAAAAAAATGAACCGTATTGGCGCCGACCCGTATCCTGACCGACTGCGGCCTGAAACGAGAGTCAAAAATTGGAATACTATACCCAACAAGCACGCTGACAATAGAGAAGAACGTCATAAAGGAAAGCTTTAAAAAGTAATCACTGGATAACAAGCTAAAATTTACAAAAAGCGGAAGCCACATATATACCAGCGATATAGCAAGTACAAATAAGAAAACAGCCACTCGGGTGCTTGTTACATTATAAAAAAACATACACACCTCTTACATTAAAAAACGCTGACGCATCACATATAACAGCGCAGCCAAAAACACAATCACTGCCACCCCAGCAATAAACTTTACTCTACACAACAACTCCCAGACTTTTACCTGGGTTACTCTCATCACAACTATCAGATAGATTGCGTAAAACACGAACCCAGTAACCGCATAGACTTCGGTCAGTATGTTTTTAAACCAAAGCGCAGAGACTGTTACAGCTCCTACTCGAAGTATTAAGCCACTAAACTGCAATAACATCGCAGCAGGCTGATTATTTGTGATGTGAAGAGCCATGGAAATGGGAGACGCCAACAGTTGCATTGTGATCCACGGAACCATGTATAGAATGATCTCGCCCGCTCGATGCCACTGCTCGCCAAAAACAAATGGGAACGCATACGGTGCCACTGCGCCAGCAATTACAAGGGGGATGACCCCTACTTTTATCAAGCCTAAAAGCGTATCGGACGTGAAACCCGCAAGATCACCCGCTCGCTGCATCTCTGGGGCTTTGGACATATACACCTGAGAAACTGCACTACCTACGAGGCTGATGGGGGCTTGCATTAATTGCATCGCCAAAAGCAGATATCCGGCCTCTGGTCCTGCAGCCAAGCTCGCAATAATAATGACAGGCACCTGTATTGCAGCGTTGTTGGCCAACCCTTCGAGCATCGAATACTTTGGAAATCGATTATACTTCTTAAACAACTCGAACATCGTGCGTAAATTCACGGCTTTCAGTAAAGCCTTATCTGCCGAGTTACTTTTCTGCGCAAGTCCGACTGCACCTGCACCATTATTAATTGTTTGCCCTAAAATCAAACCTAAAGGGCTACTGGCAAACACGCCAAACAACAACTGCACTGTTGCAGCCCCAATGGCTTGTTGTACTTTAGTTTTTGCAACATCCGAGAATCTTTTCTTGCGACTAGCCCAAAACTGCAATGCACTGTAGCAACCCGCAAAGAATACCCCTATAGGCAAGACCCATAAATAATATTGCAAGCTGGGCTTACCGAATAATAATGAGAACTCGGCCGAAAACAAACTCACCAAAAATCCTATTATCATCGCAATGGACAGTGATGATACCCCCCCCAAAAACAGGATATTTATCGCTTCCGCGTCGTCCTCTGGAATCGGAATGGCTAATTCGAACCTCAACGTCGCTGCAACAGAGATAACGCTAAGCAATGCCAGGTATATTGATAAAACACTAAAATCCTCGGGGGTATATAAACGGGTCAATAGCGGGAGCAAAAGTAACATTATGACTTGAGCTACCGCAGTTCCTCCGACCAGCACACCCACGGCTCTGATAAAATCATTTGACTTATATCGTCCCAAGCTTTTCCAGAATCGCATCGACACACTCAGCACTCAATCAAACTTAATATTATTGCCGCACGATTCCTATAAAAGCAGGGCCCACACACAAAGTCATCGCTTATACATCAAGTGCTCGTCTTAAAGACTCAACAATTCGCGATTGGTCCGTCTCGCTAAGATAAGGGTGCATTGGAAGACTCAGTACCGTGCGAGCCACTTCGTCTCCAACAGGTAAAAAGACGAATTGATCAGCGACTGCTGGTTGTTTATTCAGAGGAATAGGATAATGCACTACCGTCGGCACCCCGTCATCTTTAAGCGTTTTTTGCAACTGATCGCGATGTTCGACGCGCATAGTATATTGAGCATAAACACTTCTATTATCAGGATGAATGTACGGTGTCGATTCAACTCCCGCCTCTGCCAATAGTCGATCATAACGTGCTGCGACCGATTGTCGAAGCTCGACTTCTTCATCAAAAATAGATAATTTTTCAAGCAGGATTGCAGCTTGCAAAGTATCAATCCGACTATTTACACCAATTCTTATATGGTGATACCGACGATCTTGACCGTGGCGCGCAATTTGACGAAGTACAACGGCAAGCTTTTCGTCATTGGTGAACATAGCGCCGCCATCGCCGTAACAGCCTAGTGGCTTGCTTGGAAAAAAACTTGTGCAAGCAATCGTCGTTAACCCGCATGACTGCTGATCTTTGTACGTTGCGCCAAAGCTCTGCGCCGCGTCTTCTATGACCGGAATCTGATACTTCTCTGCTACAGCATTAATTGCATCGAAGTCCGCACATTGGCCATACAAGGAAACAGGAATAATGGCTTTGGTATTGGCTGTGATTTTTGACTCTAACAGATTGGGATCAAGGTTATATGTCAATGGATCAACATCCACATATACGACCTTTGCACCCAATATGGCGGCTGCTTCGGCTGTCGCAATATAGCTGAATCCTGGGGTAATAACTTCGTCACCAGGCCCAACACCTAAAGCCATCAGAGCGATCTGAAGCGCATCTGTACCGTTGGCGCAGGTGATGCAATATTTGACGCCTACCCTACTTGCCAATTTTTCTTCCAACTCAGCAACTTCCGGCCCCAAAATATACTGACCGTGCGCCAATACCTTTTGGATCGCAGCATCAAGCTGAGTTTTAATTCGGGACTGCTGCCGTTTTAGATCAATAAATTCAATCATTAGACTCACGCATCCAATTTTGTGACGACATTGTCAGCGAGAACATAGGAAGCACCACTATGTTCACATTTCACTTCGCCTGAACCTCTCACAGGAAGCTTCAACTGCTCACCGAACTCGCTCATCCAGCCTATTTGGCGAGCAGGAACCCCCACCATCAAAGCGTAGGCTGGCACGTCCCGATTAACGACCGCGCCTGCGCCGACAAACGCAAACTTTCCGATGACAACACCGCAAACAATCGTACTATTCGCACCTAACGTAGCGCCTTTTTGCACTAATGTATCCCGATACTGGTCTTTGCGTTCAATTAACGAACGGGGATTATAAACATTAGTAAATACCATGCTCGGACCGCAGAAAACGCCATCTTCCAATGTAACGTTGTCGTAGACCGAAACATTATTTTGAATCTTACAAAAATCGCCAACGACAACCTTATTACCAATAAAGACGTTTTGGCCTAATGAGACGCCCTTACCGATCCGAGCCCCACTACAAACATGAACAAAATGCCAGACGCGGGAGCCTTCACCGATGACGGCCCCTTCATCGACTATTGCGCTGCTATGAACGGAGTAATTCACTTCACACTCCAGGATTTGCTATTACAACAACTAGTATTTTCTGGTTTTCAGCCAATCGATGGAAGGTCATCCCGTGAGGATATTTTTATTCGACTGATTCATTCCAGATCCACCTCATCGCTGCATCTCCTAGCAATCAATCATGTCGCGTGATAACTGCTGGAGATGCAGATAGACGTTTTTTACACGCCAACCAGGAAGGGGTGACCTTCCCCATTTGCAGGTGCAACAGTCTGGCTGGAGCGAATAGTATTCACTGTTTCGACACAGTGACGAGCATCCTCAATACCATAGCCGCGCCCGTTCAAAATCTCCTGGTAGCTGACCGTGTGCAAATCAGTGAATCCTTCGGAGAATTCAATTTCATCACCGTTCACAGTGATGGATCGATACGTAGGTTTTTTCCCTTTCACAGACTCAGGCAAATCATTTGCGTCGATCGAGAGAAACCAACGTACGCGCGCTTTCTCGTATTCAAGATATCCAGCAGCCCTGTGCTCGGAAGTAAAGTGAACAACGTTGCGTTGTAATTTTCCAAAAATGAAATGCAACATATCGTAAAAGTGAACGCCGATATTTGTTGCCAGTCCGAAGGACTTACGTGGGTCCCCCTTCCAGCTTTCCATATACCAATTACCGCGAGAGGTAATATACGTCAGCTCAACATCATACTTCTCAGACGCATTATCTCTGGCAACTCTCTCTTTAAGATCGAGAATCGATTTGTGATGCCGCAGTTGCAAAATGTTGTAAACACGCTTGCCAGTCTCTTGTTCGACCAATGCAAGCTCGTCCAAAATTTCCGGAGTTGGCACCAATGGCTTTTCACAGATTACATCACAGCCCAGTCGAAGTCCGGCTGCGATATGCGAATGATGCAAATAGTTTGGCGAGCACACTGCTACATAATCCAGTGCTGTTTTTGGATTACGCTTTAGCTGATGAGCATGTTCAAGGAAACGCTCAAACTGAGTAAAAAATTCACTTTGCGGCGAAATACTATCTATGATACCTACTGAATCATTTATATCGTAGGCAGACACCAAAACGTTCCCGGTATCTTTAATTGCGCGCATATGCCGTGGAGCAATATAGCCCGCAGCACCGATTAGAGCAAAATTCTTCATTTGACCTCTTCTATGGCAATCAGCCATTTTATCTCGAACAAATACTGTGACAGCACTCAAGCCTTAATAATATGTTTTTCAGGAACTCGGTATTTGCCTCGACTGTCAATAATCAGCCTCGCGTGTTGCTTGATAAGATCATAATCAAACTTGTCGTGATCAGTGGCGAGCACGACAGCATCAAATCCGGCAAGACTTTCGGCCGTAAGTACTTCGCTGCTCAAATCAAAGTGATGTTCGCGCATCTTAGGGAAAACAAGGACATGGGGATCACTATACGCCACAGAACCGCCTTTTCCTTCAATCAGCTCCATGATTTCAACTGAAGGCGACTCCCGCATGTCATCAACGTTCTTCTTATAAGCAATGCCCAGCACCAGAACCTTACTGCCTTTGAGAGCTTTGCCGGAATCGTTCAATCCGTCCATCAACTTGCTGAGAACATATTCAGGCATGGCCTGGTTCACTTCGCCTGACAACTCGATAAACCTTGTATGGAGCCCATACTCCCGAGCTTTCCAGGTCAGATAGAAAGGATCAATAGGGATGCAGTGGCCGCCCAGACCAGGTCCCGGATAGTAAGCAGTGAATCCGAAAGGTTTGGTTGCAGCAGCATCGACAACCTCAAAGATATCAATCCCCATCCGATCGGCAACAATCTTCATTTCATTGACCAAGCCAATATTCACGGCGCGATGTATATTTTCCAGCAGCTTGGTCATTTCAGCTGCCTTCGTAGAACTTACCGGCACTACTTGATCGATGGCCTGCTCATAGAGAGCAATACCGACCTCAAGGCAAGCCGCGGTATCGCCACCAATGATTTTTGGAATAGTGCGAGTTTCAAAATTCGGGTTACCCGGATCTTCGCGCTCAGGTGAATACACAAGAAAGATGTCTTCACCAACGACCAAACCGCCCTCTTGAACACGTGGCAGCAACTCTTCTTCAGTTGTACCCGGATAAGTAGTACTTTCCAAAGAGACGATTTGACCTGCCCGCATGTAGGGCTTCAGTCCATCCGTGGTGTTAATGACGAAGCTCATATCCGGTTCACGATACTTATTTAACGGTGTTGGCACGCACAAAATAAGGGCATCGCATTCGGAAGCACGGCTAAAGTCGGTCGTTGCCTCAAACCCGGTCGTGCGGGCATTCTGGATTTTATCTGCAGGGATATGCTCAATATAACTTTCGCCTGCATTTAACTTTGCGACTTTTTGTTCGTCGATATCAATGCCTAGCACCCGAAAACCGATAGCGTTATAACGCAGCATCAGGGGTAGCCCGACGTACCCTAGACCGACGATACCGATCAATGCTTCCTTGTTCTTAAACTTGGTGATGCTGGTCTTCATTTGCTGGGACATCAATCTTGCTCCGGCTCAGGCTGATGAGCGATAAAATGGTTGATGTTTCTAATGCCTCATGCTCAAGCCAGGCGAAACATCGATGAAGAAGACACGCTACCGCCCCAGGATTTTCCGTCGAATTCCTGAAAACGTGGGCTCAGCAATGTCAACAGCTACTCTAATACGCTATCTAATTCACGACAGGTATCAGAGCGCTGAAATTTTTGCCAACGGCAGGCTCACCTGCTGCTGGCGGTTCAAAAAATCAACCAACAGGATGGCTCGTTCTTCACCATCCATCGTCAGAAATACGGCTTCCAACTCTGCAAATCCTTCGTCAAGAATTTTCACGCTGTCGCCACTACTGAATGGGAGGCATTCTATTTGCTCGACACGCGCTTGTAATTGCGACACCAGATCCGCGCAGACAGGCAAAGGCATGCCTCCGAAGCTGACTAGACGAACGACACCGCGGGTTGAACGTATCGAGGACCAACTTGAATTGGGAGGCAGGTTGATGAATAGATAACCTGGAAATAGAGACTCTTGAACATACTCACGCTGGCCTCGCACGATGCGGCCACGGCGGCAGACAGGGCGGGCGCAGACATACCCTTGACGTAAAAGGTTTTCCTCCGCTCGATGATCCTGCCTGGACTTGCATTGCACCAAATACCACGCCCCTGCGAGCGACTCGGAATTACTGGCTGCGCCGCGAATGTTCATATCCATATCCCAACACTATTGCCTGCCCCGGCGACTCGGACCCACTACCTGAGGAGTGAAAATCCTGACACCGTTTTTAGTCGTACTCGCCCGCCTAATCCGACGGCTCGGGTCTCACATCTGCACGAGTGCAGGATGCCATCCCGTGGTCAATGAAGAGGTATTATGCCTCCTACTAGGACCTTTAGGCGCCAAAGCCGTGGATTATACGACCACTGGAGCTGAATCCGTTAGCCGAGAAGCGGGGATTTGAGCATCTGCCATAGGCTACGCTTGACCGATCTTAGTAGGTGATTTTGACATCAACGCCTGCATAAAACGACCAGTGCTATTGGTGGCCCAATCTTTTAGGCTAGTTTGTTTCTGTTGCGCATCCAGAACTGGCGAACCAGGCCCAGAATCACCCCCAAGCTGCCCCCCAGGACCAAGCCCAACACCAAAATCAACGCCTTTTTGGGTTTGATTGGAGAATCAGGGGGCTGAATGACACCATCCAGTCGATACACAGCTATGTCTTCCGCTTTAACGTTCAAAGCTTTGTAGAAATCATATTGGCCTTGAAGCTTTCGCAAATCACCGATAAACGGATCATCCGACTCTCTCGCTTGCAGAGTTTTTTCCTCGGCCGCCAACGCCTTGGTGCCACGCAGGTAAATTAGCCGTGGATCAACTGTACCGGCCATTTCCCCGGTGACACCACCAGAAATGATCTGGTGATTTTCCAAGCCAATGGCGCCGGCGACCCGCTCCGCCTCACGCAACTGTAAAACGGTATCCCTGCGTTTATTCGCTGCGTTATCCCGTAACATCTGTATCTGCACGGCGATATTACGAGCTCGCATCTCGACTTCTTTGGAGTAGTTCTTGATGATCTCTTTTTCCGTTGCAGCACTGGCCCTGTCGATGTATTCACGCAACCATTTCACCGACACTTCAGAGTTATTGCTTAGCGCGTACACTGAGAACCGATCAGGAAATTCTTTAATCGGCTGAACAACGGTAATATCCTTCAGAAATTGACGATACAAAGTGTCTTGCGACATTTGACGATCAGACTCACTTAACGAAGGTAAATATACCTCTTTAAAAAAATCACGCCGCAATGATTCAGACTGTAAGTTGCTGACGAATGCATTGTAAACATTCTTTACCGAGTAAGGCTTCAGATCGGAGCTCTCTGATCGCCCCAAGTTAAAATTTTCAATATCACTCTGGGTTGGCGGTAATACATAAGCTCGCGCCTCATAGACGGGCTCACTTAACCAAGCATATGCGGCTGCTGCGCATAGAAACAACGCTGTAACAACAGCGATCAGCTGACGCTGACTCCAAATCCCTTTTAGAAATTCGAACAAATCAACTTCATTCAAGCTTTGGCTATCAGAGCTATTTTCTTGCATATACTTCATCCAACCCACTCTTTTAAAGGCTACTGCGCCAATAGTTAACTAAATTTCCGATTGCCCCGAACACCACGTCGATACCTTAAGGCAAACCCCAGTACCGGCCCTATGGCCATCCCGACCAGCAGCGCCACAATCAAACAACTAGAAACAGAAACCTCTACGCTAGACCAGCCGGCAAAAGTGATTATGACAGATTGCTGATTCTCAAGCATAAAAACGACTACCGCCAGAATTACCGACAGCACAAAGAGGAGCAAGAACCACCGCAGCAACGTTTTCAACAGCATTTTCCTTCTCACGATCTAGACATCATCTTCCTCATCCTCATTCACCCGATCACGCAATTCCTTCCCCGGCTTGAAATGCGGCACAAACTTGCCATCCAGGCTAACCGACTGACCAGTCTTCGGGTTGCGCCCCACACGCGGCGCTCGATAATGCAGTGAAAAACTGCCAAAACCACGGATCTCGATACGATCACCAGTCGCCAGACACTGGGACATTTGCTCGAGCATAGTCTTGATAGCCAACTCCACATCCTTGGATGAGAGCAGCCCTTGATGGGTGACAATTCGTTCGATCAACTCCGACTTCGTCATATTTTTCCCTTCTTTTTCAAGCAGCTAGGAAAAGCGCTTCAAAGGTTTTAGCATGCCCGGAGGAATTTGAACAGCCCAGGGTTTCACATATCTTTACCAGCAATGCCCTTCCCGATTTCAGCAAACTTCGACACCGATCAGCCTCATCGACAGATCACCAACATGGTGCGCGTCAGGTATCCCGCGGGATTAAACCCGAAAGGAAATTCATCTTCATCCTTGGCATCGTCGGATCTTGCTATAACCTTGTAGCCGGTCGCCTTGCACTCTTTGTCCGCGCGCTTACGACACTTTTCCCATCCGGAACCCAATCCTGAACAATCTATCTCTACGCCACTGACCCCGCGCACCGCATGGGTCTTGGCGTTCGTACCACAACCCGCCAATGTCAATATTGCCATTGCGACAATGAACTTGCTCATTCACTTCCTTATGGCAGGTGCCACACCCGGCTTTCGATCGCTTGAGCTAAGACCAGCCGCAAATAAGCGATTGATCCGATTAAAGAAAGAGACAATGCAGGGGGACCTTTGGTTGCAAGAGCTGTCGCCACGGCATTAACCCATCACCCAGCTCACCAAATCGCAGGCACAAAAAAGGGCGACCGAAGTCGCCCTTTTTCTATGGTCTGACAGAACTTAGTTCTGTTTTTCCATTTGTGCACGCAACAGGTCGCCCAGAGTGGTAGGACCAGCAGCGATGTCAGCAGCAGGCTTGTCTTTCAAGCTCTGGATTGCTTCTTTCTCTTCAGCATCGTCTTTCGACTTGATGGAGAGCTGGATTACACGGCTCTTGCGGTCAACGCTGATGATCT
>Ga0163162_10000584_pt1 | contig 33788 bp, 26 predicted proteins | sample S55metaG_FD_115310 | JGI IMG/M metagenome (GOLD analysis project Ga0163162, IMG submission 115310) | Switchgrass rhizosphere microbial communities from Kellogg Biological Station, Michigan, USA - S5-5 metaG | ecosystem: Host-associated > Plants > Roots > Rhizosphere > Soil | place: USA... | reverse complement strand
CGATAATTCAAATTTACATTCTATTTTTGGATATTTAGTAGGCGAAGCCTGCTCCGCTACTAAAGTCGTTCTTACTGAAAAATGACCATCTGCATCTATAAACCCTGCTAATCAACTGTTAGAATTTATATCACTTATATCTTTATTTTTCTTGGTTATATTAAAATCAAATCTTAGATTTAATCAATCAATTAATCTATGTAAAGCATAAATCTTAGGAGTTCTCATATAACCGTTTATAACATTGGCTATTAGAAATATACCTTCTAATTTATTAATTGTTAAGACATAAGCATTAGAACCTTTTTTTTTAGAAAGAGATCCATGATTTAATTTAGATTGTAACATTAAAGCTAAAGGAAAATCTCTTGAATCGAATACTATTTGTATTGAAGGGTAATATAAGTCACCTTTAAGTGATCTTTCTGTTTTAGGTACTATAATAGAACCATCTCCTTCAATTATACCAGCTAAATACGAAGAAAATTTAGGATCAAATTCTCCATTATTAGTAGGCGTACCTCATGATGGAATTTTTCTTTTTACAGAAAAGAATTTACGATCTATATTTAAATAAGATTTAAAACATACAAATTTTGGCGAATAGTCTCTGAAGATACTTAATAATTTATAATAAAATAAGCATCCTGCTGATAAAGATATAATAAATAAATATATCTGTTTCCAGCAATTTGCCAAATTTAACGCTGGCAGTATTTTACCAGCTAATACAGGTAATGATAATAAAAGTAATACTGCTGTTATAACTACGGCTCATCCAAATAAGGCTAATTTCGTGCACAATAATCATTTAATTTATGATTATGTGAAAACTTTAATCTAAAGCTATTATCGTTTCCTATAACACCAAAAGACTACACATTTTTATGTTTTATTTTAATAATATAAATAAAATTAAAATAGCAGTCTTAAGATATAAGATTTTTATACTACTTTGCACAAATTTATCTTTTAAAATTCATACCTGATTTAATAGAAATGATTTTATCTAAACCTTCTTTTGTTAAATGAGCCTTAGATTCCATCAAAGCAGATGCTTTTTTAAAATCCTCGAAGTCTTTAACTTTTGTACCTAATATAGGATACTTATCTAAAAAAGGTAAAATAATTTCGGTTATTTGAGAAAAGTTTCTCACGGCAAATAAAACAACACTTGATTTATCTGCGGAAGAGAAAGAACCACAACCGAAGAATTTTACAAAGCGAGCTTGCGCCCTAATAAATAAGCATCACGTATATCTTGAACAACCAAAAAGTTTAAACTAACGCTAATACCTAACTTATGAGTTTTAGATTTACTTGTTTTAATAAAAAAACAACCTTCACCTGAAATAAACCCAGATACTCAATAATTTGTATCTAAGTTATTCGGATCCAAATTAGCTTTAGGTACTGCTGGTCTTATTTCCGGAGTTACATTAGGGAAAGCAAGTTGCAATCTCTCTGGTAAACCTTTATTAAGGCTGGCTCTTATGCTAATAAGTTTATGTAATCCTATTTCAGGTTGATATTGTTTATTGTTTATGATATTAAAAGCTTTCTTAAACAGTAAATAATCTCCATATTTTTGAGTTTTAAGTGGATAGCTGTTAAATGCTCAATAATACAAGCTAAGTCACTTAGTTTTATAACTTGGAACATAGCTGTAGCCCCGTGCATAGTAACTTTACCTACACCAAAAAAACGTTGAATAAAATATAGGCATTCTATATCTTTAGAGTGTAAATTACTTTACTCTTCTTCTGTTCATACCTGAACCAATGCTACGAATCTCATCAAGCCCTTCTTGAGTTAAATGTACCTTATTTTTTATTAATAAAGCTATTTTACAAAAATCCTCATAATCACGCTTTTTAGCTCCAAATAAAGGATATTTACCAAATAAAGGCAATATCTTGTTATCTATGTCACTAAACTTAGTTACAAGTAATTCAACTGCGGTATTACTAGATTTTTCGCTTACTCTGCCACAATTTAAAAACTTCATGCAACTATTCAGTAATTCAGTATCACGGCGATTTTGAGCAATACTAAATATTAATTTTACCGCATACCCCGTTATGGTTTTAGATTTATAAATTGACACAAAAAAGCTACCTTCGGCGTCCACAAATCCTGCTAATCAATCAGGACTAATGTTTTCCACCTCTTTGGCTTTAGGTTTAAAAACTGGTACTATGTCAGGGAAAACCGCCGCCAATCTAGGGGGTAATCCATTATTAATTACCGCTCTAATACATAAAATTTTATGTAACCCTTCAGTAGTTAGATGCTCTTTATTCACCATTAATTGAGCTAACTGTTTAAACAACTCAAAATCTATTTGTTTTTTAGTTAATAATGGATATCTTTCAAAGTGCGGTATAATTATACTGATTAAATCTTTAAGGCCAGTTACTGAATACGTAATAGAACCGTCTTTATTTATTTGAGTATTTCCAACTCCAAAAAAGGCTTTAATAGATTCCAACAATTCTAGGTCTCGAACATTTAGGTGAATACTGAAAATTAACTTAACATTTCAGCCCATTAGGAGAGAAGGGTTTCGATTAATATTAACTGTAAAACAAGACTCACCGTCACAAAATCCTGTAACATAGTGAGGATTAAGACTATTTGTGTTAGTAGTATAATTTTTATTTTGTACATGATTAATTAATCATGGTTTATTAAAATAATTCAGATATCTTGAACTATAAGTTCTCGACGTTATTCCTTTACAATATAGATGTAATAAATAGGTGTAAATAAATAACCCTTATTATACTTAAACAATGGATACTAAATACTAGTTTAATGCTTCAACCTAAAGTATATCTAGGATCTTTACTGATATTTAATGTAAAACATCCCTCCGCATCACAGAAACCTGTGATAAAGTTAGGATTTAGATTATTTGTGTTAGTAGTATAATTCGTTTTATTCATTTACACATATTAACATTTATATGTAAATTCAAAGGATCGCATATAAATACAATATAAATTGTAATAATGTTTTACCTTAGAACCGGTTTCCCGGCGACTAGAGTACACCTTACAATCATATAAATTAATTGAAGAACCGTCTACTCGTTGCTCTTTTACAGTTATATTAATTTAAATATAGCTGATTTAGATCCGCGATCACCCATTTCAGGAGGTCAAACCATCCGTCATCTTTAGCGATATTACCATACCCTGAGGCATTAATCAGGCCGGCTGTAAAGTTTCCTCTACAACTTTGGTTACTAAAGCTTTAGGGCTTCCCCGGAGTTTGGCTCTTATACACAATTAGCAGCAAACAGCTGTCTTTTTATGTAATCTTATTCCTGGTGTTCTCATGTTCACAATTGTTGTTATGACATATTTTTAAAGTGTAATCTTATAAATTGTAAGGATTACACTGTTAAGTTTGTGGACTATATCTTCAGCAGATCGAAAGCTCGACCTGGTGTAAAACGTATAGTCTCTGAGGATCCTACTCCATAAAAATAACGAGCGGACTTCGTTCGCGCCTTACTCTTATGTTTGGTTTCCTGCTGATTATGCATAGGCATACAAGATTTTCACTTGGAGGAGCTTGCTATGCATAGCTTCGCCCCCCCATAGTACTTATTGCCACTAAGCCTTTCCAGCATATAGTTTTAATTTTATATAAATCTCATTTTTATTGTTAATCTATTATTAACTTTATTTCTTTAAGAGCTAGCGCCTTAAATATTTATTTAAGGCGCTAGCTCTCACAGTTTTACATATATAACCTTTATATGATAGATCTGTATTTAAACGTTTTACTAGTGTACTTTGACTTGCAGAAAATCCTTTATCCTTTAAATATCTAATACATTGTCCTAAACTTTCAAATAAAAATTCTTCTTGACTATTAACGTCTACTAGTATAATAGCTTTATTTAAACCTTTTATAGGGTTTTCTCTATTATATTTAACTCTATCCCTTTTTAACATTAAAGCTATTTCAGGTAAAGTCATAAGAGACTGTTTAGCTCTATTATTATTTTCTCTAGTAAATAAATATTTACCTAAATAATAAGTACCTTTTGTAAGATGCTTAGTAAAGGTGGAATGACTTACGCTAAGTTTAGATATAAAATCTTTTTGCTGAGTAGTATAATAATAAAGTATAGATTTATCTCTATTGTACATAAATAAGGGCTTAAAATTAGATCCACTGGGGTTATTTGGAACTCTTATAGTGTTTAAACTAAAGGACGGGTCTAGTAAAAAGTACTGCTCTAATACTAATTCTGATTTAAATTCGGGATAATAAGGTAAACATATTACTTCTAACTTAAATTCAGATAAACCTACTTCTTTCATTAAAGGAATTAATTTCCCTGTCGTCCTATGAGTTTCATTTAAATAACCTTTTAACCTAAAAGGTAATTGAGAGGATGAGCCTACATATTTTTGATTTGTTTTTAAGCAAGTAAAAATATAAACACCTTGTGGCTGAGTTTTACTATAAGGTGATCCCAATTTATCGTAGATTAAATCTAAGGTTTCTTTTTTATGTAGATCATAAAAGACTAACCGGGGTATAGCTAGTAAGGAATTTAAAGTATCTTCACTTACTAAAACATTAGAGTATGCTAATACTTCGTTTAATACCTTTAAAGTTACAGGTTTACCACTATTAATTTGAGTATTCGCCAATTGGTGAACAAAAATATTTTTACCTTTTCTTCCTAAAATAAGACCTCAATCCTGTTTTTTACTTGAATTCTTATCAGGTTCTTCCTCAGGGTCTTCCTCCGGATCTTCCTCGGGGAAAGAGTCGTCAAATTCATTTTCTTCGTCATCACCTTGATCATCCTCATCTCTAAGTTCCTCTTCAATATTTTTATTGGAGTCTAGGTTAGGTTTTTCTGACTTAATAAAAGTTCCATCTTTATAAAAAGAGGATAAAACTGCAGCATAATATATAATATAATAAACTATGAATAAAGTTAATAATAGTGGCAGCAACAAGCCGAAATTTATTGATCCTAATAAACTACTTACCCCTGTTAAATGTAAAGTAAATATTGCAAGATCTACACTTGGTCCACTGTGACTTTGTAATCCTGATAATGGGGGATAACATTTTTGTATTTATAACCTCATATTTATAAATATGAGGTTATATATTATTTGTGTTAGTAATCTCATTTTAAAAATTAAGTTAAAACTAGCATTACATTCAACAAATCACTTTGTTGATCGGACTATACCTTAATCTTGATTAACTAATTAACTTAAATTAATAGCTTGCGTACAAGATTCTCTACGTTAAGTCTCTGATGAGAAAATAAATATTTATTTTCTCAGGCGTATTGCGACAAGGAGTAAACATTTTTACATACGCTAAAAAGCATGAGTAGTTTACAACTTAATAAAAATAAAAAAAAAAATAAGCATAAAAAGTTTAAGAGCGGACTTCGTTCGCGCCCTAAAGGGAGAGAGGGAGGCTATTCGTTCGCGCCTTAATTTAAACACTGTGTGGCTGGCTATGAATATCCCGTAGGGATATTTCGAAGAAGAGCTTGCTATGAAATACTGCCTCACAAAAATAAATAAAACTACTTATTATTGTTACGTCTCCCTAATTTAATTAAAATTTTATTTACTTTATAAACTTTTTCAATTTTAGTTTTTCTATAATAGTGCGCTACAGACCATAGTTTTAATTCAAGTGATTTCATACCATGTAATTTTCCTCTGAATATATCAATTATATCAGCAGTAACTCTAGAATTACTTGTTGATAAAACATATATATTTCTTGATTTACTATAATTAACATTACTTGAAATATGAAGAATACGCTTTATAAGTAATAATAAGAATTGATCTAATTTTTGAACTATAGTAAAATCTATAGAAATTCTTTCAGGATAAGTATATACTCCAAAATGACCTTCTGCTTCTATAAAACCCGCTAATCAATAAACAGAAATAACTGGAACTATATCTTCATACTTACTTTCTTTACTTAAGTGACTAATAGCGGGAGATATATAATTAATTGGAAGTTCTTTATAGCGGAGCGTACTCAATTCTTCTATCATTTTATTTTTCATTTCAGTAGTTAATTCTTTATTTTCTAAAATATAATAAGCTTCTTTAAACCGTACGTAATTAAAATATTTACTAGTTAATAAAGGATATTTATCAAAAATAGGAAAAATTACTTGATTTAAAACTTTTCTATCTGTAATTCTAAAATTACCTCAACTTTGTTTTGAGCTTTTAGAAACACTACCATAGCCTAATTTTTTTTTAATATAGTAAAGCAATCTTAAATTATATTCAGATTGGCTTAAACTAAATTGAAGACGAAATGTTCCTCCAGATTTTACAATACTGAAACAACCATCACCGTCTGTGAATCCAACTAATCACAATTTAAACTTTTCTTCTTCGCTTAAATTATTTCATTTATTTTTATATTTTTCGTTTTCACGCATCGAGTAGAGTTTTATTGCCTCTAAGTTACCAAAGAGCAACACCTTATCCTTCAAAAGTGTTCAACCTGTACCCACACCTCCTTCAATACAAGCAGAGAATATTAATAATAATAAACTAGGAGGTAATAATCAGAAACTAATATTATTTAATCTAGGGAATCATTTACAATAGTAGTTTCCTGCCATAACGGACTCTGTCTTCACCCTTATTTAATGCAATAAGGGGCTTCGCGTGTAGTCTCTGAGGATCCTACTCATAATTTAAATTATTTTGGTTTCCTGCACATTCTTCCCATGTATACATAAGTGTTACGGCTAATTGAGTTATCTGCACAACTTTATGCGTTTATAAACTCCAATTAGACGTCTATGTATCTGTTGATAGGTAAATTAATTCCATTTTCGAGAGATTCTATGCATATAGCGAAGTAATAATTAAAAAGTTTACACTCTTTAACGGCATTCCCTGATTTAGGGGTTATATAAAAATAACGAGCGGACTTCGTTCGCGCCTTAGTAACGACGAGCGACCCTGGCTAGACGAAGTCTAGCCGCCCATAATTTAAGCTGATAATTTATTTAAATGATCCCAATTGAAATAAGTTCTATTTCTATTCATAGTATTTCTAGCAGAATCAGTTTTAGTTAGACCCTTTTCTGTATAATGTTTGTTTTCAAGCATTAATAACACAATTTCTCTTCAATCTTTGTAATCTAAATATTTACTTGAGAATAAAGAATATCTATCTAAATAGTTTACCAAAATTTCAGTCGAAATTTTACTTGATGCTGTAAGAGTATAATACTCATTATCTGTAGATTTCTGGATTCTAGTTAATAAACTACAATTAAGAAATTTAGCTATATTTGTTAAAACATCTAAATAACTGTTACCAGTTACAGGATCTAACATTCTCTGCTCAATTCTTAATCTACAAGATATTTTTCTTTTTAGAGCGGACTTCGTTCGCGCCGCGTTATTTTCTACTTTAGTATGTTGTACAGAAAAACTTCCATCTGCATCAATAAATCCACTTAATCAACTATCATTAGCCAAAGAACCATCTTTTAAAGGTAATTTCTCTATATTAGTATTATGATGTTTATTTAATCAATCTATCAATTTATATAATTGATGTATCTTAGGTGTTCTTAGTTCACCATTTATTAAATAAACTATTTTCTTTAAACCTACTACAGGTGAAACTACTAATACACAAGCATTATCTTTAGTTTTATATCTAATAAAACCTGATTCTAAAATATCTAATAGTTTTTTGGCTAATGGTTCATTTTTTAAACCAAAAGTTATACAAAACCTTGGATTATGTTTCTTTTTATCACTTGCATCAGGATTTTGTATTCAAATATGTCCATCGCCTTCAAATAAGCCGGCTAGATATGAATTAAAATTATTACTTTTTACGGGCGCTCCGCTCGTACTATAATATCTTTTGTTATTTATTATACCCCTTGGACTGTCCTTTTTTTTTGCCATGTCAGGACCTCCTACCATTAAAGGCATTAAGAAATTCATTTAATTGTAATCGTTAAATTACATTTGGACTATATCTTCATCCATTATATTAATGGAGTATAACGTGTAGTCTCTGAGGATCCTAAATAAAAAAGTATATTTTATTTTTGTTTCCTGCGAATTATCCATTATTATTTTTATTAGTTTTAAGGGCTATGTACGTTTAAATTAAATCTAAATTTTCACGGCTCCTATAATAAAACTTTAGGAACTTCCCGCATACAGTTATATAATAAGAGAGATATTACTATCTCCCTCGGCAATTTCTTAATTTAGACTTTAATTATTTAAAGTATCTAAATGAGAAAAATCAAATTCTTTACGATTATTGTTAAATTGGTCTTTAATTCTTTGGATTTCCTTTATATTTTCAGCTGTTAAAGGTTTACCATCACGTAGTTGAATTTGTTCAACTACATATTTTCAATCTTTATAAGCTAAATGTTTTGATGAATATAAAGGATATTTCTCAAAATATTCTATAGTTTTTTTATGGCTTTCTGAACTATGAGATATCACCATATAAGCATAGAAAATTTTATCTTTTTGTTCTCTAGATCTGGAGTATAAACTAACTTTTAAATATCTAGCTATCTTATCTAGTATTTCAAAATAACTTATACCACCTTGAACTATTGAAGCTTCTCTATGGTAATTTTGTCTTAATTCTATACGGAAAAAAGCTTGTACTCTTTTTGTAGTAATAACACCTTTTTTCTTTCTATCTGTTAAATTTATACTAAAATTCCCATCTCCATCCGTAAACCCAGCTAATCAGCTATTACTATCAATAGGTGATAAATCTAAATCTAAAATTTTAATGTCTGTATTCATATTATCATTATATCAAATGATAGCACGATGTAATGCTTCAATCTTAGGATAATTTTTACACTAAACCTACAATAAGATATTTAGCTCGCTTTAGCTTGTCTCCGAAGGGAGCAAGCTAAGGAAGCCCTTAAATTTGTATTAATAAAGTAATGGAAGTTTTACTCTCTCCTCTTTACATGATGCTAAAGAGACAAAAGCTACGCTTCGGTTTACTCAAAAGAAGCAAAGTATAGGAAAATAGATATTAAGAAGGTTAGTATTAGCTACGGTTTACTTATAAGCCTCCTTTAAGAAGCCTCCTTTGATGAAACGTAAGCTCTGTCTACATAATATCTTTTAAGATATTTATAGTAGATTACCACCTTTTATCTAAACTATGTTTATCGAGAACTATTTTCTTTTTAAATTCATACCTTCTTTTATTTTGATAATTGCCTCTAACCCTTGATAATTAAGATGTGCTTTAGTTTTCATTAACTCAGCAATTATGCAAAAATCCTTAAAATCTAAAGCTTTTGCACCTAAAAGAGGGTAAGATTCAAAGAAAGGTATTAATTTATTAATCAGGTTATTAAAATTAGTTATTTTAAAGTCTACTGCTTTTCCATTTGCTCTTACATTAACTTGACCACAACCTAAATATTGTATTAAACTTCGGAGTAACACCTCGTCACGAGAATGTTGAGCCAAAGAATATCGTAAACTAACTTTTTTTCCTAAACTAGAACGTGTGTCTTCATAAGTATAGGCAAAAAAGCTACCTTCAGCACTAGTAAAACCTGAGAATCAAAAAGGGTTTTTTATTTCTTGGTTTTGAGTTAAAGGTCTTTGAATAATTATAAGATCCGGGAAAACAGTACTCAAAGATAAAGGTAAATCACCTTTATTCATTGAGGCTTTAATACTAACTAGTTTTTTTAAACCTTCAATACTTAAATGTTCTTTTGATTTAATTATGTCAAGTGCTCTTTTAAATAGTTGATAATCTACAAATTTTTGAGTAATTAAAGGATAATTATCAAAATGATCCATTACTACTTTTAAATCTTCAGAGTTAGCTACTTTAAATTTTACAAATTCAGAGCCATCTCTTATTACTCCGACTCCTCAAAAAGATTGGAATAGTTCTAATATGGCTCTATCTTTTTTATGTAGGTTAATTTCAAAAGAAAGTTGAACTGAAAAACCTGTACTGTAATTAGTGTTTTTTAATATAGAAATATAGAAACTAGCTTCACCATCAGAAAATCCTGTTAAAAGTCAAGCTTTGTTTATATAGAGGTTCGAGTTATTACCTGTTTGTGTACTATAGCTTCTTTTACTTATTAAATTAGAATTATTAATACAAGGTAAATAATTATTTAAATTATCCGTAACTCTTAAATTATAAGGCTTATTACTTAAAAATTTAGATCTTAAGTTGGTTAATTTGTCTTTAGTTTGAATATTTACTAAATTATTACCACCTGTTACCTTAAAGGTTTCAAGTCAAAGAAAATAGTCTAAATATACTTTACCTGATAAAGGATATTTACTATAATAGTCTAAAACTTTCTTCTTACTTTTTAACGTATAAGCGTATATAATAAATGTACATTTAGGATAATTTTTAACTTCAGTAATAAAACTAGTCTCAAAATATTTACTTATTGCGCAAAAAAGTGATAACCAGTGTATCAAACTTGATTCGTTAGAATTAGTTAAATCTACATTTATTTTTAATTTAAAATTTAAGATGACTTTTGATTTATTGTCATCAGAAATAGAAAAATGTACTTTTTTTTGTGAAAATCCCGCTAATCAAGCATTACTATCCATATCGGAAAAATCTAAAGGTAAAATATCGATCCCAGTATTAAGATTTTCATTGAATCAATTAATACTTTTGTGTAATTCAAATATTTTCCCTGATCTGAAATAACCATTTATTATATTAATTATTTTTATTACATCCTCACTATTTTGAATACTTCACAAAACACAACCTTGATTTTCTCTTTTATAGATTTTACCTACTTGAATAATAGATGCTAATTTTTCAGCTAAAGGGTTGTCATTTAAACTAAATACAATTAATATTTTAGGTGCATATTTTTTAGCTTTAGAATTCTTATCGTGAATAGCAAATGAACCATCTGCTTCAATTAATCCTGCTAAATAAGGGCCAAATTTACTACGTAATAAATTTAAATTATATTTTTCGTCATTTGAAGATACTAATGTTGTTAAAGTTTGTATTTTATTCTTACCAAATCCACCTATTAATGCTGGCATACGTTTACTCATAATCTTTCGAATATGTACGGACTATATCTTTATCTTTGAATATTATAAAATATTCACTAAGATATTTCACGTGTAGTCTCTTAGGATCCTACTTGATAACAAAATTATCTTTGGTTTCCTGCGGATTACCCAATCCTTTAAAATGTCACTATATTCCACTGCTAACATATAGTCTGCGGTACTAGTTTTAAAGGCTCTAAGGGGATTCCTGCATATAGTGAAAATAAAGTAAAGCATTTCTGCCTTACCCGGCCATGCCTTTCTATTTAATCTTTAAGGCGCAAGCTCGTAAATTTTCATTTTCCTCTATAATAACCTGATTTTACACCTTTTAAATATTGTCTAATAGTTACACGATCCCCTTTTAAGTGATTAGCTAAACTTGTTAACGATGAAAATTCCAGATTCTTACTTGAATCGTCTTTAAATTCTGCTAAAATAGAAATAGAAGCAGGATGTTTAACTGTATATAATGCACGTTTTTCATTTACCAACTCTTTTATTCCCTCTAGAGTTAATAAATTCGTATTTTCAGATTCTTCTATTAAATCCAAAGATAAAAATAAAGTATCTAAATATACTGTACCTGCATCTAAACAGTTATTTAAAGTTTTATGATGAATACTTATTGAATCATACATATGTTGTTTCGATTCAAATATATATAATAAAGTAAAATCTTCTACGTTATAAATATATACAGGAGTACCTCTTTGTTTACGTAATCTATCTCTTATTTCTTGGCCCATTGGTTCATGATAACCAGAACTGCTTGCCACCAAATCTACGTTTAAACTTGGTTTTAAAGTATCTATAAAATGTTGTTCTAAGCTTACAACTTCATCTAAGCTAGAATTCTCATCCATTATATAAATTGTAAGATTTGTATCTTGAAATCCGTGTTTATTAAAATAACGTAACACTCTACGTGCTTTAGTTTGAAGAATAGATGGCATAAAGTAAGAACTTATTCTATTATACAAATTAATAGAATGTCCTACATAAGCATGATCATTACTTTCTCAAATATAGGCGCTAGCGAGACTTCGTCTAGTAAAAAAAAAAGAAATTTATGGAGGCTTCTCCCGTAGATAGGAAAAAAGGTTATAAAAAAGGTTATAAAAAAGAGGAAAAATAAATTGTATAAAGATAATAGTAGCCTTATTTGCACTACACTTATTAAAAAAAATCCGCAGGTTATATTTTGTTATCTTTGGTTTCCTGCAGATTATCTAATCTTTTGAATTATTACTGTATCCTGCCGCTTTACGTCTACCGGCAAAGTTCCGTAAGTCTGCAATACTAGTATCAAAAGCTCTAAAGACGTTCTCGCATATAGTGAAAATAAAGTAAAGCATTTCTGCCTTACCCGGCCATGCCTTTCTATTTAATTTTTAATTTACACACTCTAACTGTATAATAACCACAACAATAACAAATAAATAAAAAGTAAATCTATATAACTAAGTACAAACCTATGAATATCCCTGCTACGCAGGGATTAGCGCAAGCTACAAAGTTATAAATGAATAGTCCCCTAACGAAGTGTACTCGTCGATATCCCTGCGGGATTAGAACTCAGCAAGCTTCTATTTTCTCTTTGTGTTCATACCTGATTTAATTTCTAGAATTTTAGCTAACCCTTCTGGAGTTTTATGAGCGTTACTATTCATTAACTCAGCGATTTTACAAAAATCTAGAAAATCATTATTTTTATTCCCTATTATATGGTGTTTTTGAAAAAGAGGTATAAGTTTATCTGTAATAAGTGATAATTTTACCACTACATATTCAGAAATGTTTGTACGTTCTTTTATAAAACCTCCACCTAAAAAGCTTATAAAACATTTTAATAATTAAAGGTCACGAGAATGTTGAATAATTAAGAACTTAAGAATTACTTGGTATCCTATTTTATGAGAGGAAGATTTGAATATTTCTACTGAGAAACTTCCATCCCCACTAGTAAAACCTGCGAATCAATAAGGATTTATTACTTCCGGTAAAGGAACTGAAGTTCTTTCTTGAGGAACTATATTATTAAAGTATGAATTTAATTCCTCATTTAATATACCTTTATTTAAAGATGCTTTAATTCCGATTAATTTATGTAATCCTTCTATATATTTATGTTCTTGTTGTTTAATTAATTCAATAGCTGACTTAAATAATAAATAATCGGCTCTCTTTTTAGTTAATAAGGGATATAATTCGAAATGAGGTATTATAGCATTAAGTAAATCCTTAGTGGAATTAACTTGATATATTGCTGTTTCTTTACCACTGCTAATATTACCTACACCGAAGAATTTTTTTATATCTAATAAGATAGAAAGATCTTTGGAATGCAGGTTTATAGAGAAATAAGGAATCACTTCTCAACCTAATTTTAACTTGAGGTTTTTACGTACTCTAAAGCCAAAACATGATTCAGCATCAGCAAACCCTGTCACTCAATAAGGATTTAAGTTATTAGGGGTAGGAGAATAAACACCTTTTGGATTTTTCGATACTTTTAAGATAAGATTTCTATTATTAAAAGGGTTTTCTATATATACTTTAGTATATAGTGGTATTTTATCTTCATCGTTATTTTTATTAGGGCGCGAAGCTCTATTGTTATTATTACTATTTGTAATAGTAATAGTGTTGTTTTGGCTATTATTGAGAGCGACCTCTGTAATTTTTTTCTTTGGCGCAGGCTCTAAAATATTCGAAAGGTGCTAGCTTGAAAATTAAAATTAAATAGTCTTCAATTGTCGACCATGAAGAATATCATTAATATAGCGTGAGCTGTAATTACACTGTTATATAATTGATTATTAGAAATATATTGTACTCCAGGTCCACTAAGTTCAAGTCTAATTAACACTGAAAAAGCTGTACCTAATAATCCTGAGAAAAGAGCGAATATTAAATATAGTGTACCTATATCTTTAGCATTTGTAGAATTAAATCATCTTTCCATACCCATAGACATTTGGGATCTTAAGGTCAAATTCGGCTGGTGGGAACAACTCTCCTTATCTAAAGACAAAATTAGGAAATAATTAAAGTACTCTTTGTGAACATAATTTTTCACTTAAAAGTTATTAACTAATATTTTTAATTAATAATTACGAGCGAGTTTGCTAGAGCTCCCCACTATAAATTAATGTGATAACGGTTCTACAAAATCATATTATATTTTAACCCGCGGCGCTATTCGTTTCACGAAGAGCTTGCTAATCCCTCCTGCCTACCGAAGGCAGGATGGATGGGATACTAAATAAATTTATTTTTTTTTTCGTCGAGCTTGCTGGTCCTCCTGATCCCAAAGGGATATGGATGGACTAGCAAGCTCCTCCTCTAGGATTAGTAAAAGCAGGTGGGAACTTTGTTCGCGCAGCGGGTTAAAGCAAGAAGGGGGCATCCTTCTGAGAGCTCATGTGAACGAATAGTAAACTTCCTTTCACCCCTTCCCCGATAGCGAGGGGCATTCTTCCGTGGAACGAATTGCGCAAGCTCTATCCCTTTGGGATTAAATAGTAAAAATATTTTTTTCCCCCCCGGAGAGAGGGTCGGGGATCGGGATAGCTACTACTAAATAAAAAAAAAAATGATAACGTGGGTTAGATTATATCTGCTACTTAGTAGTCCTCCTGATCCCCAAGGGATATGGATGGACTCGCAAGCAGTAATAAGCTATCTAGCCTGATCTATCAAATTATTCGATTATGGTTACTAGTGGTGCAATATACGTAGCATATACTTCTAGTTTGCTAGCTTGCGAATTTCTGCTTAGCCGATATATTGGCACAAGCTCGTTAGGAACTCCATTCTAGGTAGCGATACTAGAGGGGGACGGTGCGAAGAGGGGGGGTACTCCTTCGGGGGCGCCTCCCTCGCTCTCCTACTAGAAACTTCGTTCACCTGGAGAAAAGTTAAAATACGCAAGCTAGCAGCCATAAAAGTACTATTCTAAAACATTTTAAATACAAATATTTATTTTGTCAGCTACTTCTGTTTGCTTAGCTGCTTCTTGCTTTATACGTATAAAGCAAGAAGCAGCTATAGCAGAAAAGCAGCCCCAATCTTTAAAATAACCACTATCGTGGCTATTTAGTGTAATTATTATAGTATAGTTAAGCCTACAACGAAATTGCTCGCCAGCGATACTACGTGCTAAGGTACTAAAACTACAATAAAAAAAAAAATTCATCTGTAGTAGTAACTTATTTGTATATTCTAAATATTAGTTAATCTATAATTAATAAAGGATTAAAACATACAGTTAGTAGTCCTACTGATCCCCAAAGGGATATGGATGGACTCGCAAGCTATAATAATAAACTGTCAGTAGCCATATTCCCTCCGGGAGGCATTCTTCTGGAGGGGGGCTAGACTTCGTCTAGTAAGGCGCAAGCTCGTATTGTTTTTTTTACCTTTAATATTTATATAAGTTAGAGTAATAGTCCTTCGGTAGCGAAGCTTACAGCAAGCAATTCAAACTTGCTAGTGCTAGTGCTAGTGCTAGTGCTAGCACTACAGCACTACTAAATAAAATAAAGATTAAGGAGGAATTGAACCTCATTCAAATGATCTGCAATCACCGTGTAAAACCGTTTACAATCTTAATCTTTGCTAGTACTACAAAGCAGTGCCTTACTTAGCAGACGCTGCTAACGAGTATTCCAGGCGCAAGCTCTCCGTATTCCGATTCCTACGGAATCGGATACGGAGAGCTTGCGCCCCTCGCTCTAGCAATAAAAAAAAAAAATAAAGAAAACTTTATTTTTTTTTTGAGTAGTATTTTTTTTTTCGAAGAAAAAAAAAATACCACACCACAGCACTACTTTGTAGTAAAAAGCCAGCTATACATAGCATTAACCCTATATATTTTTGGCATTATTTTGTAATTCTAAATCTACAAGAGTATTTTCTAATATACTTACTGCTGGTAATATAAATAAGAAATGAGAAAAATATAAAGCAGTACTTAGTTGTCCTATTTCTATAAAAGGACTTTCTACATGTTTAGCACCTATTTGCATTAATATTAAAAAGTTCACTAAAAAGACGTAGAAAGCAGCCTTGCTTAAAGGTCTAAATTGTAAACCCTTTGTTAAACCTAGGTCAGCCTTAGGTAATATTAAAATAATTAATATTGCAGCTAACATTGCGATAACTCCTAATAATTTATTAGGAATAGATCTTAAAATAGCATAGAAAGGTAATAAATCGATTGTCAATTTCAAATATCTCCCAGGGAGAATGAATGACAGCTTTATAAACCTAATTTATATAACGGCGCAAGCTCTCTTTAATAAAATAAGGTTTTACTAAAGTTTTTAAAGAATCTATGGATTCTTTAAATATATAAATACGGGGTTTATTATCCCTGTTATAATGTATAGAGCATCTAAGATTAAATTTATCCTGTAGAGTAAACATTAATTTATCGACATCTGCATTAGAAAATCCATAAACACTTAGATGTAAACCACTACCGTGTTTACTTCCATCATCTTGTATTCAAAAAGCTAAACCACGAGGAGTTAACAATTCCCTTATGTTTTCAGGAACTATTTTTTTCTTATTTGCATCATAGAATAATTCTCTATATATATTAAAACAGGGAAGTTGCATAGTTGTGAAAGATATAGCACTATAAGTTTTTTTAGTTCTATTATCCACTACTAATCTAGATTGAGGTATATAATCATTTGCACAATAAGGAGTAAAGAAACTTAATACGTAATCAAAATATTCTTTATGTTTTATTGCGGTTTGAGCATAAACTAATCTAGAGTTAGCAGTTGGTGATCTTCGTACTATGTTAGATATAGATCGTCCTTTATCTAAGGAGACTATAAACTAGTTATATAGATAAACATATCTATATAGTAAATTACTTAGATACTTTTGTTATAAGATATTTATCTAAATAAAGCTTTTCTTTTACTATATGTCTACGTATTATTTCTGGGTGAACTTCCAAAAACTTTGCTGCTTGAGTAATAGATCTAAATTCTAAACTCTCTCCGTTTAAAATATTAAGTACAATAACAGGATTTGCAGTTTTAGCTATATGTTCAATGGAAGTATTAAGTCTAATCAAATGCTCTTTATGCTCTTGACTAGAATTTAATTTGTTTAAATGTTCTAGGTTTTTAGCTAAAGCCTCCTTTGAACGATTTAAAGCACCAGCTTTTATTTTCGCAATGGCTTCTAAAGTGTGTTTAGCTCCTAATCTTGAGCCGGCTATTTTTAAAATATTATATTCAGGATTTAAAAGATCAATGTAATATTGTTCTCTTTCTATTAAAACTGAAGGCTCACAATATTCTAAAATTTCTAAGGTAAAATTATCGAAACCATGAGCTAATAAAGCTTTATAGATAATCATAATATCTTTACCATCTATTAGATAGGAAGTATTAAAGTAATTTCTAAGTCTCTTGCTTAAATCTAGAGCACTTCCTACATATCTTTTTCCGTTTATTTGGGGCTCCGAAGGAGAGCTCGTCCACAAATAAATACCGGATTTACCTTTATTTTCTTTTAAAATTTTAGCTTTTTCAATACTAGGATTAATATAAACAACTTTAAAGTTAGCAAAATATAAATATATAAAAAGTATAGATAAATCATAATACAATTTTAATCTTTTAACAACTATGCTTAAAGCATTGTCAAATGAATTTACTTGGGCATCACCAAGTAAAATCCCTATTAATACTTCTTTACTTTCATCTGGTAATTTTACTGCAGCTCTTTCAGACGGAGATAAACGAATTATCCCTTTTGTTGAACGTGCAGCAAATAATACCCGACTATAAATAAATAATATTATAGAAGATAAATCCATTGATGGCTGTTAAATACATCATAGTATTTCTACTATGGTCGGACTATATCTTCAATTATATATTATAATTGTCTCGTGCATAGTCTCTGAAGATCCCTTTGTACAGTTTAGGTAATAACTAAACTTAAAAGGTTATCCTGCTGATTGTCATATTCAAATATATTACATTTAAATGGGTTCCCAGCAATTCTCGAGATTTTAGAATGACATTTATTTTACTCTATCATTCAGGTACTATGGCAGGTGGTGTTTGCATAGGGTTAGCCCAGATTAGTTAGTCAGATTTGTTACTACCTCTATCTCTCATTAGTGCGAAGCGCGAAGCGCGAAGCGCGAAGCGCGAAGCGCGAAGCGCGAAGCGGGTACTTTATATTTACTAAGGTGAAAACATATTGAGTAAAGGGTCGGCGGGCATAATTTCTTTGAAGAGGCGAGGCACGCCAGCCAGCCAGCCACTAAAAATTAAGATTAATTCAATCTGAAAGAATTTTATCTCTATACTGCACAGCTATTGCTAAAGCTTTATCTTGACCACCACAGGTTGAAGACATAAATGCTTTATTGGATTTTGGTAACTTTAAAGTAGAGGGGAAACGTACTTGTCAACCTCTAATCTGTTTATTAGAAGTGTATATAGGTGAAATATAATATTCTCCACATTCTCTACGAGCAGAAACTGCTTTTAATCAGTCCTCAAGACGGCTCATTCAAACTTCTTTGTCTGTAATACGCTCATTAGTACTATGATATATTCTATATACAAGCGCTTTTAGACCAAAATAAGTGTGATGGCCTCCTGATCTAATTAGCCCCTCTACTCATACTAATAAATTAAAGCTATCTCTTTTCCCATATAAGAAATGCGAATATTTTTTCAATAAAGGAAATAAAGAATTAAATACATTATCAATACCTTTTACTGTTAAAGTAAAAGTATTAGTACCTTTGTCTAAATTAGCTTTAATATTCAAAGCGTTTAAACAACTAGTCATTCTTTCCATTATATATTTATTTGATTCTACATTAGATTGTATTATATTAAATAAAGGAACAATAACAACAGTACTATTTTTGTCTTTTCATTCCAGTTTCAAATGTAAAGTACCATCACCTAAAAAGAACCCTAATATAAATAAGAAAGATGGTTTTACATCATTTTCTTTATATAAAGGTAATTCTTTCAATAAGCCCTGATCTAAATTTAAAGAAATTAATTTTTCTTCTAAACTTACTTTATAACGAGGAGAATGAGCAGTTAAAGAATAAACAAGACTCACTAATAAAACTTTAGCCTTATCGTCTGAACTGTGATGTTTAATATAATCTTTTAATTCATAAATTTTTTTTAGTTTTAGAATAGCACGATATTTTTCACCATATTGCATATAGAAATAAGGAACAAATACAGAAAAAAAAGTATCTCAACCGGATAATCTATAAGCAATAACAAACTTACCAAAGCTATTTAAAGTTATACTAAAAGTTCCTTTATTACATAAAGCTTTGTCTAATCTAATAAAAAATTTAGCGCTTTCTTCAGAAAACAACTGAGTAGCTGAGCAGATAGGATAAAAATTCAACTCAGATCTAAATATACCTCCTATATACCCTTCCGCTTGCCAGAAACCATTGGCAAGTAAACCAAATTCTTTTTCAGATCCTTCATATGAAGGATCTGAATTCTTTATAGTTTGAAATAAACTTTTAACTTCATAAAGAGTCATTTCTTTATTTCCTACTTTTCCTACACGGGCAGGTTTAAGACTGTCGGCTGATTCCGTCAGGAGAGAATTATTTTGATAAAAAGAGGATATATAACTTTCAGTCTTTAAAAAAGTATAGAAAGTAATTAAATAACAGTTACGCCTGACTAAGGCATTCTCCCTAAATAGGAGCTTGCTATGCAATACTAAACCTATCCATTTAACGAAATCTTCTTATCAAAAAAAGATCCTGCATTCTTTCGAAAGGGGCTTGACTATATCTTAAGCTTGCGCCAACCAACATTTAGTCGATGAACTGCACACCTCACTGTAAATACAGTGATAGGTGCTTGGCTGCGGATTACCCATTTATCAGACATTAGATAATCAATTTCGATTTTACCATACCACGAGTCGTTACCTGTGCCACAAACTATGTTACCATGTCTGCTTGGTTGAAATTGCTTTAGGGTTTTCCCGCAATTTGATGGTTTCTTGTAGCCAGAAGTTCATTCTGACAATAACTAGCTTTCCTAATTATATAATTATCACTATCACCTAAAACATTAGGCATAAAGAATACAAATATTCCTAAAACAAATATAAAGATAAATATAGTAATTAAATCTTTAAATAAGAAATAAGGAGCCATAGGCATTCTATCATAATATACTGGAACTCCTAATGGATTACTTGATCCAGCTGTATCATGTAAAGCTATCATATGCATTAAAACTAATGCCGCTAATATAAAAGGTAATACAAAATGTAAAGCAAAGAATCTGTTTAAAGTAGCATTATTTACAGAGCATTTGTGTTGGCAGTCACCATAATTCGATGTATGAATTACTCTCACTACACTCAAAAAATTTCTTCCTTGATCGGACTATATCTTAATCTTACTTAATAATTTGAAGGGATATGAATTTTTTTCGAATATCTTTCTATTTTACGTAATTGTTTCAATCAAAGTAAAAATTGTAGTTTTTTATATCCTAATAATTTTACAGGTGCTTTATTTAAAAATACAACAATGTTTTCTATCGATCTTACACTTGTAACTTTCAATTTAGAGTTATTAGTTTTATCCAAATAAATAGCAACAGTAAAACAAAAATATTTACGAATAGCAGATATAATAATATCACCATTTGTTTGACTTATTTCAAAACTTGCAACAAAATAGTTATCTAGAGACGTAGGCTTATATATACTAAAAGAAGCTTCTGCTTCTATAAATCCTATTAATCAAGCAGAAAAATAAGAACAATTTAATATTGACTCTATTGTATTTAAATTTTCAACTGGTCTAGAATATATAGGCAAATCCTCAGAATAAATAATACCTGAAATTAGAGCATTTTTAAATCTTAAATAGTCATATTGTTTGTTCGAAAACATAGGATATTTATCAAAAATAGGTAATATAAAATTTTTCAGATGATTTTTATCTCGAATTCTTAAGGATATCATCTCTATATCACCTCTTTTTCTAATACTTACAACACCTACACCTAATAAACTTTTTAATTTATATATAAGTTTAGCATCTCTTATCGATAATTCAATACCCAATTCATAAGTTAAATATTTTCCCTTTTTTGTTATAGAAAAAAATCCATCTCCTTCAAATAAACCTACTATGTAGGCATAAGTAAGATCTTCTGCATGTAGTCTCTGAGAGGCTTGCGAAGTAGAAATACTTCTCACCCCTGCTGATTGTCTCCGTGTCATTGCAATTTTTACGCTAATAGTTGAAAAAATTATCAAAAATAAACCGTATGCAAATCCTAAGTTTGAAGATTTTCCAGCATTAAGCAGAATTTTTAACAATATGTCACCATATTGTGGTCCATCTGTATATAAACCTCCTCAAATGACAATTTGATTATGTATAATTTTTAATTTATACTTTATATCCTTTCAGATATAATTAGACTATGTCTTGAATTTTATTTAATACGCAGCGACCGTTCCATAGCTAACGTTATAAAACCCTGGGGTTATCGTGTTGAGCTTATTGTTGGTTTAACTCACTCATTAGTCGTTGAACGTCCTTAATTCCTTTTAATTCACCGAATTAAGTTCCGCTACAAATAATTTAATAACTGGAGGTAAGTTTATGTTATTAAATGTTCTTGTAATTTTCCCCATTTGCCACTAAAAAATAAGGCGCTAGCTCGAGCATAGCTTATAAAATAGCTAGCCTTATTTTCAAGGAGCCCTTTTTACAGTTTCGGGTAATGTAATTTACTATAACGCGGCATGGGTCGAATTTTGTAAATTATTTAGTCATTTCATATATTGAATGTACTTTAATCCAATTAAAGGATGTAAACCTTCGAAAGAAAAGAAATTTATAACTGTTTGAATATCAGGAGCTTGCGCCTAGAACTAACACCAAATTGATTAAAATTATTAGTAGTGTCTATTTTTCTTGTAGTATTAAACACTAATTTAAATGCTTCAAATAAATTTGTATGTATTCTTTGTTTTAACTGAAAACAGCCATCATTATTGCTTTTAATAAAAAAAGAACGAGGGTAGCGTCCGGCACAAATAAACCACTCACCATATTATTTCATAGCAAGCTCGCTCTTATAACCTTATTTTATATAACATTGATTCAGCCATATATGGTTTTACTAATTCACGTAAAACAGGCATAGAACGTTGACTTATATAAATTCTAGGTTGAGTTGGTGTATGAAAACGTAATTTGCAATTTAAATTATATCTAATTATTAAAACATTCATTAAACGAACTATGTCTATTAATTTATAAGAATCAGTACAAATAATTAAACCATGCTCTTTAGCAGACCCGTCGCCCATTATTAAATGTGCTAAAGCTACTGGAGTTAAAAGATTATATATATCTTCAGGTACTACTTTTACTTTATCTTTATAAAATAAATGTCTTAATTCATTAAAGCATGGCAATCCTCTAGTACGGAAATATAGAGCAAAAGATACTCTGTTTTTTCTAATACTTTTAACTAAACTAGGATGAACGTTGCAATAATGAGCTAATATAAAGTAAGTAAATCAAACATAGTTTGAGTTATTTAAACCTTGCTTAAATGTTAGATGAGGGTTTTCATGTGGTTTAGAAGAAGATAGATTACCATCTGATAAAAGTATTCCAATGATAACACTTTTTTGATAAGGTGGTAATGCAATCATGTTTTTCACTATTTTTGTAAAACGACCTTCCCCTGCTGTTGAATTTAAATTAGAACCTCAAACTACTATATTAGTATTTACAGGTTTAACTGTATTTTGTTCTAAAGGAGAGTAAGCTGTGCCTACTCTAAAAGATTTTAAAGAGCTATTTTTCATTATTATTGCTATTAACTAAAATTTATAGAATTCTTGTCTTAAAGACTAAAATAACAAGAATTTTGTATTAAATATATAAACTGCTAAATAAGCAAACTATTGTGAATATTAAAGATAAGGAGGGAGTAAACAATTTAATATCTCAGCGGGCTAGCGTAGCCGGGTCAGACCTCGGCTACGCAAGCGACCCTTGCCAAATTATTTGTTTACTCACTACATGTTCCACTTTTTATTTACATGTTCCAGATCTCTATAATACTTTAATAAATTATAATAACTCTTTCGATTAGAACATAATCTTTTATATTCTTTTTTTACTCTTTTATATGTAAGAGGGTTTTCTCTAACAAATTTAATAAGACCGGGGTATCTTGAAGGATGTTTAAACCCTACAATTCAATTTTTAAAGAAATGTAATAATGTATAATCCTTTGCATCTTTCGGTAATTTAAATACATCTTCAATATTCTCTCTTGATGGTATTTTATCAAACATTTTTATATCATTTTTAAGAATATACATAGCCAAATTAAACTGATTAATTCTAGTTTCAGTTAAAAAGAATATGTTATTATGTATTAATAAAGGAAATAAAACTTCTTGTAATTCAGTTCTATTTATTACTAATTTACAACTTGGACTTCTTAAATCTTTATATACATTTACATTACCTAATTTTAAAGTAGAATGGATATATTGTAAAGTTGAAATATCTTCTATATGTAAAGATATAACTAATTTCATAGTTATAAATCCTTTAGTTGTTTTAGTAATTTGAATATAACCATCTCCATCTATTAATCCGACTAAAAAGGCTAAAAAAGATGTAGGTAGGTTAACATAATCTTTTTTATCTAATAATTTATTCATTTTCTTTAAAGCGTTTTTATGTACATTACCTATTGTAGGCAATATTGAATATATAAAAATCATACTAATACCCAAAACTGTAGTTTTTATTGACTCAACTATGTCTTGTCCAATTCATGGTACAGCACTAATTAAGTTAGTAATAACAGTAGCACCTCACAATGACATTTGTCCATAAGGTAAAACATACAAGCTTACCTATTATTAAATTTTAGTTGGTCGGGGCCATCAATTTAAATTATTTTAGCTATTAAGAAAAAATGAGAGCTTGCGCCAATATGGCGGTTGGGGTGGATTACGAGGTATAGCAGTGTACTCCTGAGTAAATACCACTCTTATCATTAAAGTATCTAAAGCAGTATGGTGCGGAGCTCGGGAATTTGAATTAGTATCAGTAAAAGGCGGAGGCTACACCTATAAAAATTCATCGTTCGAGCTTGCGCCAGGCAGGGACTCAAAATCAAGATAAGCTATCGAATAAGCAAATCTTTTAACTTCGGCTATAATATAATCTTTATTTAGGTGCGGAGCTAGGTCCGGAGCTAGCTCCGGAGGTTGAGCTTTTTTTAGCGTTTGCGGCCAAAATCTCAACATATGCATCGTGATCACTCAAAACTCAGGGATGTTGCTGAGTTAACTCTTCCTCAAATACAGCAACAAACATTAAAACAGTAGCTCTAGGATAGGTAGTTTTGCCTTTTTCCCATATGACATAACCATTTCTATTAATATCATAAGTATAATCAGTAAGTAGAGATTTTTTTAAAATCTTCGCTAAAACCTGTTGTCTAATCTTAGACAAGTAACCTGAGTGTGTTTCAGGGAAAGCTCTATAATTCAACGCTTCTTCACCATTTTGCATTCTATGATGGTTAGTAGCAAGTTGGGCTTTTATTCTTATAGATAGATCATATCTAATACGATCACTATCCATGGCTGATGTAGCTTGATCCATATTATCTATAACTTCATATTCGCTTGGATTTTCATTTTCATTATTCATCATAAAGATCAAAAAGATAGTTAGAAAAGCCAAAACTATATACAAATAATATGATTCTAAGAAAGCGAATCACCCACCGTAATTTTGTTTAGAGACTATCTCTAAAAAAGTTTTATCTACTCAAAAGAGACCAAATTCTATTATATTTGTTACTAAAATCATTATAAATTGTTTAAATCTAAAATCCTGGGGGTATATTGATTTACAAAGTAAAAGGTTTTAGTTTATTTTTAAAATAACTCTTAATGTACCGGTACATTAAGTACCATTAAATAGCGACCTTCGCGATTTCCATCCTTCGGAGGAAATACTCGTAAAAAAAAAATAAGAATAGGCAGTAAGCTGATTTCGGAGAAATATGCCTACTACTCTTATTATTTTTTTCCTAGCGAAGCTACTATCGTCCTGTTAGAAATTATATGCAGTGGCCCGTGGGGGCTCGCGCCTCCTTATTCCCGGCGCAAGCTCGGGAATCTATTCCCGGCGCAAGCTCGGGAATAAGGATAGCGCTCACTTAACTTCACAAATTAATATATTAAGGCTATATGGGCCTTAGGTTGGTATATGTTAGTACTAGTTTACCCAGTGGGATAATAAAAAAAAAATCTCGATATATGTAGCATGGATAGATAGTGGTATTTATACCTAGTAAAGCACATACATATAATTTATGTATGCGCAAGCTACAAATAAAATTCTTGTTCCTGGAGTGCGCACCACTACTAAATAAATAAAATTGACGAGCTTGCCCCGTCTATAATAAGATAGAATAACTTTGAATTCGTATATTCTATTCGTAGTACTTTGTAGCTAATTTAAATTAGCTACAAAGTACTACGATAAGCCTCGACTGTGCATTAAGCAGCATTGCAGCTACCTACCAGTGACCCAGTCTGTCGCGATCCTCTAGAGAACCGACGATCTCTTATTATATAACATAACATAAGATATATAATACTTTGATCGTTTTCACTAGTATTGCCAAAGAATGAGCTTGCTAGTACTAATCCGGCTCGCCGGATATGTACTACTAAAAATTCTTCAATAACCTTGTCAGGTTATTCCACTTTTATCCTATTTTCTTCTAGAAGTTACATAAGAAATTAAACTTGTGGGACTATGCATTAATAATAGTTTAAGGCGCAACCTTGTAATTTACAATTAAACGTCTTAATAGTACTTTTTTTTCAGTTTTTAAAGCTCTATATATTGTTTTTTGGTTACAATTTAAGCTTAAAGCCGCATCAGTTATACTACTATATTCACCAAACACTGTCCTATTCTCAATATTATAAAGTATAATAGGGCGCTCCGCTCCAGAAGCTTTTTTCATATTATCTAAAGCTTCTTTATTAAACTCTACTTTATTTCTATTTAAAGCACTTTGTATCATTCTTTCTATAGTAGTACTACTAAATTGTTTATTTTTATTTAAGTTACCTATCAGCATGCGCCGTTCTTCACTGTAATTAGCTTTCATTTTTATTCTATCTAATTCAGTATGCTTATAACCAAAGCTAGACCCGGCTTCAGTTAATATATTATAATTAGGTAATAAAGATTTTAAATAAAAATCTTCTACATCTATGAGGTTTTTATTATTTTCTACAGTTGTCTTTTCTGTAAATGTTTCTAATACTATAAATACAAAGTTGTCTATACCATATTTATTTACAGCTAACTTTACTATCTTACTCCCAGTAAGATTGATTAAATGTCTGTAGAATCTAGTAAATAACTTATCAGTAGAAGCAGATCCTACATAAAAATCCTTAGTAATCTTATTTAAAATTAAATAAACACCACGAGCTTGCTGGTCCGTAGGACTAGACCTTTTGTTTGATCTTTAATTTTATCTTTAGTATTTACATATCTAAGATCTTCAAATATAAAAACTGGTTTTATATTTTTATCTGTTAAAAAATCTGAAACAATTTTATGCGAAGCGTGCTTATTATTTACTGGTGAAGATGTACTGTAACATCTTACTTTTTTAGAGAAGTACCATTATATCTTGTTTAATTAAAAATCACACCATTATTAAAACATTTTGGGCTATTTCGTTTACCCAGGAATCCTGTAACTATCATAACGATAAGGATTATTGTACCTATAACTCATGTCAATGTTCTTGGTGCTCTATAAGATGCGTAGTATATACCTCTTCCTATGTGTAAGTACACTAAAAAGAAGAAAGCTGATGCTGTGTTACTATGTAAGTAACGTACTAATCATCCATTGTTTACATCACGCATAATCGCTTGTGCTCGATTGAGTCTGTTTCCAATTATTATGAAAAATATTAAATTTATTAATTTACTTTAAGGGTACAGATGAAAATCTATACTTATCCTTATACAATTTACCAGTGTCAATATATCTTCCTATGACTCGACTACCTCTTTTTAAACCTAACACTTCATGGCCATCTCCGTATGTTGAAAAAGGTGAATCTTTTACTTCTTTTATAAGCATGTCGTCCAGGGTCGAACTACATTCATAAATGTGGACTAAAAATCCTTTACGACCTCCTTTAGCTATAGTAAATTCTCTAACTAGTTCAAAATGACTACGGTCACTAGAGATGTCAAAAGGTGGTGTTTGTTTAAAAAGGTTTAAAATGGACTCTATACTTGGTGATCCTATTTTATTTAAACTGCCTTTGGCTATAGTGTAACGATATTTATTAGTAGATGAAGAGATTTGTAATGCAATTTGTTTTCCTTCGGGTAAATAAAAATAACCCAATTTGTGTATAAACACTGAAAGAACTCATCATTCATAATCTAGACTCTTTCTACTTAAAAATGTTAAAGATTCAAAAAAAGGTATAACATGATAAAAATTATCATCTACTTTTTCCAAAGTCATAGAATATACACCTGTTAATTTATTTAAATTATATTTAAATTCCGAGTACTGCGTACTAGTAAGTTCTTCCGTATTTTCACGGTTAGACGCAAACTCCTTCTTTAAATAAGCTTCAATAGCTTTTAATACAAATAAATTCTTTTTATTTTGAGCTATTTGAAAATAAGGTACTAGATGTTTATAACCAAATGTTCCTTCACCTTCAATAAACCCTAGTAATCACCATTTAGAAATATTAACTTTCTCAACTAAAAGTTTATTCTCTTCTTCATTAATAATTAATCTTTTAGTATTAATAGATTGTTTTAAATCCATTAATTTTTCTAATTCTAATAAAGATAATTTATTCTTTAAATTTTTAGAGTTAGAAATGATTGAAGCTGCATCTGCAAAACTAATAAAATCTAAGTGTTTAGTGGTTTGTAGAGGAAAATTTTTAAATAAGGGTATTAGAACTGAATTTATATCTTCAAATTTTGATATAGAAAATACAGCTGAATCTTTATTTTTATTTACTAGCACTCTACCTACACCTAAACCATTAGCTATTTTATGTAATACTTCCACATCATCTTTATGAAGTTCAATTGTAAAAATAAGGGTTACGGTTTTTCCATTTTGTATTCTTATTGAAAAACAACCTTCACCATCTGTAAATCCTACAAATCATTCAATAAATTCTTTTTGTGTAAAGTGCGGAGGTAGTTCAGGTTTTAAGGAATAATTTAGATTATTTATACTGGATTTTAAAAGTAAATTCTTTAAGTATTTTTCAATTAAATTATCTTTTAATTCTTTTAATTTAAAAGACAAATTTAAATATAATAACTGGATGCCTCTCATAATCCTTGAGGCTTTTTGTATTAAAATAAATTATTATCTACTATAATCTAATCCCTAGACGCACTATCTATGGGCTTAGATGTGAAAATATATTTATTTTTATAAAGTTTATTAGTATCAATATAACGATTACAAGTATTACTACTAGGCTTTAAACCTAATGCTTTATGAGCAGTACTAAATGAAGCAAAAGGAGACCCCTTTACCATTTCTGATCCATCATAAATATAAACAATCTTAGGATTTTCTGATCTATTGGCTATACTATATTTACGAACATTTTCTGTGTGAGGTATATTAAGTTTTACATCAAAAGGTGGTTGAAGCTCTATAATAGCATTAAATCTTTCAGTTATATTAATAATCTTATTATTAATATCGCTTACTGATGAAGATTTCATCGTGCTATATCTTTTATTTAGAGTATCTGAAATATCTAAAAATAAATTCTTACCTTCTGTTGTATAATAATATCCTTTAATTTTTAATAGTAAAGCCATTTTTCATAGTTTAAAGTCTATAGCTTTACGAGAGTAAAACTTAGATGAATCTAGATATGGTAATAGGTAATAATATAAACCATCTACATTAGCTATTGCTAATGATACTACATTAGTTCTTATATTAATCGTATTTGTAACGCTTATAGGAAGTATTTTATTATAAGGATCCTTATGTAGTGTAGCATTGTTTGATAAGTTCATCAAAAAATTGATTATACCATTTAAACATTCTTGACTAGTATTTTTCTGTGCTACTTGAAAATACAATGCTGAACCTGTTTTAATACCGAAGGTACCTTCACCTTCTATAAATCCTATAAGTCAATTTGGGTTTATTATAATTTGAGATTTCGAAGTATCATATGTGAATACCTCTCTTTTAGAATTCATACTATTCTTAATAGATATAATTTTGGCTATATCTGTCTCAGATAGTACTTTATTCTTAGCTTTAATAATAAATACTTCATTAAAACTAATAAAGTCTAACTTTTTACTAGTATGAAGTGGATACTGTTTAAAGATGTCACATAACTTATTTATATTTAAAGAATCTTCGACGATAAAAGAACAACTATTTCTACTACTTTCTTCCACAACTCTACCAAAACCTAACTTAGATTTAATTATGTAAAGTACTTCTATATCGTCAATATGTAAATTTATTTTAAATCTTAATTTAATATATTTACGATCTATTGATACTAAAAAATTACCTTCAGCATCAGTAAATCCGCTAAATCAATATAAAAAGTCTTTATTATGTGTTGCTTGCTGTAGCTTCGCATCGGAAGGGTATGCAAGCATGTGTACTTTGTTAGAAGAATTATCTAATCTAAAGTCATCTTCATTTAAATAAGGGGAGTTAGTGAACTTTCGAAATCCCATTTTATTTTTATAACCTGATACAAAAATAAACAATGATAAAGTTATGCCTTCAAATAGGCATAGATATATAATCTATACTTCTCTACTTTCCAGTGGAGATTGGACTATATCATCATCTATGTTTAGGAGGGCGCAAGCTCGCCTTAAATCATCAAACCTAAATCAGATGTCGGGCGTATAGTCTCTGAAGATAATACTGGATATATAATAACATTTAGTATTTTCCTGCTGATTGTCTTAATAAAGGTTTTCCAGCAATTAGCCCAATTTAAAGAACACATTATGCTTATATATGTTCTACAGAATTAAATGCTTCTAATACTGAAGGATTGTAGTGCATTGCTAAAGTAACTCCAGTTACAATTTGTATAACTAAACAAAGTAATAATAAAGATCCGAAATTTCATAAGTAACTTATATTACTAGGTTGTGAAGCGTCTATCAAATAACCATTAGCTAATTTTAATAAAGGGTGATTTTTTAATATTCTCATAATATTTTTAAATTATATATATATGGTATATAAATATACTTTTATAGCGAGTGATAAAAAAAATATTCCTGATACCGATTCCCTCCGAAGGATGGAAATCGGGATATAGAATAGTCTACTACTAGAAAGGGTATATATTTATTTAATTTTTTAAGTAACCTTACTGTAAACAGCAAGAGGTATACATTAAACTGTATAATTTACAGAACTATTCATAGCGAGCTCTTTCAAACCCCTGGTACAGTACGAAGTTCGATTGCTACAGAATACACAAGCTCTCCCGTAGGAATAGTCTATGCGAAAACTTGCTATATTTTCCTCCTACTAATTCTAAATCGATAGCTTGCGTCTATATTAATAATAACTTAGCGTAACGCCTCCGTCAGACTTAGGTTTATCGATTTTTGTTTCTTTAATAGGCGTGCCTCTTCTAAAAGCTAAGTAGGGCTAGCGAAGCTAGCAGAGAGACTTCTGTGACAGAGGTCAGGCGTAAAAAAAATATACATTTTTTTTCGAGGAGTGCGCAAGCTACACTCGAGTATTTAGCTCGCAGTCCTAACGTCTTCATCTATCCATATTATGACCTCATGGTAGGAGTTTTTTAGGTCTTATTATTATTAATAAAGGGTTAAGAAGCGCACATCACCGATATCCTCTAGCTTGCGCACAATAAAGAAGAGGCGGGCATAATTTCTTTGAAGAGGCGAGGCACGCCAGCCAGCCAGCCACTGAATCAAAGACGATTCATTAATAATATAGAGGCGGGCTGCATAATTTCTTCGAAGAGGCGAGGCACGCCAGCCAGCCAGCCAGCCACCGATATGTAGCAATATTATATGAAGATAGTCTAAAGCTGAAATGATAGCTTATATACTTTGGAGGCGCAAGCTCGAGCTTGCGCCTTAACTAATATTTTTAAAATTTATAGCGGCCTATAGATAAGGATTAAATGAGTCCTCTTCGGTGGCGTGCCTCTTCTAAATCGAAATTTAGTTGATGAGCGGACTTCGTTCGCCCCCCCCCAAGTTGGTATCTTCTAAATGTTGAGAGTTTAAGTAAAAATCTTTTTTAAGGCGCAAGCTCTAGAATAAAAAAGATTTTTAAAAAATGCTGTGACTTTTAGCTATAAAAAAATGGTATCCAAGCGGATGGTGCAAGATTCAAACAAATATCATCAACAGGTCTTCTCTCATAACGTGCATTTTTTACCGTAGGTTTTTTACCCTCTCCTCTCGTTACTGAGAAATATAATCATTGGTAAAAAGATACCCTCCTTTTTTTTTTCTCATTTTAGAGTCGAACTAAAATTATGCTATCCTATTAAAGCTAATGAGATTTATGGTTATTAACCCTTTAATATACTACTAATGCTTACTTGCAATACGTTGTACCGTAAGCAAGCAAGCAAGCAAACATGCACTCCTATCCTAATATAGATAGCTCACCTTTAATATATACGCTCGGCGCAAGCTCGGCGGGCCAGCCTTGCGAGTAAAAAAAAGAGCTAGTGCTAGTGCTAATCCAGAGCTTGCTCCTGCGGAGAGACTTCGTCTACCGGAGGGTGAGACTTTCGTCTACGCGGCGCTATTCGTTTCACGAAGAGACTTCGTCTACGCAAGCTCCTCCTCCCCGATTTCCATCCTTCGGAGGGAATATGGATATGCACTACAGCACTATCCCTTACTCGTAACACAGAAATAAGGCCGACTATATTTTCTAGGAAGAGACTTCGTCTAGTAGTGCAGGTTAGGTTCATCTATAAAAAAAGGTTATAGCCCTAGTTAAGAAATATATTAATATCCCTCCGTCCGAGTACACTTCGTTAGGATGGGTGGCTAAAAAAAAAAGATATTTTTTTTTTGAACGAAGTCCGCTCTAAAAAAAATAAATAAATTTATTTTAGAGCGGACTTCGTTCGCGCCAGCAAGCTCTTTTTACGAGCTAGCGCCTTAATTAATAAATTAAGGCAGGGATGGCTTATTTCGAAGAAATATAGCTCGTACCCTCTATCTATTTCGGAGATGACTAGTGCGCAGTAATTTTTTTCGTATTGCGCCTATGTAGTCCTACGGACTACATAAGCTCGAAAAAAATACTACTACATAACCTTCGGATTAGAAGCGCCCTAGTTAGAAATTAAAGAACGATCTTTATGCAACATAAGAATTACTAAGCTTGCTATTGTAATAGAATTTACTACGTCATCTACTACCTGTACAAAAGTAAAAATAGATAAGTAGAAGCAAATTCCTATTAAAATATAAAGAGCGTAATTAGTAACAACTCCGTTACTTAAGCTAGAAATTATTTTACTAGCTTTAGTTAAAATAACACCAAACCCATAAGGACCTATTGATTCAATACTACCTTTATCTAAAACTTTTGTAGTTTGACCTCCTATTTCTAAAACTGAATTAACAATATATTTATTATAAAAGAATTCAACTAAGAAACGTTGATTGAAGAAACCATAAATATAATATCCTAAATTAGATAATTTAAAGTTCGATATTATATTTGGCATAAATTCAGAATATATTATTGCTAATGCAGAGAAAGATACAGTAAGGAAAAAAGGAATTAATTTAAATATAGTAGGTACACCAAATTCAGTGTCAATCATTATTTCATGAACAGGGTGAATAAATATACTATTGTCTACAAAGAACCCTGAACCTAATCCTATGAAAATATCTCTAGTGATATATCCAAAATATATAGAGAATATCGCTAATACCACTAAAGGTAAACTGATAAATATATCACTTTCATGAGCATTTCTATAATAATTAACTGGTCCATTAGGATTAGTTAAGAAAGTTAAGTATATAACTTTAACTGAATATAATGTAGTAAATATAGCACCTATTACTGCTATAACATATACATCAATACTACTAAAATGATATTGACCATAAGCAGATTCTAATATAAAATCTTTACTATAAAATCCTGTCATAAAAGGGAAAGCGACTAAACTAAGACTAGCGATTAATATCACAGAATAGGTTAAAGGTAGGAAAGATATTAATCCCCCGTATTTTCTTAAATCTTGATTGTCTACTACTGCGTGTATAACTGCTCCTGCCCCTAAGAATAATAATCCTTTATAGAAGGCATGATTTATTAAATGAAATATTGCTACATTATAAGAAGATAAACCTATAGCTATCACCATCATACCTAATTGACTCATAGTAGAATATGCGATAATTTTTTTTATATCTTGTTGAAATAATCCTATTAATGAACTAAATATTGTAGTAATAGCTCCTAATCATAAACAGATTAATAAT
>Ga0163162_10000582_pt1 | contig 33792 bp, 27 predicted proteins | sample S55metaG_FD_115310 | JGI IMG/M metagenome (GOLD analysis project Ga0163162, IMG submission 115310) | Switchgrass rhizosphere microbial communities from Kellogg Biological Station, Michigan, USA - S5-5 metaG | ecosystem: Host-associated > Plants > Roots > Rhizosphere > Soil | place: USA... | reverse complement strand
CCAGTTGAGGTCCGGCTGCTGGATATAGAAGCGATGGTAGTAGTACTGGCCAGTCTTTTCATCGTACTGCCAGGCGGAGTGACCGAAGATGCTGGTCCAGTTGTTGGGAGGATTGTTTGGTGGGGTATTGCCAGGCTTTCCATCGCGCCATACGTACCAGTTGCGTTTGGCGTCAGTCGCTGAGCTTGCAGATGCGATGAACCAGGGATGCTTGTTGGAGGTGTGGTTCATCACCATGTCCATGATCACCCGGATTCCACGCTTGTTGGCTTCGGAGAGAAGGCGGTCGAAGTCGGCGAGCGTGCCGTATTGCGGATCGACGTTTTCGTAGTCGGAGATGTCGTAGCCGAAGTCGACCTGCGGTGATGGATAGATTGGTGAGAGCCAGATTGCGTCTATACCCAGATCGTGAAGATAGTCCAGCCGCTCGGTGATGCCATTCAGATCGCCGATGCCGTCGCCGTTGGAGTCCTGAAAGCTTCGGGGGTAGATCTCGTAGATGACGGCATGTTTCCACCAGGGAGCGTTGGCCGTATGAGTCGTGGATTTGGAAGGTGGCCCCCCACGAAACTCCTGCGATTGTCCTGATGTTGCTCCGGCCTTCAGGAATACACAGGCGGCGAGAATTGCCGATGCCAAGAGTCCGATGCGAGGTGCGGTGCGTGGACATTCAGGCATAGTGATGCCTCCTGATTTTGCTCAGACACTATAGCAACCGTGGTACGGATGCTGCCGAGGGGTGCGATGCACTGCAGCCTTGTTGAGATAAACACAGATAAATAAACAAATTACGGACAGGTACCTGACGGTATCTCCTGACCAGTTGACATTTAGAAGAGGCAGCGAGTAATGTACATCCGATTTATGAGCAAGCATTCAGTTCTTGTTGTAAGGCAGATTTGAACTCCCGGTTCCAAATCTTGTCTCAACCAGAGAAGCTTGCGAAAACGAGTACCGCGTCCGACGGGTTCGCAACAGCATCCCTTGGGGATGAGACAAGACGAAGCAGTTCCTTTTCAGGAGAGTCTTGTCATGAGTGTGTCGACGCGTATCAAGATAGCGTGTGCTGTCTTCCTGGTTAGTTTCCTCCCCGCAACAACAACGAACGCATACGCACAGGCTGTATATGGCTCCATCTACGGGACTGTCACGGACTCGACGCAAGCCGTAGTTCCCAATGCGACCGTGGTTGTGACCGATGTCGCGAAGGGTACTGCGAGTACGGTGACGACGAACGGAAGTGGTGAGTTCACGGCGGACCATCTCATTCCCGACGTATATAACGTGCGAGTCGCCGCGCAGGGCTTCCAGAGTTTTCAGCAGACTGGGGTCCAGGTGTTCGCAGATACGTCGGCGAAACTCCAGATCATTTTGACGGTGGGTGCATCGGACACCACGGTCGAGGTAAGTGCCGACTCAGTGCCTTTGCTGAAGACAGACCGCGCCGATGTTTCGACGGTCTTCCAGTCTAAGGAGATTCAGGACCTTCCAATTGCAGGGCGCAACTTTACGGGCTTACAACTGCTGCTGCCGGGAGCACAGGAACTTGGCTGGAGTCACGCAGCCAGTGAGAATCCCCAGGGCAGTAAGCAGATCATGGTAGACGGGCAGGCCTTTGCGGGCACAGCGTACGAGCTTGATGGAACGGACAATCAGGATCCTATTCTCGGCATCATCGTTGTGAACCCGAATCTAGACTCCTTGTCGGAGACGAAGATCACGACGCAGAACTTCGATGCGGAGTTCGGCAAGGCGGTGTCGTCGGTTGTGACTGCACAGACAAAGTCTGGTTCGAATAAGTTTCATGGCTCAGCATTCGACTATCGTCAGAGCGCCGCAAATCTTGCCAAAGACCCATTCACCCAGGGGCCAGGTCGGGCGAGCATTCCGCAGGCGTTGAAGAACCAGTTTGGCGGCTCCATCGGTGGGCCGATCATCAAAGACAAACTGTTCTTCTTCGGTGATTATCAGGGTGTCCGGCAGAAGGTTGGTACGGCGAACGTCCAGACGGTGCCGTCGGCGCTCCTTGTACAGACATGCCTGGGCAAGCAGGTGAGCCAGAGCGGCATTCCGGGCTGCGACTTTAGCGAGTATGCTGCGAACGTTACTCCGACTGGAGCGGGTTATATTTATCGGCCGGATGGCACACGCTATCCCGGCAATGTAATTCCTGCATCACTGGTTTCGCAGCAGGCGAAGAACTTCTTCGCGATGCTTGAGCCGTACAAGCCGAATACCCCCGGCAACTTCAACGGTCTGAAGAATAACTACGCGGGAGCTGGCACGGGCGGCCTCAACAGCGATCAGTGGGACGTGCGGGGCGACTTCCAGATGAATGAAAAGATTCACATCTTTGGAAGGTTCAGTCGATTTACGGATACGCTAAGCGGAGCCACGATGTTTGGTCCTGCTGGCGGCGCGGGATTCGGTCTTGGTGGATATGGCGGAACTTCGAAGGGCGCCAACGACAGCGCAGCAGCCGGCACTGACATCTTGATCAATGCGAAGCTAGTGACCGATATACGTCTCGGTTACTTCCGCTACAACATAAGCACAACGAAGTATGACCAGAACGTTCAACTGGCAACACAACTCGGCATTCCTGGAATGAACACGTCTGACCCGATCACTGGGGGCGCTCCGAGCTTCCAGCTGGCAGAAGTCGGATCATCCACTGGAGCCGAGCCTTCCAATCCACAGAGCCAGGGACCGCAGTACGGTGCTGGCCTGAATGTGACTCGCTGCAATTGCCCTCTGATTGAACGTGAAGATCAGTATCAATTTGTGAACAACTGGACGAAGGTCCTAGGCAATCACTCGATCAAATTTGGAGCAGACCTTCGCTATGCGCGTAATCTTCGGGTTCCGAGCGACAACGATAGAACCGGAATTCTGTACTTCAGCAACCAGCCAACATCCAATCCAAACATCACGACAGGTTCGCAGGGTGGTGTCGGTTTCGCAACCTTCGCTCTAGGAACCGTGACAGGTTTCAAGCGATTTGTAAGCACATCGACGAATGCGAAGGAGTTCCAGAAGCGCGACTTCTTCTACGTGCAGGACACGTGGAGAGTTACACCGAAGCTGACATTGAACTACGGTCTTCGGTACGAGCTTTACTTCCCCGAGACAATCAATTCCGCCTCCAATGGCGCATTGTTGGACATGAATACGGGATACCTGAATGTGGCGGGAGTGGGATCTGTCGCCAGCAATATGAACTGGGGGAGGAATAACAATACATATAGCCCCAGAATCGGTATCGCTTATCAGGTAACTCCAGCAACTGTAATCCGCGGAGGCTATGGGCGCAGTTTCGATATCGGAGTCTTCGGATCGATCTTCGGCCATGCGGCGACACAAAATCTTCCGGTCCTCTCAAGCCAGGAAGTCGTTGCGACAGGCGGGCCTCTCACGGGGGCGTTCAGCCTGGCTTCAGGCCCACCGGCGCCCGGTACGATACCAGTTCCGGCAAGTGGCTTCCTGCCAAATCCTGGGTACGCGGTGAATTCAAGGGCCCGTCCCAACTCGCTGCTATTGCCGACACTCGATGCGTGGAATCTGGCTCTGCAGCAATCTTTTACCCCGACTGTCTCGCTCACGGTTGCCTACGTGGGCAACAAGGGCACGCATACGCTTGGAGATACGAGCGGTAATACAAATAATCCGAATGAGACGGCGATTTTTCTGCCGGCGGAGTTCAGCATCACGGGCCAACCTCTTCACTATGATTCTGCAATTAGCTCGTCGACAAACTATGGCGTGAAGGCCGTTAATGGGCAACCGGTTCTGGGTATCTCGCCCTCTGGCGGTACTAGTAACTCCACGTACCTATCGCGCTATTACGGAGGAAAGCTTCCGGCATGCGCTGTTCCCGGTTACCTGGCACAGACAAAGGACCCGTTGCTCGCCAGCGGTCAATGCGGATGGACCAATGGCATCACTAACTACAGCAACAGCTTCAATACTCACTACAACGCGCTGCAGGTCACGTTGACGAAACAGTTCACCAAAGGGCTTTCTCTGAACGGAAATTACGCGTGGCAGCGAGCTGTCAGCTATGCCACGGGATTTTCAACCTGGGACATGCGTGCGGTGAAGGGGCGCGACAGCTCCTTGAGACAACAGCAGGTAATTGTCTACGGGCTGTACGAACTTCCATTTGGACGCAACAAACCATTCCTGAGTGATGCATCAACGCCTCTGAACTATGTGGTCGGTGGATGGCAACTGAGTCCTGTGTTGAACTTCTCAAGTGGCCTTCCGTTCTCACTTTCCTACGGCTCATGCAGCGCGAGTATACCGGGGTCGGCACCTTGTTTGGTTAACGGAAATCCGGGAGCTTTCCAGAAAAATGTCTCGGGCTATCCGGGGAATGGCCTGGTTTACTTCAAGGCCCAGAAACTGGGAACCACCTTTACAGCGCCAGGTCTAGACCAGATTGGAAATATTGGAAGAAACAGCGTCTTTGGCCCGCACTTCTTCAATACCGATCTGGCTGTGGCGAAGAACTTCCAGATCAAGGAACTAGCTTCCGTTCAGTTCCGCATGGATGCGTTCAATGTCTTCAACTACATCAGCTACGGCTTACCCGGCGGAAATATCGAGCAGGACGGAGCCATCAGCAACGGACCAGGTAAGGATGGAACAGCAAATCCTCGACAGCTGCAGTTCTCTCTGAGAGTGCAGTTCTGAGAATCGGTGAATTTGAAAAAAGGGGGGGAGCTTAGGCTCCCCCTTTTATTTCAAGGAAGTCATCGTCGGGAAGATAATGAGGAGGCCATGGGAAGACTGCAGATCGTCCGAGTTGGCCTGCTCCTTGTCGGAGTCACGGCTATAGCTGGCGCGCAAACAGAAACAGGCCTGCCCGACAATGCTAGTGCCACGGTGGCAAAGCAGGGTGAGGCGGCACAGCGCAGATTAGACGAACTGCGGAAGATGATTGAGCGTGGCAAGGCACCAGAGGCGCTGACGGAGTTGAACACACTTGCAGGGCAACAACCCGTTCCACCTGGAGTGGAGACGTTGCGCGGCGTCGCGTTCTATTCACAGAATAGGTTTAGTGAGGCCGAGGCTGCATTCGCAAGATCACTGAAACAGAATTCCCGCGATGAGGAGGCGACGCAGTTGCGTGGCCTGGCATTGTTCCGCCTGGGCCGGCCTACGGAGGCGATCCCTTTTTTGGAGGCGGCGCATAACTGGACTCGAGACACGAAAACAGACCCCAGCTACGTGCTGGCACTCTGCTATATCGATACCCGCCGATATGATGACGCTCGACATTCCTTTGCCACGCAGTATGGCTTTGCTCCGGACTCGGCCTCGGCATACCTCCTTGCTGCCCGTATGTTGTTGCGTCGAGAGTATGTGCCTATCGCAAAAGAGTACGCGCAAAAGGCGCTTGAACTCGATCCTGCGCTGCCACTTGCGCATGCACTATTGGGTGAGATCGCGTTGGCAGGGGAACATCTCGAGGAGGCGATTGCTGAGTTTGAGAAGGAAAGGGCACGCAATCCGCTAGAGGCGAGCAGTTATGACAGGCTGGGCGATGCCTATACACGAGCAGGCGACTATGTGCGTGCGCAACAGGCCCTGCAGCAGGCAGTACTGCTCGAACCGAACTCTACCGGGCCATACATACTGCTCGGAAAGGTATATCTGAAACGGCAGGATCCGGTGAGCGCGGCGATGTATCTCGAGCGTGCGGAAAAGATGGATCCTAACAATTCCATAACCCACGTGTTTTTGGGACAGGCGTACAGGCAGATGGGGCGCACTGAGGATGCCAAGAGGCAGAACGACCTGGCGCAAAGCCTACAGTCCAGCAATCAACCGAGACTAGACACGATGAAGTAGGGAAAGGCTGATTTATTGATCCGACGAAATTCGAACCCGTGTTGTCGCCGCTCATGGAAGTTGCATCTCGCTGGCATCGTGTGCGCGCCATTTTAGGGTGGTTGTGGCTCCGCTTCGCATGAAAACTACGGAGTTGTCGTCCGAATAGACGGTCGTCCAACCATGTAATAACGGTAGGACAGATGACATGGGGGCCTGGCGGGTTAGTAGACAGAAGTCAATTCTGTATTTGTCGAGAAGCTCATTCGGATTACTTTGGAGCGTTGCCCATTTAGCAAATTCGCCGAGGACGCCAGTCGCTTCAAAAATATCGGAGCGCCCGTCGACGAAGACCGGAAGTTCAGGCGTTGCCCAAATAAGATATCCACCGTACACGTACTCATTCAACATCCGTCCGGAAAGGTGATTGGCCTTCATGAACTGCACTGCTTTGACCGGGCTATGCTCATTGACCTGTTCTGCCAATATTTGGTTACGTGGAAAAGCCAAGAAAAGGGTCAGCACGGACGCTGCGATGAAAATCGCATTTGGCAACGGTCGATCCTCGTCGGCGTTGTAGCCTTCCCACGCAGTTGATAGCAACCTCGATAGACAAGGTGCTGCCAATATGCCAAAGACGAAAAGCATACGTTGGTGGCTGGCAGCTAACCACGTTCCCAAGCCCAAGAGCATCAGCTCATGCCAAAACAGTTCTTTCCGTTGAACGATTACGAGGAGAAAAATGCACCCAAGGACTCCCATCAATATAAGACCGCGAGAATCACCTAGTTGGAGTGGCTGCCACTCATCTACTTGGCTGAGACCAATCGGCTGATGAAGAAGTGTGTCTATAGGGTACAGAATCTGCTTCACGCCAGTTGGATTGAGGAGCAATGCTCCAATGGATAGGGAAAGCGCAAATGCAAGCATTCCGCTGTGACGTGGATTCCAGCGTTCCGAGACGAGGGAGCCTCTTTGAAAGTCAAGAAAGGAACTGAATAGAAATACTGCCGCAACGATGAGTCCGAGAAAAAATGATCCGTGGCAGTTCACCCAAATCGCGAACAGTAGAGGCAAGCCAAGGAACCAGCGAGGATTGCGGGTTCGTCCGAGATGCAAGATCAGCAACTCAACAACCAGCAAAAGATACCCAATCATCTGCGGTCGGATAGCAAAGCCCACGGTGGCAAACAACCAAATCGTGAGGGCTCCTAGAAAACTTACTTTGGCATTTTCAGAATAGAGCCAACATAATCCATAACCGGCAACGAGTAAGGCTGAACTGAAGAAGCACAACCAGAACATCAGACCTGAATAGCCGCCAAACTTATAAGCGCTGTAGATGAGCAACTGGGGGAGCCATTCATGTGCAACATAAGCATGGTGAGCGGTCGTGTAGGAGAAGAGATCTGTGGTTGGGATGGTGTGGGATACATAGATGATCTCGCCCATCTTGAGGTGCCACCACATGTCGGGATCATCGAACCGTGACCGCACGGTCAGGACAGCAAGGACAACCAGAAGGCCAGACAGCATCACTGGAAAGGAAAAGACTCTTTGCAGGGAGCGAATGCTCACCCTGGTTCCTTCTCGCTCGATAACCAGTGGCGCGCTGTTCACGCTGTCTCCACTTCAGGCCCGTCCCTTTCTACAAAGACGTCTCGCTCTACGAGGAGATCGGGTTCAGCAACTCGGATTAGTCGATGTAGATACGCGCGCGAAATGTTCAGGTTGCGGGCCGCCAGCGTCTTATTTCCATTGCTCTCACGAAGGGCAGTTATAGCCAGTTTGGTCTTATAGTCACGAAGTTGCCGTTCGAAAGACCCTGCTGGTTGATGGTCGTCGATGCTAATTACGTTTTGCTCGTGACAGTGGGGGCGCAGATCTTCCAATCGGAGGTACTCGCTACGGGCAACGATGATGGCTCGCTGGATGACATTCTCCAACTCACGCACATTCCCCGGCCAAGAGTAAGTCTGGAGCGCGGCTGCCGCGGCGGGCTCAATCCCCATCATTGGCTTCTCGTACATCTCTGAATATCGCCGCAGAAAATGCGCGGCGATTTGTGGAATGTCTTCCGGATGCTCTTGGAGCGGCGGAGCATCTATTGTCATGACATTGATCCGGTAGTAAAGATCCTGCCGGAAAGTGCCGTTCGCTACCATCTCCTCGAGATTCTGGTGAGTGGCAAATATCAAACGCGCACGCAAGGGGATGAGCCGATTACTACCCAACCGGCAGAATTCACGCTGTTGAAGGACCCGCAGGAGCTTTACTTGCGTGGAGAGGCTGAGTTCACCTATTTCATCGAGGAATAGCGTTCCGTCACCCGCTTGTTCTAGGTAACCTACGCGTGTGCCTACTGTGCCGGTGAAGGCTCCCTTTTCGTGGCCAAATAGTTCGGCTTCTATCAGGCTCTCAGGAATAGCGCCGCAGCAAACAGCCACGAAGGGGCGACCAGACCGGATGCCCAGCTTATGGATAGCATTGGCGATCAGCTCTTTGCCGGTACCACTTTCGCCGGTTACGAGCACAGAGGCGTTAATATTGGCGACGCGGTGCACCAGATCGTAAACCCGCTGCATCTGCGGGCTCGACCCGATCATCTGATGACAACTGCCAGGCACATCGAGTCGCTGCTGGGCATTCTGTAGTTCCCGCTTAAGCGAAGAGTTCTCGTGGGCCCGGGTCAGCATTGTTTTTAAATCGCGAATAGAAGGTGGTCTCCGGCAGTAGCCGTAAGCGCCCAACCTGACGAGTTCGGCCGCAATGGAACGAAGAGCATCACTGGCCAAGACCACCAAGGGCACTTGACCCGCAGCGATACGCTGTGAGCTCTCCAAGCCGAGATCCAAAGAATTCTGATAGGAGTCGAGGTCCAGGAGCACCACATCACATGACCCGACAGACAACATGTGGTTGATTCGATCCTCAGTTGGAGCCAAGAGGATTTCGAATTCCTTACCTAAGGCAGATGAAAGAAGTGACTTCAGCGTACGATCTTCAGAATATAGCCCGATTTGGATCATTGATCAGTGGCCCCAATGCCGTACTAGGTCCGACAACCAAATTCTCCGTTACAGCGGGAATAGTCGCGTTCGGCTGTTCTCGCTGTAAACGGTACGTTTTTGTTAGGGTTGTATTCCTATCTGAATAAGTGCCTAAAAGTCGAGAAAATTTCGATGTAACTCTGGTAATCCGCAGTGAATCTGGAATTCTTGTTACTGGTGGTGACCTTTTACGGCTGGACTGGATTCCACTACACAATAATGTCAACTTACCGCGTCTAACCCTCCTCCAAACTTCTAGTTATCTGTACGAGTGGCTGAATTTACGAAACCCCGAATTGATTGCGGCGGAGATGGTTTGGGAAATATTCCGCTGGAATTCGGTCTGCTCGCGGAGTTGGCACGGCCTCCGGTCGTGGGTTCGCATACTTTCCTTATCGAGTGAGGTCCCTCTATGGCGGGATCTGGTAGCGCGTAAGGGTCATGACCAAAGCCTTTGCAGTGTTTTCTGCCAGGGGTCTGCACGGGTGTATCTTCACCGCTTCACCGCGATACAGATGTAAACATCTGTAAACACATTCCTGGCGACAACTCCTCACAGAAGGGCCTTAGGTGGCTTGAATGCAAGGACTAGTACGTTCCCGAGGATTTGGATGGAGAATTGCTAGCTCACCAGTGTTCATCACTCTTCGAGAAAGAGCCTGGTATGCATTCCGTCGCCTGGTGGCCAACTTTGATTGTTCTTGCTGTGGCGACCTTCACGGATCTCCGCAGCCGTCGTATTCCCAATTGGCTAGTGCTTCCTTTCCTTTTAGCGGGATTTGTACTGTCAGGCTGGCTTCATGGGTGGCAGGGGATCATGCAAAGCCTCGAAGGCCTGGGAGTAGGTGCCTTGCTTTTCGGAGTTATTTGCTACATGGGCGGCATGGGGATGGGCGATGTAAAACTCTGTGCCGCCATCGGCGTCTGGATAGGACCATCCCAGATGCTGATCGCCCTAGTCTTAACAGGAATTGCCGGGGGGGTAATCGCGCTGTGCTGGGCTGTTGCAGGAGGATTCGTCGGTGAGATGCTCAATGGCACTGCAGATCTGCTTCTCGGACTGAAGGGACGCGGACTTCGTCCTCATCCAAAGCTGGTTCTCGATAACCCCCTAACTCGAAAGATGCCATATGCGCCGGCCATCGCGGTCGGCACGCTAGTCTCCTTCTTTTCTCGTTAACCCGAACTAGGTCTGATACAGCGATGCCAACCTCAGTTCAACCGACCGGAATAGAGCAAACAACAGGGAGTCGCAATCTCGTGATATCGACAGTTGCCAAAGATCCGGACGCGCTATCCAACAAGATTCTGTCGGTCGCGCTAATCGGTGCGGAGGAACGTCGCCGTCATGCTGTCACCAAGGCGCTCGCCAATGCACAGGCTAGCGTGACGCGAGAGTTCTCTGCATACCCGGAATTGGACGACATGGCGCGGCTTCTCGAAGCGGATTACGACGTCATCATAGTTGAGTTAGATAGCAATCCAGAGCATGCTCTCGATCTAGTAGAAAACATCTGTGCCAATAGCTCGAATACGGTGATGGTCTATTCGGCGCAATCCGATTCGGAGATGTTAGTCCGTTGTATGCGGGCAGGAGCGCGCGAGTTTCTCGTTGAGCCCATTGCCATGAGCACAATGGCGGAAGCGTTGGTTCGCGTGTCGGTTCGTCGACCCGCAGTGCGCCCAGTAAAGAAGACGGCGGGCAAACTGCATGTCTTCATCGGCGCGAAGGGAGGCTCAGGGGTTACGACCGTTGCCAGTAACTTTGCCGTATCGATTGCCCAGGAGTCGGGCCAAAGTGCGCTCTTGATTGATCTCAATCTTCCACTTGGGGATGCAGCGCTCGATCTCGGGATTAGCGCTCAGTATTCGACGGCCAATGCACTGCAGGATTTTGCCCGCCTCGATTTCCACTTTATGTCGAAGCTCTTAGTCAAGCATAGTTCAGGCCTGTTCGTGCTTGCGGCGCCAGACAGATATAGCCAGGTCGAGGCGTCCAATGAAGCCGTCAGGAAATTGTTGACTGTCGCCCGACAGAACTTCGATCACGTCGTGATCGATGCAGGCTCAAGATTTGGCGCAACCGGCCAAGCTCTTTTTGAAGACGGCTCAACTGTCTACCTGATTACCCAAGTCGGTATTGCAGAGCTGCGAAATTCCAATCGCCTCATCTCGGAGTTGCTAAAAGCGAGCGGCGCGAGACTCGAGATCGTGCTCAATCGGTATTCATCTCGCTCTCTGGAGATAGATGAAAAGAGCATTGCGAAGGCACTGACCATGCCCGTTGAGTGGAAGATCCCCAGTGATTATCAGGCCGCCCGAAATGCTCAGAACACTGCGATTCCGCTCGCACTGAAAGATTCACCCATTTCCAGAGTGATCTGCCAGATGAGCAGAACGGCATGTGGGTTGCCAGCTGATCCGGAGAAGAAGAAGCGGTTCAGTTTATTCGGATGAGAGCTCAGGGATTGAATTTCTTTTTGGAAGAGGACGGCATCGCGTGGATCAACCAGATTTCGATAAATTCAAAGCGGATGTACACCGAACATTGATCTCCAAGCTCGACCTTGAGAAGCTCTCACGAGTCAACTCAAACCAGGCACGTCAGGCCGTAGCCGGCATGGTGAACGAAATCATCATGGGTCAGCGGGTGCCGTTGAGCTTCGCTGAACAGACTAAGGTTGAGGCTGAACTGCTTGATGAGGTCTTTGGCCTGGGCCCGCTGGAGCCGCTGCTTGCGGATCAGACAATCTCTGACATTCTGGTAAATGATAAGAACCATGTTTTTATTGAACGCGGCGGAATGCTACAGAAGGTGGATACAGCGTTCCGAGATGACCGCCACCTTCTGCAGATCATCGACCGTATCGTGTCTCGTGTGGGACGCAGAGTGGACGAGTCCTCGCCGATGGTGGATGCGCGTCTGCCGGACGGGTCTCGCGTAAATGCAATCATCCCGCCGCTAGCGCTGGACGGCCCGGCGCTGTCGATCCGGCGATTCGGAACAGGCCCTTTAGCCGCGAATCAACTGGTTGAGTTGAAGAGTATTTCCCCGGAGATGATGGAAGTGCTGGCAGCCGCAGTGCGCGCACGTATCAGCATCCTCATCTCTGGAGGCACGGGCGCAGGGAAGACTACGTTTTTGAACATCTTGTCCCAATACATTCCTAAGACAGAACGTATTGTGACGATCGAGGATGCGGCTGAACTCAGGCTTGGGCTGGACAACATTGTGCGTATGGAGACACGCCCGCCGAATGTTGAAGGCAATGGAGCCGTCAGGCAACGCCAATTGCTTATCAACAGCCTCCGCATGCGCCCTGATCGCATCATCATCGGAGAGGTTCGCGGCGAAGAGGCTTTCGACATGCTCCAGGCGATGAACACTGGTCACGAGGGTTCGATGACCACCATTCACGCGAATACTCCGAGAGATGCCTTGACCAGGCTCGAATCCATGGTTGCAATGAGCAACCTCAATTTGCCGGAGAAGAGTGTGCGTCAACAGATGGTCTCAGCAATTTCCATCGTCGTACAGGTCTCTCGCATGAGCGACGGTACGCGCAAAGTGGTCAGCATTTCTGAAATTACGGGCATGGAAGAAAACATTGTAAGTATGCAAGACATTTTCAGTTTCACGAGGAAGGGAGTCGGACCGGACGGCAAGGTAATTGGTGTATTCCAGCCGAGCCGCATCCGTCCCAAATTCCTCGAGCGGTTACGCATGTGCGGCATCTTTCTGTCGCCTGGCCTGTTCGAACAGACATTGGAAGTCAACTGAGAAAGGAGGGAAGTTATGTTACTGGTTCTGGTGCTGGTATTCCTGAGCGTATTCGCTGTCGTGGCTCTGTTGCTGATCGCGAGCGGAACGGGCGCATCACAGCGAGCCGAACAGGCTCTAGCCAAGCTCGATGCTGCTCTGGCGAGCGGCAGGCAGGAATCCGGCGATCAGATCGTTGATATTCGCAAGGACGAGTTGTTCAGTGCTATTCCCTGGATAAACCGTTGGCTGCTGAGAAGAGAGTTAGCTCCGCGTCTTCGAAGCCTTCTCTATCAGGCCGGCCTGAAGTGGACGGCAGGCGGTCTGCTGCTCATGTCTCTTGCGTGCTTTGCGATACCTGCCTACCTGATTTACTTACGAACTCAAGTGGCTATCCTGGCCATTCTAATCGGAGTGCTTGGAGGCTTAGCGCCTCTGGCTTTCGTTCTCCATAGGCGAAGCCAGCGCTTCAATCGAATTGAGCAGGAGTTGCCTGAATCCCTGGATTTGATGGTAAGCGGGCTTCGTGCTGGCCATAGCCTCGTTGCAGCACTTCGGCTGGTAGCGTACGAATCGCCCGAGCCTATTGGCGGGGAATTTCGAATCTGCTTCGACGAACAGAATTACGGGCTTGAGCTAAGGACCGCCATGGAAAATTTGGTTCGCCGCGCCCCGCTGCAGGATCTGCGGATTGTCGTGACGGCCATTCTGATTCAAAAGGAGAGCGGAGGAAACCTTGCTGAGGTGCTGGACAAAGCATCGTATGTCATCCGGGAGCGATTTCGCCTGAAGCGGCAGGTCCGCGTGCATACCGCTCAAGGACGACTGACTGGTTGGATTCTCTCTTTCCTCCCTGTGGTTCTTGGGATCGGGTTGTATCTTGTCAATCCGGAAACCATGAGCATTTTGTGGACGCGCCCGATCGGCATCAAGCTTCTTTACACATCAGCGGCAATGACCCTTACAGGTGCATTGATCATTCGGAAGATTGTCAACATGGAAGTTTGAAGGTGAGTTATGGCATTTGTAGCTTTTAGCTTTTTCGTCATCTTCTTGTTGATCGCAAGTGGTGGCCTGCTTCTGTTCTATCGCGAAGCGATGATCGAGCGGATCTCTGCTGTGGTAACGCCTCGCGGGAAGCGCGCAGCCTTGTTGAGCACCATTCAACAGACCGGGTCTTCATTCAGTGGGATGGTGGAGCATCTGGAACGTGTTTTACCGAAGAGCCAGGCAGAAGTCTCCGTCGCGCAGCAGCGACTGATCCGGGCCGGTTACCGCAAAGACTCAGCTGTGAAGCTCCTGTATGGAGCGAAGGTGCTGGTTCCACTGGCGCTTTGTTCACTGGCATTAGCTACCGGCCTCGCTCAGGACAATTCTTTTTTCGTCTATGCGATGGCATTGGGGCTTGGTTTTCTTGCACCAGATTTCTGGCTCGGCAGAAGGATCAAGATTCGTCAAACTCGCATCCGGCTTGGCATGCCGGATGTGCTTGATTTGTTGATCATTTGCATCGAGGCCGGACTGAGCATGGATCAGGCGACGGCTCGTACCTCCGAGGAGTTGCGTCTCGCCCAGCCGGCGATCTGCGATGAGCTAGGAATTGTCGTCTTGGAGCAGCGGGCGGGACGTGCTCGTTCCGATGCGTGGAAGCAGTTTGCAGATCGTACGGACGTGGATAGTGTACGGAATCTAGTCTCCGTACTGGTGCAATCGGAACAGTTGGGTACCAGTGTCGCCAAAACACTGCGCATTCATTCCGACACCCTTAGAATCCAGCGCCGCCAAAGAGTGGAGGAGCAGGCAGCGAAGACAACGATCAAATTGGTCTTCCCGCTTGTGTTGTTTATTTTCCCCTCCCTTTTCCTCGTAACACTCGGCCCGGCACTCATCATTATGTCGGAATCATTTCAGAAGTACTTCAACCAATGAGAAAGAAGGAGAATTAGCGTGGACACTGTAACGATTATTCGGATTGTGGCTGGACTGCTCTTTGTCGTGGTGCTGGCATTTTTGATCAACCGCCGTCGCACACGGGTTCACTAGCCAGAGGTTCGTGGTAAGACACCACGACTCGTGAATGCCAATGAAGCAATTTGTACCGCGTACCGAACAAGCCTCCGCGTACTTTAGGGGATGCGGATTGGCGTGTTCGGACGCGGTGGTTTCCTAACACCCCTTCGGTATATGTCGCCAAGGGCAGGGTTGTCCGTTCTGATCGGTAGCCGATTGCACCAATGTCTCTAATTGTTGAGGAGAATTGCAGTGGAGAGAGTCTTTTGTAGCCTGACGGTTATCAAGGTCGGGGGATAAATGAAGAGAAAGACATACTGTATTTACAACCAGACGCGCGAGTGTTTCCTCAGCCTGGATGTCAAAGCGGCTGACACTATTTTTTCGCGCCTCAGAGGGTTGATTGGAAGGCTGAAGCTCAGGTCCGATGAGGGCCTGTGGGTCGTGCCGTCCAGGGGAGTCCATACTTTGGGTTTGCTCTTTCCTCTTGATCTGATCTATCTCGACGAGAACTATCGTGTGATCCATCTCGTCGAATACTTGCCGTCATTTCGAATCGGACCCCTTAAAACGCAGGCTGAAAGCGTGCTGGAACTGCCCACCCATACGATCTACTCGTCGCAAACACAGGCGGGAGATCAACTCGTGATCTGTGTTGCTGAAGAGATGGAACATCAATTGAGGATGAATGCTGCGGTGCATAACAAGCAATCAATTTGAAATGAGCAGATGACAGACCAGGGATGGACTCTATGAAGCCCGTGACTAGTTGGTTCGGGTGGTTGGTACCTCGAGAACGACGGAGAGCTGAGCGTCAGCAGCAGCCTCACGTGATCGCCCACTACTGGAATGGCACAGCTCCCGCGGGACACGAGATCCGCGATATCAGCTCGACGGGCCTATATCTCTTGACGGAGCAGCGCTGGTATCCGGGCACAGTGGTAGCGATCTCTCTGCAGCGTGACGGTGTGCCTGACTCTGACCCTGAGCGTTCGGTCCGGGTGAATGGGAAGGTGGTTCGCTGCGATAGCGATGGAGTGGGTTTCGATCTTGTCATGATGGAGAAGCACAATCTCAGCCACCAGGCCGAATCAGACACCTTTCTGAATGGGGCTGACCGTAAGACATTTCAAAGATTTCTGGTGCGACTCCTGAAGAATCAGGGTCAGGCGCTCATTGAGTACATTCTGCTGTTGCCCTTGCTCTTTTTGTTGATCGTCAATGTGGTCAATTTCGGAGGGTTCTTCTACGCCTGGATCACGGTGGCAAACGCCGCGCGCGCCGGGGCAGACTACGCGATCCTCGGCGGAGCATCCGTCGGTGCTCCCGGGCAGCCATCCGCAGCTAGTGTCACCTCGGTGATTACGCAGGATATCTCCTCACTTCCTAATCGGGCGAGTCTCAATGTGAAAATCTGCCAGAGCCACAACGGTGTCGTCACGTCATTGTCGGGTACTTGTACGGGCATCCTTGCAGATCCAGAGACCTCATACACTCTGATGAGCATCGATGTGACGTACACTTACGTGCCTTTTATCCCTGCAACCTTTAAGTTCCCCAATCTGAACATCTATGCAAGTATTCCGCCCACCACTATTAGCCGTCGGGCCGTGATGAGGATCATCCAATGACGATGTGTGACATCAAGCGTTGGAAGGCAGACCGGGGAAGTAGCCAGATCGAATTCGCCTTCATCGCCGTCATGTTCATCATTGTGCTGTTAGGCATTGTGGAGATGGGGCGCATGGTGCTGGTGTATACGAGCGTAGCAAACGCAGCTCGGGTCGGCGCGCGGTACGCCATCGTTCATGGTGCAGATCGAACCGGTACTGGCGTCGATGGGCCAAGCGGTACGGGCAGCACAACTCAGGTTGAGACCGTAGTCAAGAACTTTGCACGTGCCGGCTTGCTCGACACGACCAAACTCACGATCACAGTAACGTATCCGAATGGCAATGGCCCAGGGAAGAAAGTAGATGTTACGGTGACGTATCCGTACGACCCACTGGTTCCGTATTACAGCTCACTTTTGGGCAAGACCGTCGGTAGCACCAGTGAGGGAGTTATTACGTTTTGAGGAGTCTCGCTATGCGCTACAAAGGAGAAGAAGGTCAAGCGGTCGTGATGGTCGCATTGGCGATGGGCATCTTTCTGATTGGCGCGATTGGCCTGGCAGTTGATGGCTCCCACCTCTACTCGGAGCGGCAGATGGCACAGACTGCTGCAGATGCGGCGGCGCAAGCCGGCATGATGAGCATCTTCGATGGCACGAACGGCTCCGGTGCGGCAAGTTTTGTATCTACCGCGGGAAGTTCCTTCACGTGCAGTACGGCCGATACAAAAACTCCCTGCGCTTATGCCAGGGGGAATGGGTTTGGCGGCTCCGCAAGCGATACAGTGACTATCGACTTTCCTACCCCTCCGGCTACTGCAGCTCCTGGAGTGACCTTTTCATCGACCTATCCCACCGTCCTCATTCGTGCCACAGTCCAGAGAAACGTGAACACCACCTTGATGCGCCTGCTAGGCGCAGGCACCACTACTGCAGTGAAGGCGACGGCCATGGCGGCGATCGTGGATGTGACTGCACCGGTCCCGATTCTCGTCAATCACCCCACCATGTCCGGCTCGCTCCACACAAATGGTGGAGTCGATGTCCAGATCTTCGGAGGACCGAGCAGAAGCATAGAGGTGAACTCCAGTTCCAGTACGGCAAGTACCACCGCAGGCGGCGGAACAATCGACCTCTCCCTTGCTGGACCAACCGGGACAGGTGCGGACTTCGGGGTGTGGGGCGGTCCCTCATCTCCTTCATTCACCTTCAATGCAGGAACACTCCCAGGAAAATACATAGGCGGTGCTTCGTGGATGAAGGACCCTCTAGCCGGTGTCTCCGCACCGGATCCCGCCACACTGTCGACTGCGGCGGCGCCGGTCTCGCTCAGCGCCGGCTCAGGCGTATGCCCGGCATGGGCGGGGTCGCATGGCTGCACGGTTCTCTCTCCAGGTCTGTATTCCCCGGGTACTCTCAATAATCTCAAAAACACTACCGCCATGTTCAAACCAGGGATTTACTACATACGGGGTGGGGGTTTAAGCTGCACAGCCAACTGCAACGCAGTGATGGTAACGGGAACCGCTGACCCCGCTTCCCCAGCAGGTACCGGAACCGGGTGGGATGGGACCACGACAGGCGGGGGGATGCTGGTCTACAACACAGGATCTACTTCAAGTCCCACAGCCGCTGGCCCGATTAATCTTGGTTCCAACGGCTCGCTCAATCTGGTAGGCTCGCCCATCGGTTCAGCTTATAAGGGAATTCTGTTTTTTCAGGATCGCGCTTCTGACGCGCAGACGCATTCACTCGGTGGTGGCGGCGACCTCACTCTGGTGGGGACCATCTATCTAACGAACACGCGCACAACAATGTTGGCTAACGCAGCCCATTATCAGGAACTGGATCTCCAGGGTAATCCTGGAAGCAGCACCCGTATCGATGGCGAAATCATCGTAGACGTGCTGGGCCTGGGAGGTAACGCAGGCATAACGATGAATCTTAGTTCGACTAGTACGCTGATCATTAGCGAGGTCGCGATGGTCAACTGATTTCGCTGGTCATCAAGGGTTACGTGCTCGACTAAGGTGGTATTCCGATGACCTTATTCGGTCTCTTCGGGAATAATCAGTAGTATCTCCACTGCAGCAATGAGCCCATTTTGACGGGCTGCCCTGAATTGCCACTGCTGCAGCGTGCTAAGGACGAACTTTGCCTGCGCGAACTCGGTCGGGAACACCATAGCCAGCCGTTCGAATCGACCGGCTAAATTTACAAAGCCGTGAACCATAATCGCGTCCGAATTGAAGTCGCTCGGGTTGAGATGGGGTCGGATCATCTCGTATGGCCACGGAGCCTCTGGTCGAATGATGTTCCCGGCTGTCGCAACTTCGTCGGCGCGGGGCAGGGAATACTGGAGAATCCAGTTCTTGCCCAGGCCTACATGCAGAAACACCGTGTAGACCACCCTGCCATTCCAGATTCCGATCGCCTCCGGATACTGTTCTGCCACAGAGGATCCCACTACGACGACTCCGAACTGGCCATCTTTCGGCAGGGAAATGTGTGTGACCGAAGGGTCGTAGGCCGGCCCGGAATCGGCAGTCGGTCCTTGGGCCACTCCTGTAACCGTGCCTGTATTTGTGGCATTCTGCGCTGCGGTGCTAGTTCCTGTGGCCTCTGAACCTCTTTGGAGACCGGAACCGTCTCCTGCGCTAGCCCCGCTTTGCTTATTTGCAGGATTGCCACTGCCGTTACCGGAAGACTTCTCCGGTTTTTGGAGCACGAATAACTCAGACGAGGCTGCTTGCGAACTCTGATTCGCCAGTGGTATCACAACGGGTCCCTGCGCTTGAACGGCGGAGAGCGACATCACTCTGACTGGTGTTGGTTGCTCAAGCTGCTCCGGCGCCGTTGCCGGAATCATCTTTACAGGTTCGGGTCCGCGAACGACGAGTGGGGAAGTTGTGCTGGCTGGAATCAGCGGCGTCTCGGCGGGAAAGTGGGTAACAGAGACATTCAGGTCACCTAACTCCGACTCGTGGTTGGGTCTGACAAAAGACGGCCTTACTTCTGCCACTGTCGCTTCTTGTGGCGGCGGTGCCACGATCGCTTTGCTGGGGGAGTTGTCCGGAGACCAGATTAAGACAAGCGGAACCGGGGTCATAAGTGGAAGCAGCAGATCGGGTGGAGCGTCCGGCTGCACCAGCGTTTGAGACCGTGGACTCAGTTGGGCTTGCTCGGGAATGGATGGCGGAGATAGCGGCGATGCCGACGCGTCACCAGGTGACAGGTCATGCGCATTGGATGGCTCGACAGACTGCGCAGCACTGCCTCTGATCGCCCGGCGGCTTTGAGTTTCTATTCTTGGCGGATTCAGAAGCCGGACTGTATAGCGTTTGATGACGGACTGATCGTTTACGCGTGGAGCATGCCTAAGTCCAAGAAGAAGAAGGCCAGACCCTACGAGATGCAACACGATTGAAGCCACGAAGGAAGAGGGAACCGTACGAGGGGGGGCCTGCTCTGAAAATAGAGTAAGGATGTTAGATTTCATAACCTGCAAAACTCCCGTTGTTCAGCCTCGCGCTCACACCAACGGTTGCAATTTGCAGGCCAACTTGCCGCCGATAAGTCTCAGGTAGATCGGAACGAATTGCTTGGAGCGTGTCTACGCGGCTACACAGGAGCAGCGGTTGGTATACAAGGGTTCACACTTGCATTGCGGCCCACACCTATAAACCTCTTATTTATCCGATGGACCGGCCTCCTCTCCTTTGGCACAAGAATTGCCACTGATGTGACGAAGGCATAGCTGGCTGCACGCAGCTCAAATGGGTCTGTGAATGAATAAGAGATTACTTGTCATTCTTCTTAGCGCATTTTTCATCGCCAGCGCATGTAGCTACGTCGTCTACCGTGTAGTCGGCAGGCGACTCATGGCAACGCAGCAGCGGAACACCACGCTCGTAATTGTGGCGGCCGCGGACATCAAACTGGGCAATGTTCTTCGTGATGTCGATCTGGCAACCTCCGAAATCGTAGGTCCTGTACCCAAGGGGGCCATTGTCGATCGCCGGCAGGCAATCGGCCGCGGCGTGATCTCGAATATTTACCAGGACGAACCCATTCTGGAGAATCGACTGGCCGCTGCCGGCTCTGGGGGTGGTCTGGCAGCGACCATCAGTCCAGGGATGAGAGCCTGCGCTGTCAAGGTCGACGACGTCGTGGGAGTGGCGGGTTTTGTCACCCCAGGAATGCGCGTAGATGTTTTGATCTCAGGAAATCCTCCTGGAGCCACAAACGCGAATGAGGGAACAAAGGTAAAAACCCTACTCCAGAACATCGAAGTCCTATCCGCAGGTACGGATATCCAGAAGGACGGAGAGGGGAAGCCGAAGTCCGTGCAGGTAGTCAATCTGCTTGTGACTCCGGAACAGGCCGAGGATTTAAGTTTGGCGAGCAATCAGACACACATTCAGCTCGTTCTACGGAATCCATTGGACACCCAGATTGCTCAGCCTCCAGGGACGGCAATGGCCAGCCTCTTTACAGACAAGAATAGTGTTCCCCCAAAACCACGAAACGTGACTGTGTCACGCACTGCTCCCAAACCCGCGTCCCGCGTTTATCTGATCCAGGTCTTCAACGGATCGAAGCGAAGTGAAGAAAAATTTGTATCGAGCGAGGGAAAATAGTGAGAGCAAGAGTTGGCATTTCTATCGCTTGTTTCTGCGCCGTGTCTTTTGCGACTTGCATGGAGTCAACACTTCAGGCTCAGACACAAAATCCTCTTCCTGCCGGAGTTTCCACGCAGGACTCCTCGAACGAGCTCGTGGTGGCTGTGGGCAAATCTTTGCTGGTCGACTGCGCCCGACCGGTTGAGCGCATCGCAGTTGGTTCGAGTGATCTCGCGGAAGCTACGGCGGTCAGCCCATCCGAGGTCATGATCAACGGCAAAGCGCCCGGAGAAACGACTCTGATCGTTTGGCAAACGGGCGGCGGAAGACAGTTCTTCAATGTAAAGGTTCGCGCAGGCAGTTCGGCCGCAACCGACCGTATGGATGCGCTCCGCCGCGAGCTGAGGACAGAGTTTCCCGGGCAGACGCTGCGTGTTACAGCTGATGGTGGCACCATCTTCCTTCGCGGCACTGTCAAGGACCTTGAAAGCTCCGATCGCGCGGTCCAGATCGCATCTACTGCAGGCAAAGTGGTCAACTTGCTATACGTCAACGTCCCTCCGCCAGAGCCACAGATTCTGTTGAAGGTACGCTTCGCAAGCCTCGACCGGACTCTCAACAGACAGCTTGGCATCAATGTCTTCAGTACGGGGGCGGCAAACACCATTGGCTCAGTTACTACGCAACAGTTTTCTCCGCCCTCGCTCAGTGGCGTCGGAAGCGCAACTGATCCCACGAGGTTCGTGTTATCGAGCCTGCTGAACGTCTTTCTCTTCCGCCCGGACCTGAATCTCGGCGCCACAATCCAGGCCCTGGAGACCAATGGAGTACTGCAGATTCTTGCCGAACCAAACCTGTTGACGTCCAATGGAAAACAGGGGAGCTTTCTCGCCGGTGGCGAGTATCCATATCCAGTGGTTCAGGGTGTCGGCGGAACTGGCACAGGAGCGATTACGGTCCAGTTCAAGGAGTTTGGCATTCGCCTGAACTTTATCCCGACCATCACCCCCCGCGGTACCATCCGTCTCCAGGTCGCACCTGAAGTCAGCAACCTGGACTTTGCCAATGGACTGACTATTTCGGGATTCAATGTTCCTTCTCTTGATACTCGAAAGGTCAGAACCGAGGTCGAACTGGGTGAGGGGCAGAGCTTCGCTATTGGCGGGTTGCTCGACAATCGCGAGACCAAGAACCTGTCGAAGATACCGTTTATCGGAGATGTTCCGGTTCTGGGCAAATTCTTTCAATCGATATCGAAGACCCGGAGCAATACCGAACTCATTGTGATTGTGACGCCGGAGATCGTAGCGCCTATGCCGGCCGGTGCGCCGCTCCCTGAATTGAAATATCCAGATCAGTTCCTGCCATCTGCCTCCGGCATTCCCATGACGACTCCGGGTGCAGCGGTGACTGGCGTCAAACCGTCCCCTCCTCCGCAGCCAACAATGCCTGTCGAGACGCTGGTCCAGAGTATGCAGCCGGAACAGCCGTTGGTGATCAACAGCACGTCGCCCGGAGTCTTCTATGGCTCCCCTCAGACCAGCATGGGTGCGGGCACGGCACCTTCTCCCACAGCGCCTCAATAAAGATCGAGGTTCCGACCCATGAATCTTCTCCAAAAGATGTTGGTCTCCATCGATCAGCACTGCCAAGCGAAGCCGGAACTGCGCCTGAGGATCGCGAATCTGACCCGGCAGACGGAACTCGCTCATTGCGTGGACGTGGCGAACTACGCCGCCAGCCGCAGAAAGGGGTTGCTTGGTCGCGGGATGCTCGCCGCCGGGGAGGGGCTGTGGATCATTCCCTGCGAGGCCGTTCATACCTTCGGAATGCAGTTTCCCATTGACCTCGTGTATCTCGATCGCGACAAGAGAGTAAAGAAGGTCAGGTATGAGGTGCCTCCACGGAGACTGTCGGCCTGTTTCTCTGCCCACTCCGTACTTGAGCTTCCCTCGGGCTCCGTACGCAGGACACAGACGAAACCGGGAGACAGACTCGAATTCTCAGGTGCTCCACTGCCGAATGAGCCAAGGTGCAGTTCTGCAGTAGGGAAGCAGAGGAGGATCTTTTGAATGATTACTGCACCTGAGTTCCTGATCAGCTACCCATGCACCATACTTTCTGCGGTCCTAATTGTCTTCGGCATTACGTGGTACGCTGCGGTCCCGCGAGATCGGGAGTGCACCGCGTGGCTGCTACTAGCCTCTCTACTAGCCATATGGCAAATTCATCTATTGCGCTAATGGGTCTTTCTGATGACCAGGCCTTGTCCGCGATAGAGTGGCTGCGGGGCATCGGCGATTTACTGGCGGCCAATCGATGTTGTTTGCCGAGCCAGAAAGAATTGCCAAACGAGGTGCGGCGATAAACTTCATCTCCACACTCGACTGCAGGCGCAGTGTAGCAATACGCATTCTTGACGCACCCAGATTCCACATGCGAATGGCCTGTGTATGCGTTGCAGTCCTGGTCATTTCCTATGCTGGATGTAGGCTTACCTCGATCCAGGTAGCCTGGGGCGATCATATGGTCGCACTCTTAGTGACGTTAGCCGGCGTGCTGCCGTTGCCTCTCTATTGGCATGAAAAACAACGGAGAGACATGAGGGAGGCTGCCATGACAATACCGTGGGTGCTCATCCTCGCGGTAATTCTGCCCGCGTCCGTGGACGTTGCAGCAAGGGTCGGCATGCCTCTCCAGGACGCACATTTAGCTCGCCTCGATCAGATGTTCGGAATCAACGTGCCTGGCCTCAAGACCTGGGCAACGCATCATTGGCTTGGGACGCTGATCGATAGAAGTTATCCGTTACTGCTTCCCCTCTTGCCGATTGCGATCTTTATCCCCGCTCTTACAGGAAGATGGAAAGTTGCGCGGTCTTTTCTCGTTGCGAACCTGGCAGCTTTCGCGATTGGTCTTCCTGCCTTTGCTCTTCTTCCCGCAGTTGGCCCATGGTACGGTTATCATCTTCCGGCAAGTCCTGACCAGATGCATTGTCAGTTGGAGCTCCTCCATTTGCGAATTCCGGGGCCATACATCTTTCAGCCAGCAGGTGTCGTCTGTTTTCCATCATTTCATGTGATCTGGGCGATCCTTTGCGCGCGAGCACTGTGGAGTTTTCCGTTTCTTCGCATCCCGGCTTCACTGATTTCAGGAATGATTATTCTTTCCACCATGACAACCGGCTGGCACTACTTCAGCGATGTACTTGCCGGAGCGATTGTGGCAATTATCTCGATTGCGTTCTCTGAACGGTGCAGTCGCTCAAGCGGGATCGAGTGTCCCCAGACAACATCGCTCCGAAATGATGTTTTCCGGTACGAAGCGTAGTGAGCATCGCAGTGTAGCGCCACAGCTAACGGTCGACATTTATCGAGAGAGAAGCAATTTGTTGAATCGGTATTTAGGGATGTATACACGGCGTATCTATCCGGGTAGTCCTGTATACAACCGAGCACACGAGAAAACATCGCGCGCACCGTAAGTAGTTCATAGAGAGAGAAAAGAGAATGTAACTAAAGTGGCACGTAACTTGCTTGATTAGAGAGTGTCCAGTCATCAGCCGGACACTGTCAAAATCATGGAGGAATTAAATGAAAGATCAATTGTGGATGCTCTCAATCAAGATCCAGAACGTGCTGAGCCGTGAAGAAGGTCAAGATCTCATCGAGTACGCTCTGGTGGTGGCGCTGGTTGCCTTCGCAGCAACGGCTGGCATGAAAACGTTAGCCAATGGTATCAACAATGCCTTCACGAACATTGGTTCCACGCTGACTGCCTCCGTAGGCTAGGCCATGCAACAACGAATGGTAAGCGAGCGACAATCAAACGCTCGTTGCTGGCGAGGGAATACGTCGGCGGCTACTCCCTCGCCAGAAATCGCACACAACAAAGTCGAAAGGAGAGTAATGGCCATGAAGTTAAGACTGTGGAAGCTCTATATCCAGGTCCAGACTCTGATTCAGAAGGAAGACGGTCAGGATCTAATCGAATACGCTCTAGTGGTTGCACTGATCGCCTTTGCAGCGACAGCTGGAATGCAGTCCCTCGCCAACGGTATCAACAATGCTTTCACCAGTATTGGCTCTACGCTTACCGGTTCCGTAGGCTAATCAACCATCAAATAAATGACAGATGAGTGGGACCCCGCTCGCGCATTTTCGAAAGAGATGAATTCGCGACAAGTTGCTCGTTCGAGTGTCCTCCCGCCTCCTATCAAAGTTAGTTGGGAATATATTTATGCTCCTCTCCCTCGTAATCCCGGTCCTGAACGAAGCGGCAACCATACCGCTCATGCTCGCGCGTCTTCACGACACGCTTCGCGAGCAGGAGTGGGAAGCAATCTTCATCGACGACGGTAGCACGGATGCGACAGTACGCATTCTTGAAAGATTTGCCTTCGAAGACCCTCGGGTGAAGCTGCTCCGCTTCACTCGAAACTTCGGCCACCAGGCGGCAGTGACAGCAGGTCTCGACTTTGCCAACGGGGATGCGGTCGTTGTAATGGATGGAGATCTCCAGGACCCGCCGGAGTTATTGCCGCGTATGATCGCCCTTTTTGACCAGGGCTACGATGTCGTTTCGCCTCAGAGGATCTCTCGCGAGGCCGAGACGAGGTTCAAACGATGGACGGCTACGCTTTTCTATCGTGTCCTGTCACATGTGTCGGATCAAAAAATTACGCCCGACATTGGCGACTTCCGGTTGTTCAGCCGAAGGGCTGTTTGCGCAATCCGTTCTCTTCGGGAGCAGCATCGGTATATGCGCGGTATGGTCGCCTGGCTCGGCATGAAGGAAGCGGTCCTTCCTTTTGAGCGTCGGGCACGAGCTGCTGGCCATTCAAACTATCCGCTTCTAAAAATGCTGCGCTTTGCCTGGACGGGCATCTCTTCCTTCTCAGCATTCCCATTGCGCATCAGCATTGCAGCAGGTTGCATTCTTAGCGGCACAGGGTTCCTATATCTTCTGCGAGTACTGTATCTAGCCTTTTATACAACTACGCTCGTTCCGGGATGGGCGTCTGTTGTTGCGATGCAATGTGCCTTTTCAGGGATGATTCTGCTCGCTCTCGGCGGTATTGGCGATTACCTTGCCAGAACGTACGAAGAAGCGAAACAGCGGCCTCTGTATGTTGTGACGGAGACATGCAACATCTCTCTACCTCAGCCATCGTTGACTCGCGCAATCATTCTGGCAGATCCTTGGCCGCTGGGCGCGGACCTCACCAACGAAGCTGGCTCATTTGGTCCCGTAACGCAAGACGATGAGTCGTCGTATCGTTCGCTGGCAACGGCACTCCGACATAAAACGCCTATGGAGCCGTCCAGTGTCTTGTTGAATAGAGTGTCGTGAGATGACCGTTATTACTGCCGCTTCAACTGTCTCCGTACCAAAATCTATCGCACCTTCTGTTCCCTTCAGGGGATACCTCATCTTCACGCTCTGCGCCTGCTTGTACATTTTGCCATTCATGCGGCTTTATATGCTGGGTACGGACGAGGGGACGCTTGATTATGGGGCAGTGAGGGTTGTTCAAGGACAGGTCTTCGCACGCGATTTTTTTGAAGTCATCGGGCCTGGGACGTTCTACTGGCTGGCAGCATTTTATAAACTATTCGGCATAAGTTTCCTGGCCACCCGCATTTGCCTGTTTCTTACCTCGGTAGGGACTGCCTTATTGATGTATGTTCTTTCCCGTAGGGTATGCGATAGATACGAGATCCTCCCCTGCATACTTCTGGCTAGTGCATACTTCGGTGGCCTGTGGCCTGCGATTAGTCATCATGTTGACAGCAACTTCTTCGCGTTGCTGGCGGTTGCCTGCATTGTCTTTTGGCAGGACAAGCGGAGAAACGGTCTGCTGCTCGCGGCTGGCGTTTTAGCCGGGGTGACGACAGCCTTTCTTCAGCCCAAAGGAATGCTGCTATTTTGTGCATTCGCGCTATGGGTCTGGATTTGGTGTCGGCGTCGAGCTACTTCACTGTCTTCGTTAGGAGTGATTGTTGGAGGGTACTTCGCCGCTATTGGGCTTATGTTGCTTTATTTTTGGAGCAAAGGTGCCTTGAGCAGCTTGATTTATGTCAACTATGTGTGGCCCGCCCAGCACTATGAAGCGGTAAATACAGTGCCATATGCGAATGGCGTTCTTACGAACTATTGGAATCACTGGGTTATTGCCAAAAGCGGCTTCAGATGGACAGTCCCGATGGCTGCTGTCCTAATTGTGCCGCTCCTATTTATAGCGGCACTTCCTGGACTTCTACTTACCCTCGGTGCCAGGCATGGATGGAATCTGGCAAGGCCGGACGTTCTGCTCTATTGGCTATCTGGAGCCGCGTTGTGGCTGTCGGAGCTTCACCGAAAAGACATGACACATCTTGTATTCGGATCGCCACTGCTGATTATCCTATGTATTCATTTCCTGGGCGGATATCGCGTGAAGATCGCTACGCTTACACTCCAGGTGTTTTCGATAAGCGCTGTATGCTTAGCCGTCTTCAATCTTCTTTGCCTGCTTCTGGCTGCACATCCCATAACAACCAGGGTAGGTTCAATAAAAACATTTAGGCAAGTTCCAGTACTCGCCTTCTTAGAAAGGCATGTAGCTCCTGGGGAGGAGATATTTGCTTACCCATATTGCCCCAAGTACTATTTCCTATCCTCGACAACGAATCCTACGCCCTTCAGTATTCTGATTTACAACTACAACACCCCTTCGCAGTTTCAAGAAGTGACGCGAATTCTGGAACAGCGCAAGGTGAAGTATGTCTTATGGGACAAAAATTTAGAACAGGTGACAGCAGAAGTCTTTCCCGCGTCGACACAGTTGCCTCCCGGCGGCCTCATCGTAGAGCCCTATCTTGAATCGCACTATCAACTCGTTCAGGTCGTCGACGGTTTTCGCATTATGGAGCGGAGGAGCGATGCCAATGCGAATTAGCGAAGAACAACGTTTGAATTCAGCAACTGCGTCCCAAATTTATCAATCGCTGGGTGCAACTTGCGGAAAGAAATGATTGTGGCTACTGGATCTACGACAATCCATGCGCCAAAGCGTAAATTCCTCGCCGAGAAGGGCTTGAATTACCTGATCTTTGCGTTCGCCTCTAGTTTGTATTTGCTGCCCTTCATGCGCCTGGCTCGGCTGGGGACAGACGAAGGAACACTCGTCTATGGCGCTGTGCGGATTGTCCAGGGGCAGGTCTTCGCCCGCGATTTTTTTGAGGTCATGGGCCCAGGTACTTTCTATTGGCTGGCGATGTTTTTTAAGCTGTTTGGCACAACATTTGTAGCAACGCGCGTGTGCCTATTTCTTACCTCGTTAGGTACAGCTTTATTAATCTATGTTCTAACGCGCCGGCTATGCCGAAAATACCAGCTACTACCCTGCGTTATTTTATTTGGTACATATTTTAGCGGGCAATGGCCGGCTATCAGTCATCACGTAGATAGTAATTTCTTTGCGCTACTCTCGGTCGCTTGCGTGGTTCTCTGGCAGAAAACGCACAAGAATATTTTGTTGATTGGCGTTGGGATTGTGGCTGGAGCGACTACGAGCTTTCATCAACCTAAGGGCATGCTTTTACTGGCTTCTATTTTGCTTTGGCTTTGGATGCAGCGTCAAAACCTACCCGTCTCCATCTCTGCGTTCGGTCTCATAATCGGAGGTTATTGCAGCTCTATTGGAATTATTCTGGCCTATTTTAGGAGTCAGAGTGCTCTTTGGGATTTGATTTATGCGAACTTTGTGTGGCCATTTAAGCATTATGGTGCCGTTAATAATGTCGCATATGCGCAGGGGATCTTTACTTTTTACTGGGATCCTTGGGTCATACCAAAGAATGGCTTCAATTGGTCTATAGGAATGGCTGCAATTTTGATCACTCCATTCCTGTTCGTAGCGGCGCTTCCGCCGCTCTTATTGATCCAGGGGGCACGATCCAAATGGAACGCCGTGAGAGCAGAGGTCATGCTTTATTGGCTGTGCGGATGGGCATTGTGGTTGGCTGAGTTTCACCGAAGAGATATCAGCCATCTCGTGTTTGGATCACCACTACTGGTCATCCTATGTGTCCATCTAATGGTCGAGCGTCGCGAACGAATCGCCGATTTATCACTTCAGATTCTTTCCATAAGCGCATGCTGTCTTGCGTGCATAAATCTGTTTCTCGTGTTGACGGCGCGTCCATTCATGACGCGAGTAGGTTCGGTAGCGATGTTTAAGAGCGACCCAGTTCTCACTTATTTAAACAACCATATGGCCTCTGGCGAAAAAATATTTGCGTATACCTACTCTCCTATGTATTACTTTCTGTCGTCCACGACAAATCCAACTCGCTATAGCATTCTTATGTATGGTTACAATACTCGATCACAATTTGAAGAAGTAATTCATGCTCTAGAGCAGAGCCGGGTAAGGTATGTCTTGTGGGACACTGTCCAGGAAGAGAGAGATCTCAGACTGTTTTTTCCATCAGTCAATCTGGTGCGCCAGGATGAGCGGATTATCGAGCCCTATCTCAAAGCACACTATACGGTCGTGTGGGCCGAGAAGGGCGTCCTCGTCATGGAACGAATGGGTGAAAGCCATGCAGAGTAACGAAAAGGGAGATTCCCCAGAATTCGACCAATATGCGAATTCGTATGTTGAGTTGCTCAACGATCCGATCAGGAATCGATTCGCTCATGATCCACTCCACTTCCACCGGCGGAAATGGCTAATAATCGACAGACTCCTGACGCGTGCGGGTGTGACTGGGAAGATGAAGAGATGGCTGGATGTTGGCTGTGGCCGGGGCGAGTTATTGGAACTGGCTGGTAGCAACTTTGCGCAGGCGTTCGGATGCGATCCGTCTGCTGCGATGCTCTCATCCTGCGCGCCATTCACGGTGCAGAGGCAGTTGTCGCCGGTTGAGCTTCCCTTCGAGAATGGTTCTGTCGATTTTGTGACGGCCGTTTGCGTCTATCACCATGTGCATGGGAGCGCGAGAGCGTTGCTGAGCAACGAGATTAGACGGGTGCTGGCACCAGGTGGATTATGTTGCATCATCGAGCACAATCCATGGAATCCGATTACTCGAGCCATCGTTCAAAGATGTCCAGTGGATGTCGATGCAGAACTTCTATGCGAGCGAACTGCCAGCACGCTTCTTCAGGAAGCGGGTTTTGAGCCACTAAGCACAGACTACTTTTTATATCTGCCAGAGCGACTCTTCAACCGGCTGCCGTTCGTAGAGCGGATGCTTTGCAAAATACCTTGTGGCGGCCAGTACGCGTTGCTTGCGCAAGTATCCGCATGACATCAGCCAAAGCCGATATTCGATCCGTCCCCAAAGTGTGGAGGGCAGCTGGATTGACGCCACAAAGAGGGCACCAGGTGAAGTCCTAAAAACGGCTTTCTTGCTACCGTCTGGCTCCCCAATGCCTCACCCCGTAAAGCCAATGTTAGCTAAATGTTTGATTATAAATGGCGTCCCCGCCAAGAATCGAACTTGGGTCTCCGCCGTGAAAGGGCGGTGTCCTGGGCCGGGCTAGACGACAGGGACGATTAAGAGCCAGACGGATGGATCACTGGCACTTTATTTTCAACCCTATCAACATCATTTTTGAGTGTCAAAATAGCTGCTTCCTGTGGATTCGCGGGATACTGCAAGTTAACCAATGCAAACTTCCGCACCCCGGTACCAATATCTCGACGCCCTCACGACTGCTTTTGTCGTCATCTTGTTGGTCTCGAACCTTGTAGCGCAAAAGGTTTGCATGATCGGACCCTTTCCGATCAGTGCTGCGGTCATACTTTTTCCTATCACCTATATCTTTGGAGATGTCTTTACCGAGGTCTACGGCTTCGCTGCATCACGCAGAGCCATCTGGCTGGGGTTCTTCGGAACCACTCTGCTTTATCTAATCGGCAGCATTACGATTGCACTTCCTCCATCGTCCGATTGGCACAACCAGCAAGCATTTGCCGTAGTCTTTGGATTCATTCCGCGCATTCTCGCCGCGAGCCTGATCGCGTTTTGGGCTGGAGAATTCGCGAATTCCTACACCATGGCGAAGTTAAAGCTGCTGACTGACGGTCGTAAGCTATGGACTCGTACGATTGGTTCAACCATCGTGGGCCAGGCGGTGGACACAACGCTTGTTGTTTTATTAACCTTTGGTGGCACAGTATCAACGATCACGCTGGTACATATGATCATGACCAGCTACCTGCTGAAGGTCGGTTATGAGGTGCTGGCGACGCCGCTAACCTACGCGGTGATTACCTGGCTCAAAAAAGTGGAGAATGCGGACGCGTACGACCGCCATGAGAGCTTTAACCCGTTCTCTTTTGCTCAACGTTCGGCGACCGAGGACTAGATGCAAGACCAGCCGTCAAGGAACTTGTTGTATTCATTTCCGCATCTTTCGGATAGCCCTGGGCATCTAACTGCAAACCGAAGTAACTGTTAGTGGGACGTCGCAGAATTTTCGAGCATCCAGTAAGCCTTGATCTCGTCCAATCTTTCGAAGGGCGATAGACGGAGCGAACGATGCTCCAGGCCTTGAAGGAGAAACATCTTGTCCGAGTTCAGATTGTTGAATCGCTACTTCATCATTCCCTTGTTTGCCTGCGTTGCGTTCAGTCTGCTCTCAGGTTGCAAGCATGAAGCCCAAACGGCCGCTGCCGCGCCGCAGGCGATGCCTGTCAAGGTTGCGCCCGTTACACTTTCGCCCGTTGCGAGTTCCGACACCTATGTGTCGACGATCAAGGGTCGCCGCTCTGCAACGATGCAGCCGCAGGTGGATGGCAATCTCACGCGGATCTTTGTAAAGTCTGGTGATTACGTAAAAGCCGGACAGGTGCTAATGCAGATCGATCCCCTGAAGCAGGCTGCAACAGTGCAGTCGCAGCAGGGAACTCAGGCTCAGAAGAAAGCGGTCTACGACTACAACAAGATTGAAGTGGAGAGGCAGCGTAAGCTCTTCGAGGCGGGTGTAGTCTCGCGCGAAGCTTATGACCAAGCCAACCAGGCGTATGAAAACTCCAAGGCTGACTACGAGGCCAACTCCGCTCTCACAAGTACTCAGCAACAACAATTGGCCTACTATCAGATTCGAGCTCCGTTTGCAGGCGTTGTTGGTGACGTCCCTGTGCACGTTGGCGACTATGTATCGCAGACCACAGTGTTGACGACCGTCGATGAAAATGTCGAACTGGAAGCGTATATCTACGTTCCAACCGAACGTGCAACGCAGATTCGTACTGGCCTTGCTGTCGATATTCTCGATACAGATGGCAAGGTTCTCGCCAAATCAACCATCAACTTCCTTTCGCCGCAGGTTGATAACGGTCTGCAGAGCATTCTGGCAAAAGCTCCAGTTCCGCAAGGCGCCAAACTTCGTACTGAGCAGGTCGTCAAGGCTCGCGTCACTTGGAACACCAATCCGTCGCCGGTTGTTCCCATACTCGCTGTTACGCGCGTTGGAGGGCAGGCCTTTGTCTTTGTCGCTGCGCAGAAGGATGGTGGCTACGCAGCCCACCAGGTCCCGGTCACGCTCGGAGAGACTGTCGGCAATGACTACCCTGTACTGCACGGCCTTAACCCCGGGGACAAAGTGATTCTCTCCGGGTTGCAGTTCCTGCAGGAAGGCGCTCCCGTTCAGCCCATGGGCTAGGAGGGAACGAGCCTAATCTGTCTTGTTGAATGTGTGGCGCTCCATCTTCGAGCGCCGCGAAGGTTGCTCGCAGCTCCCGGGCCAGCCGCACCGGTTCAGAGGTATACCTTGGTAGATTTCTTTATTCGTCGCCCCATCTTCGCCACTGTCTGCGCGCTGCTCATCGTGCTGGCCGGTGCGGTCGTCATTCCGAGTCTTCCCATCTCGTTGTATCCGCAGCTTGCGCCGCCGCAGGTCGTCGTTACAAGTAACTACATTGGCGCCAATTCACAGATCGTGGAATCAGCCGTTACGATTCCTCTCGAGACGGCAATCAACGGCGTCGAGGGAATGCGTTATATGAGCTCGACCAGCTCGAATGACGGCACCTCGGCCATTACGATTACCTTCCGCACCGGCTACGATCTTTCGATCGCTGCGGTCGACGTGCAGAACCGCGTCGCGTCTGCTCAGGGTCGCCTTCCCGCGACGGTAAACTCAACCGGTATCACGATCACCAAGGCGAACAGTAACTTCGTCTTTGCTGCAGGCGTTTTCTCGCGCGATGCTCGTTACTCGCAGGCTTTCATTTCGAATTACCTCGACGTTTACGTCAAAGATGCCCTCAAGCGTGTTCCCGGAGTGGGTGATGTCATCATCTTTGGTGAGCGCAAGTACGCGATGCGTATCTGGCTCGACCCGGCGCGCCTTGCTGCGCGCGGTCTCACTGCACTCGATGTAACTAGTGCACTCACAGAGCAGAACGTGGAGATTGCTGCCGGACAGTTGGGCCGACCACCTTCGGATCAGAAGCAGAACTACCAGATGGCAGTTCGAGTACTTGGCCGCCTCTCCGATCCGCGGGAGTTTGAAAACATCATCCTTAAGAACTCAACCACCAATGGTGGCCTGGTGCTGCTTAAGGATGTTGGCCGCGCCGAGGTTGGCGCCGAGAACTACGACACGAGTCTGAAATTCTCAGGTGGCGATGCTGTCGGTATAGGCGTACAACAGCTCTCCAACGCCAACGCTCTCGAGGTGGATAAGCAGTGCAAGGCAGTTCTGGCCAATTTGGCCAAATCCTTTCCGCCCGGGCTCGAATATATCGTCGCCTTTGATACCACGACCGTTATCGGCGATTCGATCAAAGAAGTGGTCGAGACGATCTTCGAGGCCATCGTAATCGTCATTCTGGTCATCTATTTCTTCCTGCAGGATTGGCGCGCGACGATTATTCCGGCGGTTACTATTCCGGTCTCACTT
>Ga0163162_10000576_pt1 | contig 33923 bp, 32 predicted proteins | sample S55metaG_FD_115310 | JGI IMG/M metagenome (GOLD analysis project Ga0163162, IMG submission 115310) | Switchgrass rhizosphere microbial communities from Kellogg Biological Station, Michigan, USA - S5-5 metaG | ecosystem: Host-associated > Plants > Roots > Rhizosphere > Soil | place: USA... | reverse complement strand
TGCAGGCGAGGATGCGAAGTTGTTATACAGGTTTATAGTGAGGGGGAATAAATATCTAAGCGGGCATAAAGTAATGGTTGAGATTTGACAGTCTCTCGAGGTTACACAAAGCAACAGGTTAATTTATATATTAAAATGTCGCTCGATATTCAATCCGATCCGCGAAATCCGTCCTCACTTTCAATCCGTGATTAGAATTTCGGACATGGTACGCCTTTTCTTCCATCTGCAGGTTTCTTGATATAGATGAGAGAGATTTCTATACCACCCATGCTTTGAGACGCGGTCTTCAAGGAAGAAACATTCACGTCGTAAGAAAGTCCCAGAGTGAAATTATTGAAGTCGAGACCAACGTATGGAATGATTGCGTCAGTGAGATTGCTGAATCGTAGCCATGCACCCGCGTAAAAGTTGATTGGAGCAACATCATTATTGTTTACGTTGACTGACCATGCACCACCAAGCATAGCATCTGTTGCATTAGCCTGCCTGCTAAATAGACCGCTAAAATGAAGATAATTAGTCGTACTGTTATCTGATAACGGGAACGAATAACCGCCATGCACAGTCACCCTTGGGTGTAATACGTAGAAAGCGTTACCGGTGAAGGATTCCTTTGGACGTGTTATGTGATACATCGATGCTCCGAAATATAAATTATTATCGCCATTCGTTGATCCGTTGTACAGCACTCCCACATTCAAATCAAAATAATCCAAATTCACCTGGTGGCCATCGATAGTTTCGGCACTGGGGATCGTCCAACCGCCTTGTTGATCCAATTCATCTTCGAAATTTAACTTAGTTCCATCTAGTCTTTTATTGGCGTATGTTCCCTGGAATCCGATTCCGATCGAGTTCCATCCGTTATCATCGATTGCTTTATGGTATGAAGTCGAAAGCGAGATATAATTACTCGCCAATATTCCGCTTGCGGTTTTATCGGTCATGGCCATCAAGCCCAAACCCCACGTATCGGTTTCGGGTAACTTACTTTTTAAAAGACCACCATCCACCGAGATAGTTGAGGTGATAAATGCATTATTTATAGCTGGCCATTGGTTGCGATAATTTCCGGCTACGCGAATCACGCCATTGAATTTTCCTGCCATTGCGGGATTCAGTGAGAGAGGTGATGCGAAGAATTGTGAAAACGCCGGGTCTTGCGCATACAAAGTGGGATTTAGAAATGCATATAGGGAAAACAATGATATGCAAAGGATCCTTTTCATAAACAGTATGGTTTCATTTCACGCACTATTTACAGCCCAAACCTACTTATGTGTAGAGCGGGATTGCCACAGTCCGGTTGATTCAAGGAGTATAATCAACGGGCATTTCAAGGATACCTGTCAATATTGAGTTGAAAATAAGTAAAAAAACCGGACTAATAAAGCATAATTCCCCTAAATAATTGCTATAACTGGGCTTTTGTTCCGAACGCCAGATCACCGGCATCTCCTAAACCCGGAACAATGTAGCCCTTTGCGGTGAGTTCATCATCCACAGCACCGCTCCAAATTTTACAATTCGGCTCGCTTCTCTTTACATATTCGATACCAACCGTACAGGCAATTGCGGTGACGATATGAATTTCTTTAGGATGGCCCTCTTCCCGGAGAAATTGAATGGTCTTGACAAGTGATGACCCGGTCGCAAGCATTGGATCGGAGATGATTACGACTCTGTCCTCAAGATCCGGGCTGGATACATAGTCCAGGCTGATATCGAAGGAACCGTCACGTTTATGCTTTCTATATGCAGATATGAATGCATTATCTGCCTTATCAAAAAAATTCAACAATCCCTGGTGTAGCGGTAACCCTGCACGCAAAATCGTCGCCAATACAGGCTGTTCTTTCAATACCCTGCAAACAACGGAACCCAATGGGGTTTGGATTTCTTTTTCTTCAAATGGTAAATGTTTGCTTATTTCATAGGCCGCAACTTCGCCAATGCGTTCGAGATTTCTTCGAAAACGCATGCGATCCTGTTGCACAACTTCGTCACGTAATTCGCTGATCCAGTCGTTGATTAAAGAATATCCGTGGCTCAGATTGATAACCATAAAATCAAAATTAAAAATCCGAAATTGGAAAAATTAGCCGTGGCAAAACTAATTCTTAAATCCAAAATCTAAAATTCTTTTCATGCTCTATAAAGTGATTGGTTTAATGAGTGGAAGTTCACTGGATGGTCTGGATATCACATACGTTCATTTCCAGGAAACCGCGGGGAAATGGACCTACGAAATTCAACATACCGCATGTTATTCTTATACGGAGGAGTGGATCAAAAAATTGGAAACTGCGACCTCGTTGAATGGATTGGAATACCAGTTGCTGCATACGGCTTACGGAAATTTTATCGGTGAGCAAGTCAATCGGTTTATTGAGGAGAAAAATCTGCAATACCAGGTTCAGATTATTTCTTCTCACGGCCACACAACTTTTCACGTGCCGCAAAAAAAAATGACTGCACAACTTGGCGACGGTGCATCCATTGCAGCGAAAACGAATATCAATGTGGTGAGTGATCTCAGAGCTATGGATATTGCACTTGGTGGACAAGGAGCGCCTATTGTACCGATTGGTGAAAAACTTTTGTTAGGGGACTATCAATTCTTCCTAAATCTTGGCGGGATTGCAAATATTTCAGCGCATGTTCCAACTGACTCAAATTCCGAGGATAATTTTATCGCTTTTGATGTTTGTCCTGCGAACCGTGTTTTAAATATGCTTTCAAAAAAAACTGGAAATGAATTTGATGAAAACGGAAGAATGGCTTCTGCAGGTATCGTCGATTCATCACTACTCGAAAAACTAAATCAATTTTCTTATTACAAACTCTCTTATCCAAAATCATTGGCTAATGACTTTGGAACGAATGAAGTTTTTCCGGTGGTCGATGGATTGTCGACAAGTACTGAAGATAAATTGCGAACATATGTTGAGCATATTTGTGTTCAAATAAAAAGAGCCGTTGAAAAATTGCGGGAAGATTTTGTATTTCCTGCGGGTGAATTAAAATTGCTGGCAACTGGCGGCGGTGCGCACAATCTTTTTTTGATTGAAAGATTACGCGAAACATTACAAACCCTTCAAGTCAAAATTACCGTTCCGGAAAGAAAACTGATCGATTTTAAAGAAGCGTTGGTTATCGCGCTGATTGGGGCTTTGAGATGGCGAGATGAAAATACTGTTCTTGCTTCTGTCACCGGTGCCGTCAGGAGTAGTGTAGGTGGCGCGGTTTGGATAGGGTAGATTGCAGTTAACAGCGCCCACCGCCAATTTCACTCAAAGTCCGAGCACCGACTTCAACTTCACATATCCAGTTTTGCTTACGGGAACTTTTCCACCGGATTTTAAGAGCGCAATGTGGCTATCTTTTTCGTAAGGATCGATTCGCGTTATTTGTTGCACGTTTAATATATACGAGCGGTGTGTACGTACAAAATGATGCGGATCCAGGATCTTTTCAAAATGCGCCATCGTTTTATTTTTTAGCAAAGCGCCTTCTTTCGTGTGAATTTTTACATAGTCATCGGCTGCTTCAATAAAATTTATTTCCTCAACAGGGATGATCTTAATTTTCCCGGCAATTTTCACAACAACGCGCTGGTGCTGCGCGGGCGATTGCGAAACTGTTTCAAGTAATTCCTGCGTATTTGTTTTTGACGCAACAGTATTTGCCTGGTCAAGCCATTTTTGTATTGCTTTATCAAATCTTTCCTTACTATAGGGCTTCAATAAATAATCTATGGCATGACTTTCAAAAGCCTTGATCGCATATTCATCGAATGCGGTTGTGAAAATGACAGCGGGTGGATCTTCAACCAATTCAAGCATTTCAAAACCGTTGATTTTTGGCATTTGTATATCAAGAAAAATCAGGTCGGGCGAAAATTGTTGAATTGCTTTTACTCCCTGGAACCCGTCGTTACATTCGGCAACCACGTCAATCTGCGGATAATTTTGAATATATTCTTTCACAATTACCCTGGCCAGCGGTTCGTCGTCAATTATAATTGCTTTCATTTTGTTTGTGGTATTTTCACAATTGTCGTAAATAAATTATTTTCTGATTTAGTTTCGAGCAAATCATTTCTTGCGTACAAAAGGTATAATCTTCTTTTGATCGAATTCAATCCAAAACCAGTGCCTTGTTTTGGATAAGATGTTTCCGGATCATACGGATTTTGAACAGTAATTTGTAATTGATTGTTGATTGCAATGACTTTTATTTTTATTACCACCGGTTCAACTGTATCATACAATCCAAATTTGATTGCATTTTCAACAATCGGTTGCAGCAGCATGGCAGGCAATTTCATATCGTTACATGATTCGTCTTTTTCAATTTCTGTCGTCAATCTATAACCAAAGCGAACTTTTTCTATGTCGAGATACAATAAAAGGTATTGCATTTCTTCATCCAGTCGGATAGTCTGATGTTCTTCCTTCTTTAAAGTTCCTCGTAAAAAATCTGACAACTGCTGTATCATAGTTCGGGCCTGTTCGGGTTGAGTGACTACCAGCGCGCTGATCGAATTTAAACTGTTGAACAAAAAATGTGGCTGAAGTTGTTGTCGTAATTTATATAGTTCCGCCTCTTTTGATAATTTTTCTGCATCCATTTTTCTCTTTTGTGTTTCCTGTTCCTCTTCGAGCATATACCACAAAATACTTATGATCGTCATGCATCCTATTAAAAGAAACGATACGCCAAATCTTATCCAGTACGATTTATTTACAAAGGGTAAATAGACCGCTTGTTCGGTTTCAGTCAGGAAAGGTCTTATAGAGAGTTTGATTCCGGGCAACACGAGACTACTCAAACTCAAACTCAGAAATAATACATACCAATACAGTTCTTTTTGCGGTAAATAAAACCTGAGAATGTTGCTTACCATCCAACATGCAGCAAGCAACTGAACGTTCATCACCAGGCTATCAAGCACAGCTACCTTTATGGGAAATCCGAAGTTTATGATGAGTAGTGCGTGCAAACTTGCCCATACCAACCACCATGTAAAAAATGTATATCGGAATCTACTAACTGATAATGGCGATCGTGCCAAATGAAATAGTTTATAATATGCCTAAATATTTATGCGTGGTATTCCTGAGGATGTGCGCCGCTTTCTTATTGGTAAGCTCGATATACGTATCTGCATCATCGGCCTCTTGTATTCTTGAATATAGTTCAGCGCCATCCAGTAAACCACTGAGTTTATATAATTCGGCAACGTTGATGAATTTCCATTGAACGAGTTTTTCCTGTTCATTAAAAAATTCATCTTGTTCCTGCATACCAATTTCGCAGGCTTTGTCAAACGCTTCCGATTCGTTGGAAGCTTTTATCAGTCGTAATTGTTCATCAAATTGCGCCGTGTGGTTTCCTGATCCGCAAATGATTCTAAATACGATTTTTGCTAAATACCAATTCATAGAATTCAAGTTTTGAGCATGTAATGGTTGGTTTTCCGAGGCATTTAATAGTTCCTGATTTCAATACCTCCGAATATCGAAGTGCCGTCGATGATTAATACCTTATCGGAATTCGTGACTTTACTTTCCTGCCTTTTATCTTCAATGTTGCCGAACACGGATGTCATTTGTGAACGTATTTCCCAATGTGCTGGTACTATTAATTTTGTTCCTCCCATGATCTGTGTGATGTCTAGCATTGCCACTCCGTTGATATCTGCCTGGCTAAGATTAACTTCACAGCCTCCCATGAAGACGGTTATATCACCCCCTTTAAAATCTTTTGACACGATTGTTTTATGCACTCCTCCAAATACTGTTGTCGCATCGATGAAATTTTCTGAGCTAAAGCTTCCGTATTGTTGTTTATAACTTTCGTGTTCCTTTTCCCAATGAGCCTGTCCTCTCATTCTTCGCCACTCCTCTTTCGTCTTGTCGCCCCAATTGTGCCGGCGTCCGTCAATATTTTTGCGGGGACGAACCAACAGCAAAAAACCAATGAGTAGAATTGCGAAGGGCCATATGTAGCGATGTAGAGTAAATCCGGGAAGAATATCATCAATAAGAAACGCTCCGCCAATCAGGATCAATATTGCCCACGCTCCACCGCGAAACCCATGATTGAATCCAATAAACACACCGATCACTATCAATAACATTTGCCATGAGAAGAGCCAGTAAGGAAGAGCTAATCCCATTTGCTCAACGATCAAGGCGGCGCCTACAACCATAAGCGTTAGGGCGACCCAGACCCGGCTGTGTGATCGATTTATTGGTTTATCTTCATTTGTATCCATTATCTAATTTTTTTCAAAACTACATTAGCACTTCCCTGTAATCAAACGTAATTAGGTAATAAAGTAAGCAGGAGCGGTAAACGGCGGGGTTTTGGCGGCGAAAGAGATAGGATGAATGACGGCAGGCAATAAAGAGGGATAAAAAGAGTGGAGAGCGATACTCCGTCTCGCTATGGACTGGCAACTGTTATCCCTCTGCGTACAAACGCAAATTCATCCCCATCAAACAGTCCCAGGTCACTCAGTTTCAGATGAGGGATAACCAGCAATGCCATGAAGGAAAGCGTCATAAATGGGGCCGACAAATTTGATCCGGCTTTTTTTGCCAGCGTGTCGATCGCTGTGTAAGCTTCCGCAACCTTATAGCCGTCTTCATCGCTCATTAACCCTCCTACGGGAAGTGGAAGGACCATCTCGGATACGCCATCGGTAAAACTTACACCTCCTTTTTGTTCAATGACAAGATTTACTGCGCGACAAATAAGTTCATCGGATGTACCCACCGCAACAATATTATGACTATCATGCGCAACCGAAGATGCGATGGCTGCATTTTTGATACGGAAGTTTTTAATAAACGCTTTGGCAACCGGCGCATCGTGGTAACGATTTACGATGACGATTTTTAAAATGTCGTTGATGGGATCGCTTAAGAGCTTGCTATCTTCAATTTTTAAAAAACGAAAATATTTATTAGTGATTAGTTGGCCATCTAATGCTTCAATAACCGGGACATTTAATTCTTTTTCATTTGTCCGTTCAACATCATAAATAAAATCCTCCGGCTTTCTCTTGAGACACTTGAAATTATTGATCGATTGCTTTTTTGTATCAACAATCGATTTTTGAATAAGCGATGTTCCCTTGTCTGCCACGAGTAAACCGGAAATGTAAGTGCTGATTACGTCAAATGTTTTTAGATCTTTTACGATAATGAAATCAGCAGGATCATTTTTTCGCAGCAGTCCAACTTCCAGATTATAGTGCAAGACCGGATTGATGCATGCCACCTTGAGGACCTTGAAGACGTCGATTCCTTTTGCAACCGCTCTGGCGCAAAGTTGATTGATATGGCCGGCCACGAGACTGTCCGGATGTTTGTCATCACTGCAGAACATCATTTTATCCGGGTAATCATTTATCAGATCTACTAATGCCTCAAAATTTTTTGCCGCGCTTCCTTCACGAATAATAATTTTCATTCCATATCGAAGTTTGTCAAGTGCTTCCTCCCTTGTAAAACATTCATGGTCGGTACTGATGCCAGCATCAATATATTTTTTTGCGATTTCACCGCGCAACCCGGGTGCGTGTCCATCCACCGGTTTTCCCTGCAGTTTTGCTGCGGTGATTTTTTTCATGACTTCCTCATCGTTGTTGAGAACGCCAGGAAAATTCATCATCTCACTCAAATACTTTATCTCTTTTCTTTTTAATAAGGATGAAACATCATCGGCATTCAAAGCAGCTCCTGCAGTTTCGAAAGTTGTTGCGGGCACACAACTGGGCACACCGAAATTAAAATGAAATGGAACTGACTTACTATTTTCAATCATGAAGTCTACGCCTTGGATTCCACAAACGTTTGCGATCTCATGCGGATCACTGACGGTGGCAACCGTTCCATGTGCTACTGCAAGTCGCGCAAATTCGGAAGGAACCAACATGGAGCTTTCAATGTGTACATGGGCGTCTATGAATCCTGGTAAAGTAAAAGTGGATGGGAAGTCTTTAGACCCTCGCAGGATTTCCAATGAATCGATTGAGCGGATAGTTCCATTTTCGACCACGATTTCCGCGGGATAAATTTTTTCTTTGAAAACATCTACCACATTGCTTTTAATACGTACATTCATAATCCTGTATTCGACTGGAAATTTAAGCAAATATGAAACAGCGCAAGATTTTTCAGTTATGCTGATCTAAAAAACTATCAAAAAATTTTACAATGAAAGCTTTAAAAACTGGTTTTGTTTTATTTCTCACGTTTACAATGTTTATTTCGGTAAAAGCGCAAACTGCAGACGAAATCATCAACAAATTTATTACTGCAATTGGCGGCAAGGAAAAATTGAATGCTATTAAGACATTGTATTATGAGAGCACGCTCGACGTTATGGGAAATGAGGCAGCGAGTACGACATATATTATTGCAGGCAAAGCATACAAGTCAGAAACAGATTTTAGCGGTCAAAAAATAATCCAGGTAGTCAGCGATAAAGGAGGCTGGTCTGTAAACCCATTGACAGGACAATCTACTCCGGAAGAACTACCAAAGGATATGCTAAAAGGCAGCGAGCTCCAGTATGCGATACCCGGTTCAAGTTTTGTTGACTATGCAGCTAAAGGAAGCAAGATTGAACTGCTTGGCAAGGAAAAAGTAAATAACAATTCGGCTTACAAAATAAAACTCACTACAAAGGATAGCGCAGTAGTAACTTACTATATTGACTCCGCAACAAATTATGCTGTTAAGGCCGTGACAACAATTAACGCAAATGGCCAATCGGTAGAAACCAACATTAATATGTTGAACTATCAAAAAACTGATTTCGGGTATACTTTCCCGATGACTCAGCAGATAGACCTTCCCCAGGGTATTTCATTAACTGTCACAGTTAAAAAGGTTGAAGTAAATAAGGATATCGATCCGAAAATTTTTGATATGCCAAAGTCTTAGATTCGAACAGTCATGATTACCTGATTTTTCTACTCAATTCGCAGTAGCACAAGCCGATCGATCTAAAAAAAAGAGAAAATTTTTTACTCGAATAAGGATCGAAGTAACACACCTGTATGCGTATTTGACGCACACATGAAGTTGCTTTGAAATACTGAATTTTTTATATTTATTTTGTGCTAACCCCTAAAAAAATTAGCATGCATTTCTTAAAAATTGCCACCTCGGTATTGGTGCTTTACATTTTATTTCTAATCGGATTTTCTCCTTTGACCGGTTGCACAAAAACAATAACAGAACACGACACGACAGTTAAGACGATTCACGATACGACGATTAAAAACATTCATGACACGACGATTAAGAACATTCACGACACAATTTATGATACGCTGTACTGTTTGCATGCCGGCCTGATTGCCTATTATAATTTCAACGGTGGAAATTTAAACGACAGTAGCGGATATGGCAACCATATATACTTTAGCAATGCTGTGACTAAAACTGCTGATCGCTTCGGCCGCCCCAATAACGCTTATTATTTTGATGGAATTAATGGACAAATGCGCGTACATAATAGTCCATCTTTGAATCCTACAAATATCACATTGGTGGCGATTGTAAACTTTCAAGGTTTCAATTCAGGTATTTGCATGGCAAACCAGATTCTTATGAAAGGATTGAGGGATCAGGATGGAGGTCTCTACGGCCTCAGAGTATTAACTAATAATGGATCCTGCAGTTATATCGTGGACACGACCAACGAAAAACTTGCAGGTTATTATGGAGATGACTTCTTTGGAGCGAATGGCGCATTTGGAGCGAATACTCCAATACATACAAATAACTGGGTGACCTTGGTCTACACTTATGACGGATACGTACATAATGTATATATCAACGGCGAACTGGTTGGAACAAATGCAGTACAAGTTAACTTCACACCGACCGCTAATGATTTGACTATTGGCAGAACTTATAATGATCCGTTTCCTTATCCTTTCACAGGGATAATGGATGAAATAAGAATATACAACAGGGCACTTAGTGCGGCCGAGGTAAAATATTTAAATAAGATTTCCAAATAGCCAGCTTGCAATTCGTAAAAAAGTTTGACGGGTCATCTCATTCTCGTTATTTTACGCGGGGAAGATGACTGTCAAACTTTTTTAATAATTCATGTCACTCACTTTATTTTTTAGAAAACGAGTCAATTTCAAATTCAATTTCCTGCGAAAATCTTTTGGGGACGATTCATTTAAATTGTTGGACGTAGGTGCCGGCAATCATTCCGCGTCGAAAATCACTTCTGTGTTTCCTCAATGTGAATATTATGGTCTTGACCTGGATAAAACCTATAATAATAACGAAGACGATTTTCGCGTAATGAAAAATTTCTACGAATTAGATCTCACACTACTCGACTATTCCAAAGTTCCCGATAATTATTTTGACGGCATCTGGATGGTGCATGTCATCGAACACCTTTCCAATGGCGACCAGGTTCTACCCGGATTACTAAAGAAATTGAAAGCAGGTGGATTTTTTTTTATAGAATATCCCGGCGAAAAAAGTAAACATCTTCCGTCGATGAAAGGCACACTAAACTTCAGCGATGACGATACACACGTGCGGGTATATTCAGTTGCTGAATTGAAAAAAATATTCGAGAAAAATAATTGCTCAGTATTAGAGAGTGGCATTCGCAGAAACTGGTGGTATATAGCTGCGATTCCTTTTAGGGCAATGCATTCGCTTGTTAAAAACAAGTATGTGCAAGGAAACGTATTTTGGGATTTACTGGGATTTGCCGAATTTCTCTGGGTCAAAAAAAATTAATTCAATCCTGCAAATCGGGTCGCCGTTGAGAAGTTCTTTGTTGCGATATTTCGTTTCGCCACTCTGAAATTTTTTTTGGATCACCGCTCAACAATATTTCCGGAACTTTCCATCCCCGAAAATCTGATGGTCTTGTGTAGACAGGCGGCGCAAGCAGGTTATCCTGGAAAGAATCGAAAAGTGCCGATGTTTCGTCATTCAATACCCCGGGAATCAATCTCCCTATAGCATCCACCAAAATAGCTGCAGGCAATTCTCCACCACTCAGCACATAATCGCCGATAGATATTTCTCTGGTAATAAAATGCTCTCGGATTCTTTCGTCAATTCCTTTATAATGTCCGCAAATAATCAGTAAATTATTTTTTAATGACAACTGGTTCGCGATTTTTTGGTTGAATCGTTCACCGTCAGGAGTCATGTAAATGATTTCGTCGTATTTTGTTTTTTCTGACAGAGACTCAATCGCATTTGCAAGCGGTTCGCACATCATGACCATACCAGCACCACCACCGTACTGGTAGTCGTCGACTTGTCCATATTCGTTAACGGCCCATTTCCTCAGCGAATGCACTTGTACTTCCAATAAGTTTTTTTCTTTCGCCCTTTTTAATATGGAATGTGCAAACGGGCTCTCAAGTAGTTCCGGTAGAACCGATATAATGTCGATGCGCATTAAACAAAGATAGGTCGGGCGAGCTAATATGTTGACAGGTTGGATTGAGGCAAAACTAAATCCTAATTCTTCGGGCCGGCCTTCGTCATACTATGTTATTCTTCCATAAAGTCATCCAATTCTCTTCTCTGTTTTTTAGTTGGCCTCCCGACTTTACTAAGTCTTTTGCCTGTATGAAAACTTGCCGTCTGAAACTGCAATCTTTCAATTTCTTCGGCTGGTGTAATATCAAGATAGAATTTAATCGCTTCAGTATATTGAACCCGACTATATAGAAGTGCAGACACCTTAATGCGCCATCTTTTTGCTTCGGTTTTAATTTCGTATTCGTCGCCAATGTGCACCTGCTTCGACGGCTTGACCTGGTCGCCGTTGTATCTTACTTTTCCTTTATCACAAGCCTCCGCAGCTAATGTTCTTGTTTTGAACATACGGATCGCCCACAAGTATTTATCGAGACGAAGTTTTTCTTTTTCAGCCATACGTAAAATTAACCTTTATTGGTAAACGCTAAATGCAGAACGCAGAACGTGATCACAACTCGTTCTGCGTTCTGCATTTAACATTGCACCTCACATCTCCGCGAAATACTTATGGAAATACGGAATCGTTTCGATGCCTTTGTAAAAATTTTCTAAATCAAATTTTTCGTTCGGTGAATGAAGATTGTCGCTGTCCAATCCAAAACCCATAAAGACAATTTTAATTCCAAGTTCTTTTTCAAACAAGGCACAAATTGGAATACTTCCACCACCCCGAACGGGGATTGGCTTCTTGCCGAATGTTGCTTCGATAGCCTTCTGCGCAGCCTGATATGCTTTTGAATCAAGCGGTGTCATATATGGTTCGCCGCCGTGCAGATCCTCTGTTTTTACCGTAACTCCTGGCGGTGCGATGCTCTTGAAATGACTTAATAACTTTTCAGTTATTTTTTTTGACGATTGATTAGGAACAAGCCGCGCGGAAATTTTCGCATATGCTTTGGATGGCAAAACCGTTTTTGCGCCTTCTCCTGTATATCCACCCCAGATTCCGTTTACTTCAATAGTGGGACGAATGCCCGTACGCTCATTTGTCGTAAATCCTTTTTCACCCCATAAAGCATTTACGCCGAGATCTTTTTTATACTCTTCTTCGTTGAACGGTGCTTCTGCCATCAATTTTCTTTCTTCTTTCGTAGACTCAATCACATCGTCATAGAAACCGGGTATGGTGACATGGTTATTGTCGTCATGACATGAAGCAATCATTTTTGCAAGGATGGTTATCGGGTTGGAAACTGCTCCGCCATAAACTCCGCTGTGTAGATCACGATTAGCGCCGGTAACTTCAACCTGGATATAAGCCAGTCCACGCACACCGATGTCAATCGAAGGATCCTTTAAACTGATCATTGACGTATCACTGATCAATATCACATCAGCTTTCAACAGATCCTTATGTGATTTAACAAATGCAGCAAGATTTGGTGATCCAATTTCTTCCTCACCCTCGATGATGAATTTGATATTGCAGGTGAGAGAATTTGTTTGCGACAGAATCTCCATTGCCTTCACATGCATATAGAACTGTCCCTTATCATCAGCAGAACCCCTCGCAAATATTTTTCCTTCTTTAATCACCGGATCAAAAGGCCCACTGCGCCAAAGCTCAAGGGGGTCCGGTGGTTGCACATCATAATGACCGTAAACTAATATCGTCGGCTTCGAGCGGTCAACTAATTTTTCAGCATATATAACCGGGTGGCCGTCGGTTGCATAAATTTCGGCTTTATCGGCGCCGGCTTTTAAAAGACTTTGCTTAACTGCTTCTGCACATATTTGCATATCAGTTTTATGTTCGCTCCGTGCACTTACAGATGGAATTCGTAATAATTCTAACAATTCATTTAAAAACCGGTCTTTATTTTTTTCCTGGTATTCTTTCCAAGCATTCATATACTGTCTTTTTAAATTTAATCCGGAGTTCGGAATCCATTTACTGGATTTTTTCCGGTGTCTTTGGTGCTGCCGGAAATATTCCTATTTGCGACAATACCAGAAAACGAATATAGGACGTTTTACCTAAGGATAATTTTTCCCGCGAATGTTTAAATCGGGTAATTTTAGCAAAATGATTTTATTATGAAACCCCTTAACCTACTGGCCTTAGTGTGCCTGTTATTTTTCATTTCTGTCCACACGCTGGCTCAATCTTCCGCACACGTCACCAAAAAAGTTTATAACAAATTGAGCGATGCATACGACGGGTTGGTGAAAGACATCAAAGATCTCGAACGGCAAAGAACTATATTAGAAAAATCATTAAAAGATTTCGATTCGAAGCTTAAAACTTTCAAAGATAATTTAGAGAAACAGGAAGAACAATTTGATGAAGCGCTTGAAAGTGACCGGGATCAAAAGTTCGCTGCTACGCGCCAGGCAGACGCGGTACGCATGTCGTACAACCTTCAATATCTTCAATTGCAAAACCAGCTTCAAAATCAAAACGGACAACTCACCGACGTCAGTTTTTTTATGAAGACAAAGTTGGATGCAGCACAGAGAATTGCCAAGAAATCAAGATAACTACAATTTGTGCTTGTGATTGGGAATGATATTATCTAAAGTCCATTCTATTTTTTTTGTGAATGGATGAAGACGAACAGGACAATCATCTTTCAAACATATCGGGCAAGAAGATTCAACGCAATCATCCGCATGTACAAAGAATTCCATCGATTCGCCAAATTCATTTTCGATGACAAGCGTAAGTTTTTCAATTTCGATGTGAGATTCACGTACGTTTAAATACCAGGGTACGGTGAGATGACAATCGACATGTAAAACACTTCCAAATTTTATGACACGCAGATTATGAATGTCGATCCAATTGTGGGTTCTGTATTGGTTTAAAAAATCGACTAACCTTGTAAGAATCTTTTTGTCGGCTTCATCCATGATCCCAGCAATGGATTTGCGCGTAATGCGATATCCAACAAAAATGATGATGAAAGAAAGAATGATGGCAACGATGCTATCAATTTGATGAAAGCGCGTAAAATAGATCAATACCAATCCAGCAATGATCATGATTGTCGAATAGGTATCGGTCTGCAAATGCCGGCCACTCGCTTCCAGCACTGCAGATTTGTTTTTTTTCCCGCGCATTACGGCAATATATCCGATGATAAAGTTGATCAATCCGGATAAGGCGACGAGCACAATACCATAATCCAGTTGTTGAAGCGGTTGAGGATATATTAAATGTCGAATCGAAGTATAAATAATAATGACACCGGCGATCATTATAAGAACTCCCTCTATAGCGGCAGATAAAAATTCTGCTTTTCCATGACCGTAAGGATGATTTTCGTCGCGGGGCTTCGCCGAAATGTATAGACTGTATATGCCAATGAAGCTTGCAATGATGTTAACAATGCTTTCGAGGGCGTCTGTTAAAATGGCGACTGATTTCGTAAGATACCAGGCAACAATTTTCAATAGGAAAAGAATGCACGCTGTAAAAACGATCCATCGCTGCATTCTCAAATTTTCTTTGGCTCTTTCCAATTCAAAAATTTCGGGCAAAAATAAGCCAAATGGCAAATGTGGAAATGTGTAAATATGAAAATGAATCGCGGATTTGCGGATTAGAGCGGATTTCGCGGATCATCCAGTTGAAAATTGATTAACAACTCTAGCTTTTTTCAGCGAAGAAACAATCAATATTCAATATGATATTGAGCTTGAATATCCGCGAAATCCGCTCTAATCCGTAAATCCGCGATTCATTTCCACATCTTCACATTTCCACATTTTCACATTTGATTCTCCACCTTCTTGTTTCTGAACTTCCTAAACGCTCTGTAATAAAATTCTTTGTTGAACAGCTGGGAGTCGTGCATGGCTTTATAGGTGAGGAACAAGCCGACAGGAACTAATACATAGGTTGCCATCCACATTCCGGTGATAGGATTCATGACATCCTGTTTGACAAACTTTCTTCCAAAATTGTTGAGTAGAAAAAAGATCACGAAAAATACAACCGCAAAAACAAGTGGCAATCCAATACCACCTTTGCGAATGATAGAACCCAGTGGTGCCCCAATAAGGAACAATACAAGGCATGCGACGGACATCGTCAGTTTATCGTGCCATGCCATCAGATGCAGACGCAGGTTTTGTCTTTCGGTACTATACAAAATCGCAGATTGTTCAAGGCTCGATTTTATGCTGCTGATTGCACCGATTGCCCGGTCGATAACATATGTCTTTGCGGAATCAGGAACGAGTTTACTAAACGTATCGACGTTGCTCAGGGAAAGTGTTTTGGGATCGGTCCATGGCGAGTCTAGATATTTAAGCGTACGAATATATAGTTTAATATCTGCGCCCGTTTTGTTACGATAATTCGACGCCGTTTTTTCCAGTGAGTCAATCGTCGTATTCAATTGACGCATGTTCAGCATCTGGTAATTATTTTTAAATGCGCTGTCGTCTGTTTTACTTAGTTTAAAAGAACTCAGATCAAGCACTTTTTTATATTCTTTAAAGCCCATCCGGATAAATTCTGTGTTGGTCGTCAGGCGGGGACCTTTCTCGCGGTAGTTCCATCCGTTTGCGAGATTGAATTCAAGAAATTTTTTATCAGGCGTAATCACCATTTTTCCTTTTTCGGCAACGATTAAATTATCCTGTAGCAAGTTGAAATTTTGCTGATATATCAAAACATCTTTTATTGTCGATCCGTCTTTTTCTTTTTTCCCTATTTTAATAATATATCCATCGATCTTGTCATAAAAAACTCCTTCCTTGATGTCAAATGCAGGTTTTGATACGATAATGTCATATTTCAGAGTTTGCATTTTGAGTTGTGCCACCGGGATGATGTAATTATTGAAAAGAAATGCAACACCGCAGATGACAAGCGCAGCAAAAAAAAGCGGTCGCATAAAACGCAATAGCGGAACGCCGGCGGATTTGATTGCAACCAGTTCAAAGCTTTCGCCGAGATTTCCAAAAGTCATAATGGAAGAAAGCAACACAGCCAGCGGAAGGGCGAGTGGAACAAGCGTTGCTGATACATACGTGATGAATCTGCCGATAGTAAAAAAATCAATGCCTTTTCCGACGATGTCATCGATGTAAAGCCAGAAGAACTGCAGCACAAGAACGAACAGTGTGATGAAAAAGGTTGCGATGAATGGACCAACGAACGCTTTCAAAACCAGTTTATCGAGCTTTTTTATCAAGGTAAAAACTTTCTAAAATGATGATATCTTTATTGAATGAATTCAACAAAAGTACAGTTTTCGACAGATGAATTGGCATTGGTTGAGGATCCAAAATGGATTTTAACAAAGAATAACATCATCGTTAAAGTCTGTGATTTGTTTTCAGGGATTGCTGAAGAAATGAAGCAGTTGGTGGCGACCAGCAAATTGCCGGAAGAAATTATACAAACAACTTCGAAAATTTCACGGGGTGAAAATTTTAAAGGGTTCCCATATGTTGTGCTGGACTATCCAAGGCTATTTACGAAAGAAAATGTTTTTGCGATACGTACACTTTTCTGGTGGGCAAATTATTTTAGTGTCACGCTTCATCTCAAAGGAAATTATAAGAGATTATTTCTTGATAAAATAAAAGATAATCTCCCTGTATTTTCAAGACATGAGTTTTATGTCAACATCAATGCAAATGAATGGCAACATGAATTACATGAAAGTGATTACACGCTGTTGAAAAATGTTGATAGTGGATTGCTGGAATATAATTTTTTGCAACATGATTTATTGAAACTTTCTGTAAAGGTGGAATTAAATCAATGGAACCGGTTGCAAAAACCAGTGCTGGAGTACTTTTCTACAATTGTGCAGGTACTAGGAAATTAATTTCCGATGCGGTGAAAAAGGTCTTTGACCTGATAACTCCACAGTTGACTTTGGTCTTTAATATCTTTTTTATCCGCGAAATCTCTTATGATCAGTATAGTTTGATTTGTTACTTCCGACTTTTCTATTCTGAATTCAAAAAATTCGTCTTTAGGAGCTTCAAACCAATGAAAGCGTATATACTTTTCCGTTTCACTTTCCAAAACTTCTGCCCTGTCTGTCGATCCATTCCAGGAGAAACTAAAAACATTATCCCTTTCATCAACCTTGTCAGCAAACCACTCTTGCAATCCAGCGGGCGTACTTAAAAAATCGAATAAAATAGAGGGAGAACATTTCACGGGATACTCCAACATAAAAAGCTGTTTCTTGCTCATCTACATATCAAATTGAACTTTGTAACTAAACACCCGGGAATCTTAATAAAAGCCCACATAAGCAATCAGTATATTACCAGGTAAACCTACCGCTGACGTTAGCAACGCTCTCTTCAGAGGATTCCTGCAATAATAGATAAATATTTGACGCCCCAAAATTTTTTTAAATCAAATTTTTTTAGTCAATAAAGGATTGAGATTGAACAAATTTTTTATAAATAAACTGAAAACCAACAGTTTAGAGAAAATATATTTGGATTATCCCACTATTATGGTTATATTGGTCATCGCAAAACACCAATTTGTTGATCCGTAAGAAATAAGAAGATTCATTTCAACGTTTTTATATCCTATTTATAATTGAAAGCCTTTTAAACCTAAAACCCTTTAAAATGACCTGCCTATGAGTATGCGTCAACTCAAGATCACGAAGAGTATAACTAATCGTGAATCACAGAGCTTGGAAAAATACTTGCAGGAAATCGGAAAAGTAGAGTTAATCAGTCCCGAAGAAGAAGTAAAACTCGCCATCCGTATCAAGCAAGGAGATCAGAGAGCACTTGACAAGCTTACCAAAGCAAACCTTAGGTTTGTGGTATCCGTTGCCAAGCAATATCAAAATCAGGGTCTCACACTTCCTGATTTGATTAATGAAGGCAATCTTGGTCTGATCAAAGCGGCCCAGCGTTTCGACGAAACGCGTGGTTTTAAATTCATTTCATATGCTGTTTGGTGGATCCGTCAAAGCATTCTGCAAGCTTTGGCAGAACAGTCAAGAATTGTTCGTTTGCCACTTAACAAAGTCGGTTTGACCAATCGCATTCAAAAAGCCTACTCCCAATTGGAGCAGGAGTTTGAACGTGAGCCTTCGGCGGAGGAGCTGGCAGAAATGCTTGAACTCGATGTCGAAGAAGTGTCATCGACCCTGGGCATAGGCGGCCGGCACATCAGCGTGGATACTCCACTCTCAGAAGGGGAGGATAACACCCTGATAGATGTCCTCGAAAATCCTAATGCCGAGCGCGCTGAATTAAACATCGAACACAAAGAGTCCCTCAAGCAGGAAATCGATCGATCATTAAAAACCCTCACCGAAAGGCAAAAAGAAGTGATTTGCTTTTTCTTCGGAATAGGCGTTGATCACCCGATGAGCCTCGAAGACATCGGTGAAAGATTTAACCTTACCAGGGAGCGCGTTCGCCAAATCAAAGACAAAGCAATTACAAAGCTCCGGAGCAATTCCAGATCCAAAATGCTAAGAAGTTATCTTGGTATTTAATCAACAAAAACAAAGATTTGAAATAAAATTTACTTTCAGTTTTCTTACATTTGCAATTCGTTTAAAAGTGAATATGACTTTAGGTTGTATTCACTTTTTTTATCGCGGATTTCGCGGATTTTTGCGGATTTCACGAATTGAGGTATTGAAATAGGTTTCTTCGATCGATAGTTTTGACAATTGATCATGGAGAAAGATTTGACTTATTCGGATTTGACACGCAAAATTATCGGCGCCGCGATGAAAGTGCATTCGTGTATTGGCTCGGGTTTTCCCGAGATCATATATCAAAGGTGTTTGGTAATTGAACTGATAAAACTCGATATGATTTGTAGCATCGGAGAGGAAAGAGAGATTTATTACGAGGGGCAATTTGTGGGTAAGCGTAGACTAGATGTATTAGTAGAGGATAAAATCTTAGTCGAGCTAAAGGCGGTTAGTGAACTCGATAAAGTCAATTACAATCAGGTAACGAATTATTTGAAAGTATTTAATATTCAGATTGGATTGGTTTTGAATTTTGGAGCGCCAAGTTTACAATTCAAAAGATTTATTCATTCTGAGTTTTCTTAGAATCCGCGAAATCCATAACAATCCGCAAATCCGCGATTATGTTTGAGAATTTAACAGAGAAACTAGAGTCAGCATTTAAGCAAGTCAAAGGGCAGGGGCGTATAACGGACTTGAACATCGCAGCAACGGTCAAGGACATACGCCGTGCATTGATTGATGCTGATGTCAATTACAAGATCGCAAAAGAATTCACAGATATCGTGAAGGATAAAGCGATGGGGCAAAAAGTACTCACTGCCGTCAGCCCCGGCCAATTGATGGTTAAAATTGTAAAAGATGAACTTGCTACGCTGATGGGCGAAACTGAAAGTGAGTTGAACTCAAAAGGAAATCCGGCAATTATCCTGGTGGCCGGACTACAAGGTAGCGGTAAAACCACTTTCAGCGGGAAACTGGCAAATTATTTGAAATCTAAGAAAGGTTTGTCGCCATTGCTTGTTGCAGCCGACATTTATCGTCCTGCCGCCATTGAGCAGCTGAATGTTTTGGGCGGACAAATCGGTGTGGATGTTTATAGCGAGCCGGAGAATAAAGATGCAGTTCTTATTGCAGAAAATGCGGTGAAAGAAGCCAGGACAAAAAATAAGAACGTGCTTATAATCGATACCGCGGGCCGCCTTGCCATCGACGAGGAGATGATGCAGGAAGTGGCGAATATAAAGCGTGCCCTTAATCCGCAGGAAATCCTGTTTGTTGTCGATTCTATGACGGGACAGGATGCGGTTAATACTGCGAAAGCGTTTAACGATCGGCTCGATTTTTCCGGAGTTGTATTAACAAAGCTCGACGGAGACACCAGGGGTGGGGCGGCGTTATCTATCAAGTATACCGTACATAAGCCGATAAAATTTATAAGCAGTGGCGAAAAACTGGATACGCTCGATGTTTTCTATCCGGAGCGCATGGCTCAACGAATACTGGGAATGGGAGATATCACCACCCTTGTTGAGAAAGCACAGGCGCAATTCGATGAGGAACAGACCAAAAAGCTCGAGAAAAAAATCAGGAAAAATCAATTTGATTTTGAAGATTTTAAGCAGCAGCTCGAGCAGATTAAAAAGATGGGAAATCTGAAGGATTTGATGGGAATGATACCGGGCGTTGGAAAGGCCATCAAGGACATCGATATCAGCGACGATTCCTTTAAGGGAATAGAAGCTATGATAAACTCTATGACTCCTTTTGAGCGGGCAAATCCTGATACTATTGATCAGAGTCGCCGTAAGCGCATTGCAGCCGGCAGCGGTAAGGATCTCACTGAAGTCAATGCCTTCATGAAGCAGTTTGACCAGATGAAACAAATGATGAAATCAATGAGCAAAATGCCGATGGGAATGGGAGGGCGGCTTGGACTTGGAAAAAGATAAATTCAACCGTTCATAAAAAAATCACACTTTAGATTCGTCATTTTATCCTTGATATATTAAATTTGCGGCTTGGAATATGGTTGCCTTTGCAACCCAAAAAGAGAAAACCCTATTAATTAACGCATTTAAATTTCTATTTAAGATGCCTGTAAAAATCAGACTCCAACGACATGGGTCGAAAAAACGACCATTTTATTTTATCGTAGTAGCCGACATCCGCGCTCCGAGAGACGGAAAATTTATTCAGAAAATTGGCACCTACAATCCTCTAACTGTTCCTGCATCCATTCAATTAGATAGACAAAAAGCATTGGATTGGCTTCATAAAGGAGCACAGCCAACTGATACGGTTAGACGTATTTTGTCATTCAAAGGAGTATTATACCTGAAACATTTATTGCGTGGTGTTAAGCTCGGATTGTTTGATGAAGCTGCAGCAATGGAAAAATTCCAAAAGTGGCATGGTGAACATGAAATTCATGTAAAGAAACGCCAGGAAGAAAATAGAAAGCCTAAATATGGCGCAAGAAAAGGTGGCGCTCCTGTTCGTCGTGTAGAAAGGAAAGCTGAGAACGGAGAAGGATAAAATTTTAAAAATGATCTTAACGAATCCCGGTGAATTGAAAATTTGCCGGGATTTTTTTTTAAACCCAGATTAGGCCGAATTGGGAGCGGATTTTCGCGGATATTTGACGAGTCACAGTTAAAAAGAGTGATTTGTACGCAAACTATTTTTGTTGTCGGCATGATTAAGAATTATCGCAATATTGGTAAAATTGTTTCAGTCTTTGGATTGAAAGGTGAGCTAACTCTACAGCATCACTTCGGAAAAAAAACTTCTCTGAAAGGATTGAAGGTTGTTTTCATAGAAGAAAAAAAAGATGAAATGCTTCCATACTTTATTGAGTCAATCAAAATAAAAAATGACGACGAAGTGCATTTTAAATTAGAAGGCATCGATTCAAAAGAACGCGCGGGAAAGCTAATTCAAAAAGAAGTATGGTTGGCTGAAGATGACTTTCAAAAATATGCAGTGAAATCTGCACCAATTTCTTTTGTCGGTTACCACGTCATTGATGATGGAAAGGACCTCGGGGAAATTTTAGAAGTGATAGAACAACCGCACCAGGTGTTATGCCGTCTTGAGATTAATAATAAAGAAGTGCTGATTCCCATCAACGAACAAACATTGGAAAAAACGGATCAAAAAAATAAAAAAATATTCGTTGTGCTGCCCGACGGGCTGCTCGAAATATACCTTGCATGAGACCTCAAACAACAAACGAGAAATCTTCAATGTTCCGATTCCGCTTTACTTTTCGTAGCTATCTGATAGAGATACCATCATTTTTTCCGCCTCTTTAATTTGTGTTAAAATAAATTAATGCAAAATATCAGCTTGTGCAATTCGTTCATGTTGATATGCATATACAGCGAATTCTAAAAAAAATTAATCATGCCCGAATTTTCATTTTGGGATGCCTGCTGATGAATGTTTTTGTTTGTGTTGCCCAGCCAATTACAGGCGTTTGGAAAGGAAGATCGAGATCGGGAAAAATTGAATTGAAATTGATCAAGAAGGGCGACAGCCTTGTTGGTACATCATACTATTACGAATCAAAAAACAATTACAAAAGATATACAGTAAAAGGGTATTTCGATGACGCGACTAATAATGTCGTCTGGTGGGATGATATGTTGATTGAGGATAATTCTCGCATGGCATTGAACCCAATGATGGCAGTGGCTGATTTCAATTGTCCTGGTGAGAATGTTATGAAATTGGAAGGAACCACTTCCCTTCGTGATGACAAGGATGCAAAAAAATTTCCACTCAACCTGCAAAAAGGTGGTGATCCTGTTTTTGAAGATGAATGGGATTTTGTGCTGAGAAATTATGTCGCCGGCGCAAGCAATCCCGAAATTATTGATAGTGTTTCGATGGTGGCACTCGGACCTGTTTCCGTTCCACAGGGATATGAAGTCGCGCCACTTACTCCGACAGTAGTTGATCAATCTATAGGCTCCACTCAATCTAAACCCAATGTGTATGCTGCGCCAATACAGGAGGCAGTAAAAGTAACTGCTCCGCAAACGGTTGCGCAAAAATTTTCAAGTCGAACCAAGACATTACAAACAATTATTCCGATCACCGGAGACTCCATTGAAATGAGGTTCTATGACAACGCAGAAATAGATGGTGATTCGATCGCGCTTTTTTTGAATGACCAGTTATTGCAAGAGCATATTGCGCTAACCGATCGTGCATATATAATTAAAATTCCTGTCGTAGAACTACAACACGATAACGAACTGGTGATGGTTGCAGAAAATCTTGGATCTATACCACCAAATACTTCTTTGATGGTAGTAGTGGTGGGCGACAAAAGATACGAGGCAAGGCTTCAGAGTTCGGAAGGAAGTAGTGCGTTGGTAAGATTCGTCAAGGAGAGATGAAAATGTGAGAATGTGGAGATGTGGAAGTGTGGAGCACCGTGTCCTCAAGATATATACAAGGAACATATTTAGCATAAATTAAATCTTATGTTTTGTAAGTGCTTCTCTCGCTGGTGAATTATAGTTTCCACTATCCAACATGGGATCATACTCCTATCATCGCCCTATCATCGCCCTATTTTAGCCCTATATCAGTCCTGCTCCACTTTAGTATCCCATAGTGTATACACGCTGTCGGGACGAATATATAATATATCATAGATACCGGCGACAGTGAAATCACCCTAGTAAGTGCGTGAAAAAACGTGTGGTTGGAATTGAAATTTTCAATATAGAAGCATGGCCGGCGCGGGAAAGGATTTCAAATTCTTACATTTCAATGCGCAAAAAAGACATGATGAAACGTACGGCGCCTATGACCGATTGATTGAATTGCGAATTGTCCAATTAATTTATGATTATAAAATATACAGATGTGACAAATTATCGCGGGACCAGATTTGTTTTCGTTAGCTGTTAAACGAAATGAATATTATCTCCGGGATTTATGATCATCACATTTACACATTTCCACATCTTCACATCTCCACATTTGCTGTTTTACACGACCACATTAATCATCTTATTCTTCACATAAATAATCCTCTTTGGAGGTTTTCCTTCGAGCCATTTCTTCACAACGTCATCACCGAGTATCAATTCTTCCACTTGTTGTTGCGTCGCATCCAGTGCAATATTCAATTCCGTTCTTGTCTTTCCGTTGATCGCGATTGGATAATTCTTTGTTGATTCTAATAGGAATTTTCCCTCGACCGCAGGAAATTTCGCATCCAAAATTGTTGATTCATTTCCCAATTCATGCCACAATTCTTCCGCTATATGCGGTGCATAAGGAGTTAATAATATCAATAGTGGTTGTAATATTTCCTTCTTGGTACATTTGAGATCATTCAATTCGTTTACGGCGATCATAAATGCACTTATGGCCGTATTGAACGAAAATCTTTCGGTGTCGTCTTCGATCTTTTTAATTGTTTTGTGCAGCACCTTCAATTCTGCATCAGTAGGTTTATCGTTTGTCCAAACCTTTCCTTTAACATCATCAAAAAACAGTCGCCACAATTTTTTCAGAAAGCGATAAACGCCTTCGATTCCTTTTGTGTCCCAGGGTTTGCTTTGTTCAACTGGTCCAAGGAACATTTCATACATGCGGAAGGTATCAGCGCCGTATTTGAAAACAAGATCGTCAGGATTTACGGTGTTGAATTTTGATTTGCTCATTTTGTCAACTTCGGTACCACACAAATATTTTCCGTCTTCTTCCAAAATGAATTCCGCATTTTGATATTCCTGTCGCCAATTTCTGAATCCTTCAATATCCAATTCTATTCCATCCACCAGATTCACATCAACGTGAAGAACGTTGAAGGGTAGTTCGTCTTTGAATTGTAAATATTTATTTAGTGAATAGAATTTATTTTCTCCGACTAATCTATACACGAAACGGCTCGATCCCTGTATCATTCCCTGGTTCACCAATTTTCTATAAGGTTCATCGTGCCCGATATATCCCAAATCAAAAAGCGCTTTTGTCCACATGCGGCTGTATAATAGATGTCCCACAGCGTGCTCTGTACCTCCGATATACAAATCAACTTGCCCCCAATAATTGCTTGCCTTGCGACTACAAAATTCTTTGTCATTATGTGGGTCCATATAACGCAGAAAATACCACGAAGACCCTGCGTAGCCGGGCATGGTGTTCGTTTCGAGATCTTTCGCAATCCATTCGGGAATGTTTGCAAGCGGACCTTCGCCTTCCGGGCCTGGTTTGTAGCTTTCAACATATGGTAACTCGAGAGGCAATTCACTTTTATCGAGCGGGTAGGCGATTCCGTTTTTCCAAACGATCGGAAATGGTTCGCCCCAATAACGTTGACGGCTAAACGCAGCATCACGCATTTTGTAATTCACTTTTCTCTTACCAATGTGCATTTCTTCAAGTTTCTTAATCACGATATCAATGGCATCCCGCATCAATACGCCATTTAGAAAACCGCTATTTTCCAGTATGGCATCCTTCGTCGGATTGGCTTCCTGTCCATCGAAATGTTTTCCAATGATATTTGTAATTGGAATTGAAAAATGAGTTGCAAATTTGAAGTCTCTTTCGTCTCCGCAAGGAACGGCCATGATGGCGCCGGTTCCATAACCCGCCAAGACGTATTCAGAAATCCATATCGGGATTTCTCTTTGATTAAATGGATTTAAGGCATAAGCGCCCGTAAAACAACCTGTGATCTTTTTTTCGGCCATACGTTCCCGTTCGCTACGACTTTTTACATGTTCAATGTATTCCTCAACAGATTTTTTTTGGCTGTCCGTCGCGATCTTTTCAACAAGTTCATGTTCCGGAGCGATAACCATGAAGTCAACGCCGAATATTGTATCCGGGCGGGTCGTATACACTCTTAGTTTCGATGAGAAGTTTTTTATCGCAAAATCCATCTCAGCGCCATAACTTTTCCCAATCCAGTTGGTCTGCATTTCTTTCATCGCATCACTAAATTCAACCAGATCCAGTCCTTGCAGTAACCTGTCAGCATATTCGGTGATCCGCAAATACCATTGTCTTAATTTCTTTTTAACCACAGGATAGCCACCCCGTTCACTCACTCCGTTGATGACTTCATCATTGGCGAGCACAGTTCCCAACGCTTCACACCAATTCACCTCACCATAACCACAATAGGCGAGGCGATATTCCATCAAAATACTTTGTTTCGTTGCTTCATCAAAAGCTTTCCAATCTTCCAGCGTAAAATGTGTAGGTGGAGTATGCAACGCAATTTCTTTATTGGATGGCAATTGGAATTGCGTGTTTGGAATTGGATGATGAATATTTCCTTCGCTTTCAAAAATCGTGATCAATCCGGAAAGTGGCTCTGCTTTTTGTGTTGCCCTGTTGTACCAACTTTCAAATAGTTGCAGAAACATCCACTGTGTCCATTTGTAATAGTCCGGATCAGATGTTTTTACCTCACGGTCCCAATCAAAACAAAAACCAAGCTTATCCAGCTGTGCCCGGAAATTTTTAATATTTTGTTCGGTACTAACGGCCGGGTGTATCCCATGTTCAATTGCGTACTGTTCAGCCGGTAAGCCAAACGCGTCATATCCCATCGGGTGCAATACATTAAAGCCTTTCAGTCTTTTAAACCGCGCAAAAATGTCGCTCGCGATATAGCCCAGCGGATGGCCCACATGCAACCCCTTTCCACTTGGATAAGGAAACATATCAAGGACATAGTATTTTTCTTTCGGGCTATCGTTTGAAACCTTGTATACTCCATCTTTTCCCCATCGTTCCTGCCATTTTTTTTCTATGTCCGAGAATTTGTATTCCATGATTTTTATTTTCCGAATCTATTTTTGATCGACATAATTCTCTAATCAATATCGCACATGATAACCGAAAAAGTTGGGAAAAAGTTAAAAGTCCGGTCCTTCAAAATAAGGTGATCGCGATCTCGTTTAGAGGGCAACAAAAATACGGATTGTGAACGTAATCCGTTATTTTTGTCCGACACAAATTGTTTACCAACCCATAAATGTTTTGACCATGGCGCAACCCGGAAAAGGATTAGCCAAACGCTCCTCTCCATCCTATTTTATGGCCATCCTAGGAATCTCCGTAGTGCTTTTTTTTCTTGGGTTATTGGGTTTGATCGTTATCTATGCAAATAAGCTGTCACAATACTTCAAGGAAAATATTGAGATGAATGTGTACATCCGCGAAAACGTATCCCAAAAAGACAGTGCCTCGTTGGTTGAGTACCTTGCAGCGCAACCGTATTTAAAGTCGTACGAATACATCACAAAGGATCAGGCTAAGGACCGCTATTTGAAAGATGGAGATAAAGATTGGGGTGCATTACTTGATAAAAATCCACTTCCCGCCAGCATCAATTTCAAGATCAATGGAGACTATGCGTCGGACGATTCGCTTCGAAAAATAAAGGCTGACATTGTACAAAATATCGCGGTCAGTCACGTTCAATACCCGCAGTCCCTGGTAACAAATTTGAATAATATCAGCAAGAAGATAAGTATCGGACTGTTGGTTGTAATTGGCATTATCTCCGTGCTCGTGATTTTTCTCATTGATAATACGATCCGCCTCGCCATGTTTAGTAACCGGTTTCTCATCAAAACGATGCAGATGGTGGGCGCGACCCGATGGTTCATTGCCCGGCCCATGGATATTCGTGCACTTGTCAATGGCGCGCTTGGTGGAATTATTGCCGTTGCCGTCGTGGTGCTATTTATTCTCCTCGCAGAAAATTATATCCCTTACCTGGTGGCCTTGAGAAATTACGTCATGTTGGGATTGCTTTTCGGAGTAATGATACTGCTGGGAATCTTCATTTCGTTTGTAAGCACACATAGGAGCGTGGTTAAGTATTTGAAGATGAAATTGGATGATTTATACTAGTTCAAATGTGAAAATGTGGAGATGTGAAGATGTGAGAACCGGGCACCGATCAGAGAACTATTTTTATTTGTGCGGAAACAGTCATAAATGGGAAATCCGCGTAATTCGTCCAATTCTGTGTCATCCGAAATTAATTTTCACATTTTCACATCACCTCATTTCCACATTTCTTCCATATCTTGCACCTCTCTAAATTTCGATTATGGCAGAGAAGAAAAAAACAGCTACTACGAGACAATACGTTCCTTTGTTTGGCAAGGAAAATTATCGCTGGATGATTATTGGAATCATCATCATGGCGCTTGGTCTTATATTGATGGTTGGAGGCAAAAGCAAAGATCCAAACGTATTTGACCCCAAAGAAGTATATAGTTTTACCAGGATTACTATTGCTCCAATATTGATTTTGGCAGGATTGGCCCTCGAAATATTTGCAATTTTCAAAAAACCAAGTCGATAATAAAATCGTCGGCAAACTTTACGACGACATTCACTTATAATATAATATTGAAATAAGAATATGACCTCCGGAATACCGGAGGTTTTTTTATTCTCCGAGTATCGGAATAAATGATATTTTCGTTCCTACATTTTTTTTAAAATCTTTGATCCGAGATGAGTATAATCCAGGCAATCATCATCGCCATCGTAGAAGGCATCACAGAATTTCTCCCCATTTCTTCCACTGCGCACATGAAGTTTACAAATCCGTTGATTGGCGTTCAGGAATCAACATTCCGGGAAATGTTTGAGGTGGTGATTCAACTTGCTGCAATTCTTTCCGTAGTTGTTTTATATTGGAAAAAATTCTTTGATTTCAAGAAAATCAGTTTTTACATCAAGCTCATTATCGCGCTAATTCCAGCGGTAATTTTTGGAGCCCTGTTTAAAAAATATATTGATGCGGCTTTGAACAATCTTGTATTTATCGCATTTGTGATGATTGCGGGGGGTGTGGTACTTTTATTCATTGATAGATTTTTCAAGAAGAGCACAATTCACGGAGAACCGCAAATCAGCAATAAGAATGCATTTGTAATTGGTTGCTTCCAGGTATTGTCGATTATTTTTCCCGGGCTGAGTCGCAGTGCAGCGACGATCATTGGCGGCATGAGTCAGAAACTTGACAGAAGTACCGCCGCTGAATTTTCTTTTTTTCTCGCAGTGCCTACAATGCTGGCAGCGTCGGTCAAGAGTTTTTATGATGTATACAAAACGAATCCCGAAGTACTGGCAAAAGATAATATGAGTGTGTTGCTCATTGGAAGTATCATTGCATTTATTGTTGCGTTGCTCGCTGTGAAATTTTTCATCGGCTACCTCCAAAAACATGGATTCAAATTATTCGGTTATTATCGCATAGCGATAGGTGTTATCGTGTTGATTATGATTTACGGTAATATTATTCACTCCTAATAAATGCCGATAATAATAAATAATGATTGTTGAATTTGATTTAATGATTATCGTTACATTTTTACCCCCAGGCTTTCTGCGCCCTAATAAATACTCGAAGATTTGAGTTGTTTTAAAGAATTAGATTTAGTTTTAAAGTCAATTCTCACGTAGGCATGCAAACTGCTTCAAAAAAAGTAATTACAGGTTGGGCGATGTATGACTGGTCAAATTCAGTTTATAACCTTGTAATCACTACCACTTTTTTTCCAATCTATTTTAATGCGGTAACAAAGAAAGCTTTTGGTAGTGAAATGATCCCTTTTCTCGGACGAAAGTTTGTAAATTCTGCACTATACGATTATTCACTGGCTGCAGCTTATTTATTCATTTCGATCCTCTATCCCATCCTTACTTCTATTGCAGATACTCGCGGCAATAAAAAATCTTTCATGCAATTTTTTTGTTACATGGGAGCGCTTGGTTGCAGCATGCTTTTTTTCTTCCAGGGATCCAATCTTTGGTTGGGAATAATTTGTTTCATCATGGCTGCCATGGGTTACGTCGGAAGCTTGGTTTTTTATAATGCTTTTCTACCTGAGATTGCGGCTCCCGAGGATCAAGACAGGGTAAGCGCGAAAGGATTTTCCTATGGATATATTGGCAGCGTGATTTTACAGATCATTGGGTTTGTTTTAGTCGTAGTAATCAAAGATGATCCATTGTTGGGACCGCGACTCACATTTTTGCTGGTTGGGTTGTGGTGGGCAGGTTTTGCACAAATTACTTTTGCGGTTCTTTCCAATAAAAAGTCCAAAGAAAGAAATCGGGAAAACGTTTTCAGGCAAGGGTTTTCGGCAGTAAAAAAAGTGTATGGAGAAGTCAGCCACATGCCTGTGTTGAAAAGATACTTACGCGCTTTCTTCTTCTATAGTATGGGCGTGCAAACGGTAATGTTAGCCGCTTCCATGTTTGGTATAAAAATGCTTCAATTAGAAGATACGAAGCTAATTATTACTATGGTGGTAGTTCAGTTGGTGGCCATTCCCGGAGCCATTATCATGAGTCGCCTGTCTAACCGGTTCGGTAATCTTCGCGTATTGATGGCTGTTATAGTTATGTGGATCTTTATTTGCATAGCAGCATGGTACATTGCCCGGTACAAAGAAGAAGGCGGTGATCCGGAAATGGGCTTTTATTTGTTAGCTGTAGCGGTTGGACTAGTGATGGGTGGCATTCAGTCACTGAGCCGGTCGACTTATTCAAAATTGATGCCTGCAACAGAAGATACTGCTTCTTACTTTAGCTACTACGACCTTACAGAAAAAATTGCCATCGTCATTGGTATGTTCGTTTTCGGATTTATTCATGAGCTGACCGGAAATATGAGAAATTCGATTTTATCCCTGATCGTTTTTTTCGGCGTTGGTTTTGTATGGCTTTATTCCGCATTTCAAAGGGAAAGAAAATTTGGTAAAGGATGAATTTATATACTATCGAGACTGAGTTATTCAAGTTGGATGGAGGCGCCATGTTTGGAGTAGTTCCAAAAACAATCTGGCAAAAATTTAATCCTTCCGACGAAAACAATTTATGTACCTGGGCCATGCGCTGCCTGCTTATTGAAGATGGGAAACGATTAATACTCGTTGACAATGGAATCGGCGATAAGCAGGATGCAAAGTTTTTAAGTTATTATCATTTGCATGGAAATGACACGCTGGATTCCTCGCTCAAAAAACATGGATTTCGTCGCGATGATATCACCGATGTATTTCTCACGCATTTACATTTCGATCATTGTGGTGGTAGTATCACGCGGCAGGGCGACCGACTTATTCCCAATTTTAAGAACGCAACCTATTGGAGTAACGAGAAACATTGGAAGTGGGCAACGGAACCAAATGATCGTGAGAGAGCGTCCTTTCTGAAAGAAAATATTTTACCGATCAAAGAAAGCGGTCAATTGCAATTCATCGAAATCCCCTCGCGCGGTCAGGATATCGTAGATTTCCTGCCTGGTATTAAAGTCCGGTATGTGTATGGTCACACCGAAGCAATGATGCTACCCCAGATTTCTTATAAAGAAAAGACAATTGTTTATATGGCCGATCTTTTCCCTGCAGTATGGCATATTCCCGTGGCATACGTTATGGCATACGATACGTTTCCATTAACTACGATGAACGAAAAGAAGTCTTTTCTCGACGAAGCTTTGCAACAAGGCTACGTTTTACTTTTTGAACACGATCCGGTGACTGAATGCTGTAATCTAAAAATGACAGAACGCGGAATACGGCATAATGAATTATTTAGATTGGAGGAGGTTTCGTGAAATGGTTTGATCATGGCTGTCAGTCCTCCATAATAATATTTTATTTCAATCGTTATATAGTCACTTACTAACCCTTATTCATAGTTTACATGAAAGCCGGAATTTAAATTCCGGTTTTTTTATTTAGGACTCACCGTGCTTGTCAGGGAGGGAATTACGTCGGCTATTCGCCATCTTTTTTGACGTAATATTCGTCGGTCTTATAGTCGAAGGTCTTTATATCTGTTGATTTGTAATTAGGATCGTACTTAACAAAGATGTACAAATACAATGCGCGGCTGAATCGCATTAACCACGGTTGCATAACAACGAGGAAAACCGAGTTGAGCCCGAGCCACCAGAAAAAGCGATCGTCCTCAGTCGACATTCCGATCGTCAGCCACCACAACACCAATGTCATACCGGAAAGCAAAACGGTTAACGCGTAACTTACATAACCGGTTCCATACCAAAAACCAACTTCTAACTCGAATGGCTGGCCGCATTCAGGGCATCTGTCAGGCATTTTTAAAGTCTGCCTGAGATTCCAGGGATTGTTGTTGGTAAACATTGATCCGCGGCGGCAACGTGGACATTTTGTGGTGAGCATACTCCAAAAAAGACTTGGTCTGCCTTCTTTCGCCATAGGTAAATTTCAAAGCGCAAGGTACTGTTTTAAGTTGAGAGTCGGCAGTAGATAGTGAGCAGCAGGCAGTAGGAGTATGCAGATTCTGGCGCAAATTGCACCAGAGTCTGACAAACTGCTTCTGTAAACTAATTCGCTGAAATCGCTTGCTGTGCTGGTGATGTCGCAGGTCCACTGATCAATTTACGTTCACCGATTTGTTGCCTCCACATTGCATAATAGAGTCCTTTTTCATCGAGAAGGCTCAGGTGGCTCCCAGTTTCAACAACTTCTCCTTTTTCCAACACATATATTCTGTCGGCATGCATAATGGTAGATAAGCGATGTGCGATCAATATAGTGATTTGATTTCTTTGAGAAGACACATAACGTATCGTCTGTGTGATCTCCTCCTCAGTTAATGAATCCAATGCGGAAGTGGCTTCATCAAAAATCAATATCCGTGGCTTGCGTAATAAAGCACGAGCTATTGAAAGTCTTTGCTTTTCTCCTCCGGACAATTTTAATCCGCCTTCGCCGATCATCGTATCAATTCCTTTTTCTGCCCGTGATAGTAGATTATTACAGGAAGCCTTGGCCAGCGCATCCAACAAATCTTCTTCAGTCGCAGTTGGATTTACGAACATCAAATTTTCCCTGATCGTTCCCGAAAATAATTGAGTATCCTGCGTAACAAAGCCAATCTGGTTCCGCAAGTCATCGAAGTCAATGGAATTCTCATCGAGTTTATTGTACAATATCACGCCTTCTTTCGGCCGATATAATCCAACCAGCAACTTCATCAATGTTGATTTTCCCGACCCAGATGGACCCACAAATGCAATTGTTTCGCCAGTTTTTACATCGAAGCTGATATCGTCAATCGCGTGATGGTGCGCAGTTTTATGTTTGAACACGACATTGCGAAAGCTAAGCTCGTTAATGTTACCGAGATGCTTCGGCTCTTTCGGTTGTGTTTCCGGAATCTTCTTCATCAACGTTTCAAAATTATTCAGCGATGCTTCCGCTTCCCGATAGGACAGAATGATATTGCCGATATCTTGTAACGGAGTAAAAACGAAGAAAGAAAATATTTGCATGGTCACAAGTTGCCCCGCATCCATTTTGTCTCTGAAGATGATCCACATCAAAATAAACAATATTACCTGCCTCAGTGTGTTGACAAAAGTTCCCTGTACAAAACTGATACTGCGGATACGTTTTACTTTGGTGAGTTCGAGACCGAGAATCTTATATGTATTTTTATTCAGCCTCGTTACCTCTTCTTCGGTTAATCCCAGGCTTTTAATCAATTCGATATTGCGTAATGATTCGGTTGTTGCCCCCGCCAAAGATGTCGTTTGTGAAACAATATTTTTTTGGATTGACTTGATTTTTTTACTTAGCACATTGCTGATAAACGTAAGCAATGAAATGCCGACAAGATAAACCAGCGGAACACTCCAGCTGATCCAGAATGCAGCGTAGACAAAAACGAATACAATACCAATGATCACTCCAAACAACACATTAATAAAATAATTTATGAATTTCTCGGTGTCGGTTCTTACTTTTTGCAATATGCCCAGCGTTTCTCCACTGCGCTGATCTTCGAATTCCTGGTAGGGAAGTTTCATAGCATGTTTCAATCCATCAGTAAAAACCTTGGCTCCGAACTTTTGGAC
>Ga0163162_10000575_pt1 | contig 33941 bp, 18 predicted proteins | sample S55metaG_FD_115310 | JGI IMG/M metagenome (GOLD analysis project Ga0163162, IMG submission 115310) | Switchgrass rhizosphere microbial communities from Kellogg Biological Station, Michigan, USA - S5-5 metaG | ecosystem: Host-associated > Plants > Roots > Rhizosphere > Soil | place: USA... | reverse complement strand
GCCATACGAGGGAGTGGATTGTGCGTGAAGTACTGCCGAGGCAGACAGGGTGAAGATGAATGTGATGTGGCGCAGTGTGAGGCTTGGTTTCATCATTTGCACTATTCCTCGTGGGGACGGTTGATCCGGCAGGAGAAGTTTCACAGGCAAAGCTTAAGAGCACGTGAACTCGTGGGTAGTGCGTATATTGATTCTGTTCAGGGAGGGATCGAATCTCATGGCTCAGATCACACGGCGGAAGTTTTTAGCTCAAACTGCGACGGCTGCACTTATAGCTTCCGTGCGCTCCGACGAAGCGTGGGCTGCTGAACGGAAGCCGCCGGTAGGGCTGGAGCTGTATACGGTAGGCGATCCGTTGACGAAAGACCCAGCAGGCACGCTGCGAAAGATCGCTGCGATTGGCTATGAAGAGGTTGAGGTCTCGGGATTTGCCAATCTGACGCCTGCTGCGTTGCGCAGGCTGATCGACGACGCAGGCCTGAAGTGCCCCGCGGCGCATCTGTCGTTCGGTTTCAAGGAGACGGCCAAGGTGTTAGAGGAGGCGAACGCGCTGCGCGTGCCCTATGCGGCCAGTTCGATTCTACTTCCGACGTCTGATGCACCAGCGCTGTCGGGGGGTGGTGCGGGTGCGGTGATGGCGAAGCTTAACAGTCTTACGCTCGATGATTTCAAACGTATTTCAGAGCGCGCCAATCGCATTGGAGAAGAAGCGAAGAAGGCTGGGGTCCAATATGCGTATCACAATCACACGCATGAGTTCCGTGATCTAGGCGGGGGAAAGACGGGCTATGCTGTTCTGCTGGCGGAGACGGATCCCGAGCTGGTGCAGCTTGAGGGCGATTGTGGATGGATGGTCACTGCGGGCGCGAATCCGATCGAGTTTTTTCAGCGCTATCCCAAGCGGTACCGAGTGATTCACATCAAGGATTTTCCGGCTGGAACGAAGGTCACGACGGTGATGGGTGGCGCGGATGCGCCGCACCCGACGGAGCTTGGGCGGGGTCATATTGACTACAAGCCGATCCTGGTTGCGGCCAAGCGTGCCGGTGTGGAGCATTTCTTCGTCGAGCAGGACCCGCCGATGGCCGGGATGACGGCTCTGGCAGCTTGTGCAATCGATTATTCGTATCTGCGTGGAGTGCTGTAGATGTCTTTGGGTCGGCGCTCGTGTGGCTGGTAGAGGTGGCAGAGCGGGAGTCGTGCGTGGATCATGTCGAAGCTGAGACCGGGAACGGACACGGATGCCGCATCGCTCCGCAGGCTTATCGAGAAGGCGTATCTGGATATAAAGGCGCGCGTTGAGAACCGCTAGAACGTCTAGAGGTTGTGATATTCTTGCGCGATAATTCAGGGCTCGCAATTGAACGTAGACCTTGGCTTAGCGGCCGTTGGAGGCGTGTGTGATGAAGAAGGCGAACGTACTTGCGGGAACCACCGCGAGGTTACTCCTTACCACCACTTTAGCGCTCAGTACAACGACCATCGCGCTGGCCCAGTCCGGCCAGGGCGGAAAGCAAGACGATCATGGCAATCAGCAAAACGACCGTGGCGGACGGCAGGACGACAACGACGGAGGGAGAAGCAAGGACGATCACGGTGCTGGAGTGGACAAGGTTCTTTATATCTGGGCGCAGGATCAGGCTCAGGTTGCACCGGATTTCCTCGCGGTGGTCGATTTTGACGAGCGGTCCTCGAAGTATGGAGAGGTGATCAATGTCGTACCGGTACCGCCGCCGGGCAATACCGGCAACGAACCCCATCACTGCCACCTAAATTCGACCAAGACCATTTTGGGATGCGGCGGACTGCTCAGCCTTCTGAAAAATCAGAACGGGATCTTCTTCTTCGACGTAAGCAATGCGAAGAAGCCGCGTTTTATGTTCTCAGCCAGAGCCGTGGAATCGAGCATGACCGACGATTTCATGCCGATTGAAAACGGCGGATTCCTGATCACCCAGATGGGCTCGGCCAACGGTATGGCGCCTGGTCGTATCGCCGAATTTGACGGCACCATGCGCTTTGTCGCGAATCACTTTGGCCCATGGTCGCTGTTTCAGGAATGGCCCTCTTCGCCGCCGCTGGATGGTTTCAACCCTCACGGAATCTCCGCGCGCCCGGATTTGAATCTGATGATGACCTCGGACTTCATCCTGCCCAGCAGCACGCTGATGGGTTCGATGGGGCCGGTCCTGCGGGGTACTGTACGCGTCTGGGACTACCGCGAACGCAAGATTACCAAGACCGTCGAGCTGTATTCGCCGGACGGCAGCGGTCCCGCGCAGGGCACCATGGACGTCAAGATGCTTCCCAAGGACCGGCATGGCTATGGGTACACATCGGGGATGTTCGATGGTCACATCTATCTGATCGATCCGACACGTGGCACAGGCACCTCTGTGTTTGACCTTTCCACCGTGAAGCCTCATGTAGACACACCGGTGCCCGGCGGAATGGGGCAGATTCTGGCGACTCCGCAAAGTGGTGATCGGGTGATTATTGGCACGTTCATGGCCGGGCAAGTGGTGATGCTGGACGCCACCGACCGCTTCAACTTAAAGCAGGTATCTGTTGTCAGCTTTGGCGCAAACGCTGGACCACACAACATTGTGCTGAGCAACGATGACAATCGCCTTGTGGTGACTGATTACTTCCTCAATGAAGATGCCGCAGGCATTATTCACTTTGAAGGCGATCACAAAGTCCATGTCCTTAAAGTCACGCACGATACGCTCACCGAGGACAAGCGGTTCAAACTGGACTTCAACACGGCTTTCAAAACAGGTCCAGCGCGTCCCCACGGCATTGCAATGAAATAGTTCGAGCGTGCTCCGTTATCGTTCGGTTCTACGTTATATATAACTATGATTCGCACTCAAAGCAGGTTGGTCCTGCTGGCAATCGTAATCGTCGCGTGTGCAACTGCAGCATGTGCGGACAGCATTAAAGACTTCACTGTCGCAGGTCAGTTCCGTGAACAGGTCCGCATGTTCAAGTTCGAACCAGGGGTTACCGCGACGATGGTTGCCCCGCCGGTGCGCGACTTCAATCCGCTGCAGCCAACCACTCTCATCATCTACGCCCTGCCGAACGGCAACACCACAGAATGGACGATTGGTAAGGCCCTTGCGCCTGGCGACGATTGGCACTTCGACATCCAACACACCGGCGCACAAATGCGACTATTGCGTGTAGCAAACCCTGGGAAAAACTTGGTGATTGTTTATCTCGAGAACGCGCAGAAGAGTTGGCCAGCCTGGCGCGGTGCAAATACGAATAACGCCTCCCTTATTGCCGGGATGGTCACAACACTGCGGGCGGCGATCCCCGGAAGTGCGCCAGATGTCTTTCTGACAGGCCACAGCGGCGGCGGTAGTTTTACCTTTGGCTTCATCAACGCCTTTGAGGCTATCCCTGACTACATCGCCCGGATTGCGTTTCTCGACAGCAATTACTCCTTTGGAGACGACCCTGCTCACGGCCCCAAGCTCATAGCGTGGTTGCGCGGTAATAGCGATCGTCGCCTGGTTGTTATTGCCTACGACGACCGCAATATTGAGCTGAACGGGAAGAAGGTGGTTTCGGACACCGGGGGTACCTACCGGGCGACGTATCGCATGGTGGAGGCATTTCGGAAGGAGATGCCGCTTGAGGAAGGCAATGTGGGCAGCTATGTCAGCTTCACGGCCCCGCAGGTGGAGATGCGGATCCATAAGAATCCCGAGAACAAGATTCTGCACACTATGCTGGTCGGCGAGTTCAATGGCTTTATTCGTGGGATGTCCGATCTGAAGCCGGGCCCGCGAGAGAGTTGGGAGAAGCCACTGGCGTCACTTGAAGGGCCGCGCGCGTACACGGGTTGGATTGAACGGCCGGCGCCTGTTTTTGCCAATCGTGTTGTAGCTTCAATGATTCCTGCACGCCCTGCAGACGCGAGCGGCGGGGCTGCGTTTCTGCAGTCGCTGGCAGGGCTCGACCGCGAGGCGCGAGAGGAAGCTGTGCTGCGCGAACTGAAGCGCGGGAACATCCCCGACTTTCTTCGCCAGCTTGTCCCGATTACCGTCAAGGCAACGGATGCTGAGGGGCGCGAACATACCGCGGTCTACCAGGTGATGCCGGATTACCTGGCTATCGGATCTGATCGCGACTTTGTTCGCGCACCGATGAATCCGCACACCGCGCAGGCGTTTTGCGATGCTTTCGGCTTTGTTCTACCTACGACGAAGATGGTTGACGATATATGGCGGGAATCGATTTCGAAGATCGTTCCCCAGCCGCTGACGCAAGCACGGGAAGATTCGATGACGTTCCTCGCGCACAACCGAATGATCGAGGATCAGATTGCGGGGCAGTATCCGGGCGAACTGAGCGCGGGTGACAAGAAGGACCTGGTGATCACCAATCGTCTGAACGAAAAGCCAAATCGGGTTGCGATTTATGGCTGGCACTTTCCGAGTGGCGAGCCGATCCAGCCGCTCACGACAGTTCACATTGATTGGTACGTCGATTACAGCCACGGCATCCGGCCGGTCAAAGGGACGATCAAGGTGGATGGAGCCGACATGTCTTATACAAAGGTATTGGGAGATCCGAAGCTGCATGGGTTGCTGAGTAATGAAGGGGTTATGTCGGTTTTCGGGTATCCGATCGAAGTGATGCGTTTAGCAAAGTGACGAAAGTGGTTTATGCACTCGATTCGACGTGAGCAACCAGGGGGCATGGGGAGGTTAGAGATGGGAAAGATATTGATGTCACCTTCCAGGACGACGCACGTCCAAAAAACGCTCATTATTTGGGGTTGTCTTTGTCTATCGACTTTAGTCGGCGCTCAAGAACATTCGCGGCCGACATCGGCTGATGAGAATGCGAAGATTTCGGTCGAAGCATCGCTTTATGAGGCTCAGGCGGCTGGCCTATACAGCGGGTTCGCCGAAAAATCCATGTCGCGACTAGGGGACCGCGTCGCAGTTATTCTCATTCAGTCGCATAATGTTGACGACCTTGCAGCACAAAAAAATGGCACATTGGCAATCGCTCAATTGCTGCATATGGCCTTTGTTGATCCGAAGCATATTAATCGGAAGGACGACAAGATTCCACGCGTGAGCCTTCTTCTGGCCAAGTACTTATTTTTGACAGCGAAGTCCGTTTCGGAGAAACGTGATCTCCAGACTGTAATCGATGAGCTCAGCCAAAAGACATCAGGTGGCAAGGAAAAAAATTAAACGGGTCTGCAGAACCCGTCGAGCGATGAAGTAACGAGAAGTCGATTTATCGACTAGATAAAAACTAGCGCATGAGCGAAGTCTTGTTGTTAGTCATCGGGCTTTGGGCAGGACCATATCCACGGGGTCGGCGGCAGCTGGGTCGTGCTGGGTGGCGTAGCTGGTGTCCCAGCCAGGGAGTTCCTGTGAGCCGGTAATGAGACGGGCACCGTCCTGGAAGGTGAGGTAGGTCCAGGCCCACTGACGGAAGACGGCGAGGCGATTGCGGAAGCCAATGAGGAAGAAGATGTGGATGATAAGCCAGACGATCCAGGCGGGGAAGCCGCTCCATCGAGCGACGAAGGGCCACTTGATGTTGGCGACGGCTGCTTTGCGTCCGATCGTGGCCATGTCGCCCTTATCGAAGTAGTGGAAGGGCTGGTTGAGGCCAGTTCCGTCACTGCCATGTTCACGGCCAATAAGCCGGGCGATTCGTTGTGCGGCGTAGGTTCCCATCTGCATGGCGGGCTGTGCGACGCCGGGGATCTGGCGGCCGTTTTCTTCGACGTGGGCGAGGTCGCCGCAGACGAAGATCTCAGGATGGCCGGTGGGGTTGAGGAACTGATCGACGAGGACGCAGCCTCGCTGGTCGGTGGGGAGGCCGAGGAGCTTGCCAAGCGGGGAGGCCTGGACACCGGCGGCCCAGAGGGTGACGGCGGATTCAAGGCGCTCGGTACCAATTATGACGTAGCCGGGCTGGATGTCGGTGACACGGGCTCCGGTGCGGACGCTAACGCCGAGGTTGGCGAGCTGCTCGACGGCTTTCTGCTGGAGGTCAGGCGGATAGGCGCCGAGGACGTGTTGGGAACCCTCGAGGATCATGACATTGGCGGAGGCCGGGTTGATATGGCGGAAGTCGCGGGCCATGTAGAGGCGGGCGATATCGCTGATAGCTCCGGCTAGCTCGACGCCGGTGGGGCCACCGCCGATGATGACGAAGTTCAGTGGAGGATGTGCGCCGGCCTCCTGCATCTGACGCTCGGCTAGCTCGAAGGCAAGGAGAACGCGGCGGCGCATCTCGATGGCGTCTTCGATTGTCTTCAGGCCCGGGGCCAGCTTTGCCCAGTCGTCCTTCCCGAAGTAGGAGTGGGTGGAGCCGGTGGCGACGATGAGGTAGTCATATTCGAGCTGAGAGCCGGTCTTGAGAGAGACCCTCTGGGTAGTGAGGTCAAAGCCAGTGGCCTCATCCATGAGGACTTCGATGTTCTGATATTCCCGGAGGATAGAACGGATGGGCTGTGCGATCTCAGCGGGGGAGAGGACGGCGAGGGCCACCTGATAGAGGAGTGGCTGGAAGGTGTGGTGATTCTTGCGGTCGACGAGAGTGATGTCGACGGGGAGTTTCGCAAGTCCTAAAGCAGCGTTCATTCCGGCGAAGCCTCCGCCGATGATGACTACTCGCTTGCGTACACTTGTGCCGATCGCCGCCATGCTTGGTGGCTCCTTTGGTGTTGCCGATCTTCGTTTGTCTCCTATTTGATGCGGAATGGGAGAGGTTTGTTTCGGGGTGGATGTTTAGTGTCGCCTCGAGGATCAGTCAGGGTGTTTCTGAAGGGTTAGGGAGAGGAATCCCTGGGTTCCGGTGGTAGCGGTGAGGTGGGTGACCTCTGGTTGGTTGGGAAGATCGAGTGGGGTGATCGTTACTGTTCCGTCGACGGTTGAGGTGAGTGTGGTGGTGGAAGCGTTGTAGACGGGCGAGATAGGGCAGCGTCCCTGGTCAGGGCAGGCGATTGCCCAAGGCTCGAGATTCTGGCGGACGATGACGGATGCTCCTGCGATCGGGTGCCCGATGGAGTCGACAATGCGGAGGGTAACTGGCGCCAGAGTATCGGAGGCATTGAGGGACTGGCCTGCTCCGCTGGAGATTTCGAAGAGCCACTGGCCGGAATCGACGCCTGTGACGGTAAAGAGTGTGCAGATCGACGTCCAGGCACAGGCCTGAGCGGTGGCTTGTGAGTTGGCGGCGAGCGGACCTGTTGAGGAGGTGGTCTGTGCGATGGATTGGGAGTCGGTGGTGGAGGTGATGGGAATGAAGATGATGGCTCCGGAGAGGGACGTCCATTGCACGGGCAGGCCGCGGGTGGGGGCGGTGTTGTCGGCAAGGATGACTTGTGGGGTCCAGAAAAGCCGAGCTCCTGTGGCGAGGTAGAGCATGGGATTGATGGCGATAATCGTTTGGGTGTGAGTGATCGCCGTGAAGGTGGCGGTAAGGGTGCCGATGCTGCTGGAGGCGGTGAGGGTGACGGAGCCGGCGGCGATTGGGGTGACGGTGGTGGAGATGAGGCCGGCTGCGTCGGTGGAGAGAGTGCAGGTGGAGGCTCCGCAGATATCGAAGCGGGCAGAGTTTGTCGCGGAGAGCGTAACTGCGGTGTTGGCGAGAGGGGTGATCCCATCGGCCTGAAGTGCTTCGACGGCGAAGACCGGGGACGCTGGGGTACTTGTGAAAGCGGTGCCGGTGGGAGAGGAGATGAGGGTGAGTGTGGGCCGGGGGGCAGCGTAGTTGAGGGCGGCAGTCATGGTGGAGGTTCCACCGGTGACGAGGTCGCGGATAGTGACGTTCGCGGTGATTGCGGTGCTGGAGTGGAGCGACGGAGCGGTTGCGGTGATGGTGTTTGAGGTCCAATTAGTAACGGTGGCGGAAACGCCGTTTATGGTGACGGTATTGCCGGGGCGGAAGCCTATTCCGGTGATGGTGACAATCCCGCCTGAGGCGGGAACGGAAGTGGGAGAGATGGAGTCGGCGTAGAGAACGTGGCCCTGGTAGGTGTAGTCGGGGCGCCCGTCGCCACGCTGGTCGGCGATGGCGATGCGGAGTTGCTGCGCTTGTGTTGTTTGCACGGAGAGAGTGGTCATCCCGGAGACGGAGGAGTTGAAAGGGCCAGTGGTTGAGGCGATGGTGGGCAGAGTTCCCGTAGGGTCGGCGACGTTCCACAGGCCGATGACGGGGAGCATCTTGGCCCTGGTGGGGATTGCATTTTCGTCCTGTGCTGTGACTTCGAGTGTGAGGGAGCGGTTGGGTTTGATTGAGAGAGTCGACCACGCAGAGTGGCCGTAGACGCATAAGTTGGCGTTCCACCAGCCAGTGGAGGCGATGGTGGTAGGGGCGGATTCCGTGCCGTCCTGCAACGACTGGCAGGGCGGGGTCGCGTCGGTGATGGCGAAGTTGACGGTCTCGTTGGCGTAGCTTCCGGTGACGTAAAAGGTTTGCGTCATGGCGCTTCCAGATGGAATGACAGAGCTTGAGTCGTAGGGGCCGACGGCGTATGGACCGATGTAAAGGGGATTGACGGGTTGAGTGGAGATGACGAGGTTCTGCCAGACCTCCCAATCGTAGAGGGGAGTTAGGCCAATGTCGTAGTAGCCCTCGAGGGAAGGGTTCGCGGAGCCCATGTTGGAGGGCGAGGATGGAATTGCGTAGAGGGGAGTTGAGGCGTGGCGCCGGAAGAGCGAGCCGGAGACTGCGGAGGTGGACTCCCACTCTTCGGGGTAGTTCCAGAACGGTTCGAGTCGGTGAATCACGACGTTCACGCCCTGCATTCCCTGGCCGCCGGGGAAGGCAATTGTTCCCTTGACCCGGCCACCGCGGGCATAGGTGTCGGTCTTGCCGGGGATAGAGGAGGTTGTCGGGTACAGAAGAGCGAGGCCGGAGATGTCATCGTCGCGGAGGGTAAAGGGTTGGGGCATGCACTGGTAGGTGTAGGGGCCGCAGATAACGTCGATGGGATGCATGATGGGCCAGTGCATGGCCTGTTGATAGGTTGGGCGTGGGTTTCCGGTGAAGACGTTGTCGTTGGTCTGGGACCATGCGAGGCCGATAATGCGTCCGAAGGCCCGCATGAGCTGGTACTGGAGCTGCAACTGCTGCTCTGGTGCTGGACCGGTGCAGCGGCCGTTGAGGATGAGGATGGCGTGCTGGATTCGGCCACCGATGGAGAATGAGTCGACACTTTCGATGACGGCGTTCTGGCGACAATTGGAGGGCGAACTCGCTCCGCTTCCGAGAAGAAGATCGGTAATGGAGCCGTCGGTGTCGTAAAGAATGGCGATCTGTTTATTGAGATAGTTGGAGCTTTGGATGTCGGCAGGAAAGACGATACCCGAGCTGGCGAGGTAGACGTTGGCGGAGCTTGCATGCTGGGCGAGTGAGCCGCCGTAGAGAACGTTGAGTCGCGAGGTGGGTATGGTCCAGACGGCGGCTGCAGCGGCGACAAGAGCGCCAGCAGCGGCATGATTGACGTAGGGGCTGAGGTCTCCAGGATCAGTAAAGTACTGAGGGTTGTCGATGTACCACGTAATGGGATAACCCTCCTGGCCGTAGTAGGGCTTTCCGACGACCCAGCGTGGCCCACTGGCCTGCGCGGCTCGAGGAAGAGCACACACCGCGCTACTGAAGAGCAGCAGATAAGCGATGAATTTCATGGCTGTGCCTGATGCTGCCAGTCCTTGAACATGTCGAGAACAACGGCTACGGGTGCCTGTTGTGCTGCTACGGAGCTGTTGGACGGAGTAACAGACTGGGTAGGTGGCATACTTGCGGCGGCGGTGACCTGCGAGGGAGAGAAAGCAGGCGGACGTAGGAGATGAGTTCCTATCCAACGGAGGTCGGCTATGACGGGAGTTGTAGCAGTGGAGGATGAAGCTATCTGAGGAGCCGAGGTGGTGGCGCGGATGGGAATTGCCCCGGTCATGCCCTCGACGGGCGATGCCATTCCCGAGGGGCTGGGAGCGTGCAGCAGCATGAGGAAGTGCTGACCGAGAGGGTACCGTTGGTCACCGCCGGCCCAGAGTCCGGGCCACTCTCGCAAGGTATAGATGGAGCCGGAGTTGCAGCCACGAATCGCCGCGTCGATCTTGAAGTCGATTTCGACGACCCCTGAAGAGCCGTTTTCCCCGGGGAGTGAGCGGATGGCTGTGACCTCGCCCGTGAAGATAACTCCTGCGGAGTCGAACATCTGGTGAAGAGCTTCTTCGACGGTTTTGGGGGCAGGTAGCTCTGTCTGGGGGAGGGCTGATTTCGATAAGAGCAGGATGACTGCGAGGAAGAGCGGGAGTGGCGATTGGAGCGAGCTTGTCATGGCGGTCCGGAGGTACCCTTACTTTTTCGTCAGGGTGTCCGGATTGAGTCATGTGATCTGTTTTGAGACAAAGAAATGGAAGAAAACGGAACAGGCAGGGGGTAATAGAGCGGTGGCGTGTTCTAGATTTCTTCGCCCAAATCCGTTCGCGATTCTCTTAATTTCATAGTTACCTTTTTCTATCTGCTGCATCCTACCCCAATACAATAGTGCGAACAGGAGACATGTTCATGGCCATCGAGCCCACCATGCAGGAAGTCATCGATTTGTATCCATTCGATCTGAGCGCGGTTGCCGCATTTGATCCATTTCCGAGCGACAAGTCTCTCGCCGCTGTTCGCAGCATTGATGACGACGAGGATGAGTTCGACGAAGACGAGGAAGAAGATGAGGACGACGACGAGGATGAGGACGAGGAAGATGTCGACGGCGAAGAGGATTTCGACGACGACGATGAAGAAGACGAAGATGATGATGACGAGGAGGAAGACGAAGAAGAGGACGAAGGCTATTATGACGACGATGATGATGAGGAGGAGCAGGACGAGGACGGTGAGTATGACGACGACTTGCCGAGGGTACCTCGTACTCGCAGGATGTAGGCTAATTTCGCCTTCAAATTTTGCTTTGAGCTAAAGTGGCTGGTGTATTCGGCCGAATAGAAACAAAGGACAACAAATGCCGCGCCGGGATTTCGGGGCGGCATTGTTCGTTGTCAGTAGCCGGCATCGTTGACGACATTTTCCAGGGGTTCTCCATCCAGGAATCGGCGCACCTGTATGGCCCCGAAACGGAAGGCGCGATGGATAAACTCCGGGGTCGAGCCTCCGACGTGCGGGGTGATGAGGCAGTTGGGGGCCGACCAGAGAGGATGGCCTTGTGGGAGAGGCTCAGGATCCGTGACATCGAGCGCGGCTCGAATGTGATGAGCGTTAAGGGCATCGACGAGTGCGTTCGTGTCGACGACAGGGCCGCGGGCGGCGTTGATGAGGAGAGCCCCCTTCTTCATCAACGCGATCTCGGGGGCCTTGATGAGTCCGCGAGTTGCCGGCGTGAGCGGAACGATGGCGACGATGATGTCGGCTTGAGGCAGAAGGTCGTGCAGCTGCTCGATGGAGAATACCGGGGGCGTGGCCTTTGCGGTTCGTGCGACGCGTAACACGTTGACGCCGAAGGGAGCCAAGCGAGCCTCGATTGCTGCGCCGATAGAGCCATATCCGATGATGAGCACGGATTTGCCGGCGAGATCTTCGCCGAGAACGCGGTACTGGCCAACGTTCGTGCCGGTTTCGTTGAGGAAGTCATCGCGAACGGCGGCTTGTCCGCCCCATTCATGGCGCTGCTGCAGATCGCGGTAGAGGGGGAAGCGCTTGAGTGAGGAGAGGATCGCAGTGAGAACCCACTCAGAGGTGGAAATGTCGTGGATTCCGCGTCCGTCGCAGAGGGTGATGTGTTTGGGCAGCCAAGGTCTGATCCAGTCGACACCTGCCATCATGGACTGCACGACCTTGACGCCTCGGAGGTGAGAGAAGGTTTCGGGTGCATCCTTGCGCGCGAAGGTCAGGATCCAGAAGTCGACGTCGTATTCGCCGGAGACGTTACGAGGAATGCGAACGACCTCTGTTTCTGGAGGAAAGTCCGCGAGGAGTTCGGGGGCAACGGTTTCATCAACGCCGACACGCACCATATTTTGAGTTTGCATGAAACCGCATTAAAATAGAAACGGCAATTGTCTAGATGTACTGGACCAGCTAGATGAGCCTGCAGTCCATGTGGAGCTGCTGATAGAAGTGGAAGAGGGCTGGAGTGAGATGTTGGCGACTAAGTCGCCCTCCGCCCGATACGAATCACCAGGAATGCAGAGCGACCACCGTGATACTTCCGGGCTTGAAGTCAGTGACTTTGATGTGAAGAAGTATCTGGAGATTGCGATTGCGCCAGTTGGTGGGAAGGGATTTCTGCAATTCCGTCAGCCGCTGGGGGTCGAAGACGAAATTGGTGGCTGCCAATGTTCCGTACTGACCGAGACCGGCTACGCTGATTAAGGGAGCAGAATCATCTCCGACCGGAATACGGGAGATGAGGGCATAGTCTTCTGTGTCGTGTGAATCTTGAGAGGCATTCAGAACCCAGGATTTTCCTGGATTTTGACGGTCGTCAATGCGATTCCGCGAAATGAATGCAAACCGGAAGTTGCGGGTCAGCTCGCGTGTCATCGGGTTGTTGAAACCGCCCACCAGAATGGTTGGGCTGCTTCGAATCTCAGCAAACGAAATGTCGTTCGAGAAGCGCTCCTGAAAGCCCTTGTGCATCCTGGTAAGGTTGGCCACAGTCTGCGAGACTGCGGCGACATCGCCCAGTGCGACGAAGCTGTCGGGCGCCGGATGTATTCCTGAAGAGTCCAGCGTCGCATCCGGTTGGAGTTGGGGAAAGAACTCCATGCCGCTGGCTTCCAGATGGTGATCGCGGCTGTACGCATCGGCAACCTGGTCGGAGAGACGATAGACCGCATTGCTGCCAACGGAGATCAATACTGGTTTTGGATTTTTCAGGAAGGGCTGCCAGAACAGCGAGAGCTCCCGTTCTGGTCGATTCTGTCCGTAATCGTGAATTACTGTCCCTACAATTCCTACAAGCGCAATCGCTGCCATCACTGGGATCAGCCAACGCGTTGTCCGAATATTTGCCGTTGTCGGAGGTGGAGCATCAAGAGTTGCGGGCTGGGAAGCCTGGGGAACTGGGTCTTCCTGAAGCAGGAAAGTATGCGGATCTTCCAGAAGGAGACCTTCTTGCGGCGCGACCTCACTCCGTCCCCAAAAGAACACGGCGCGATAGGATCCTGATGGGATCTGGATGGTGACGTCGGGCTGTCGGTCGCGTGACTGGTAGGACTGAGCGAGCCGCTTTCGGACCTCCGATGCACGGATGCGAACTACGGGGTCGTCGCCAGTGTCGTAGTCGGGTGGCCGTCCGAAGACCGAATTGCCGATTACCCTCTCCCGCAATGAACCTTCGTCGCCACTCAGCGTGTGGGTGACGACGTAGGAGAGAAAGCTTCTGCATTGTTGCGAGCCCCTGAAAGGGGCACTCTCCATAAGTTCATGCAGTTCGTGAAGGATGGTGTTCTTTTCCGCTTCGAACTGAGACGTTGCGATTGAGGGCATCGCTGATTCGGTCTCTGGTTTCTTATTCATCACAACAATCCTGACTGCAAAGGGGTATGTTACGTCCCTCGAGTTGAGACAGTCAATGCAGTCAAATCAATACCTTACCGCTGAGTACCGTACTGTCGGCGTAGCGAACCTTGTCAGGCATCACTCTATTCCGGTTTATTTCTCGACGCAAAACAAATCACTAATTTTTCGTCATGAGAGAGACAACTGGAGTGGAATTGATCTCAATATCCTGTACGACTTTACCGATATGCCGGTCGCGAATTGCTGACCCCTGGAGGGTGGGCCTTCTATTTTTGTTAGCGATCCTCTTTTGTTCTTCGCCAGGCCTGGCGCAACAACATCTGCAGTTGCAGCGTGGTGAGGCGACAGTCGTTGTAGACCCGTATGCACCGAATATCGTTCGCGTGAGCCTTAGCCTGCGCCGAGACGATGCCTTGTCCGCCCCGGGCTACGGAATTATCGCGCATCCATCTGAAGGTGGATGGAAGAGTGAGAGTGGTAGCAACGGCGATACTCTGCAGTCCGGCGTTGTAAGCGTGACAGTTACTCCCCAATTTGCTCGCCGGTCTGCTACGGGCACACAGTCAGACATCGCGAAGTTTTTCAACGGGTCGACGCCTGGAGTCGGACTGAAGGTCTCGGCTTCCGACGGGAAACAGCTATTTTCCCTGACCGGCTGGCAAATGGCAGTGCCGAACTACAAGGATGGCACGTCGCAATTGAACTATGATCGCCGTCCGTCCGACCCACCATTCTTTACGGTGGGGGCCAGTTTCTCAGCTGCGGACGATGAGCACGACTACGGCGTAGGCCAGAATCAGGAAGGCTATCTCGACCGACGCGGGCATGTCGTTGACTGTGCGCACGACTACAACGCACCCGCTGGCCAAAGTGTCTGCGTTCCGTTCTATGTGACGAACAAGGGATACGGAATTGTCTGGGACAATCCGTCGAAGACACGGTTTGCGTTCGGGTTCAACCACGAAAACAAGATCACTAGCCAGGTTGGGCAGCGCGTCAGCTTCTTTGTCATTGTTGGCGACTATGCCGCAATCTATCGCGGATATCGTCTTTTGACCGGAGACACGCCCATGCCTCCGAAGTCGGCGTTCGGATATATCCAGTGCAAACAGCGTTACGTTTCACAGCAGGAGCTGATGGACGTAGCGAAGGGGTATCGTGAACGTCATCTTCCAATCGACGACCTTGTCATTGATTGGTTTCACTACACAAAGATGGGGGAGATGGACATGGATCCGGCGAAGTGGCCGGACCCTGTGGGAATGAATCGTGAACTGCATGCGATGCACTTCCACACCATGATCAGCGTATGGCCTCGCTTCGTTCCCGAAAGCCGTTATTACTCGACCGTGCTGAAGAATGGCTGGTTCGAAAAGCTTTCGAACGGCACTCCGACCAACGGTCTTCCATACGACCGTGCCGGTTCGGACATCGACACCACCAATCCGGATGCAGCGAAGTGGTACTGGAACGTTGTGAAAGAAAACTATGTTGCTAAGGGCTTCGATGCTTTCTGGGCGGATGAGACCGAGCCTGATCTGCCCCCGAATGGCAGTTACTTTCATGTTGGTCCGGGCACGCAGTTCTTCAATGTCTATCCCCTGTTTCACACAGCAGCGTTCTACGACGGAATGCGGCGCGACATGAGCCAGCGGGCTCTCATTCTCTCTCGCGACAGTTATCTGGGCGCACAGCACAACGGCACAATCTTCTGGTCGAGCGACATCTCAGGAAACTGGGACACGCTCAAAAGGCAGGTTCCCACGGGTATCAACTTTACTGCCAGTGGAATGCCTTATTGGTCGAACGACATCGGCGGCTGGCAGTATCTGCCAGCTGTTCACAAGCCGATGCATCCTCCCCTACTCGATCCCTCGGACGCACGCGACAACGTGGGTGGATACGACGACTATCCAGAGCTGTATACGCGGTGGTTTGAGTATGGAGCGTTTCAGCCAAACTTTCGATCGCATGGCTCTCGTCCGCATAACGAAGTTTGGAGTTATGGCAAACAGGCGCAGCCGATCCTTGAGAAGTATCTGAGGCTCCGGTATCAGTTGATGCCTTACATCTACTCTCTCGGCTACGGCGCGAAGGAGACGGGTGCCCCATTTATGCGAGGTCTGTTCCTGGACTTTGGCGACGATCCGAAGGTGGCCGATCTTGGCGACGAATACATGTTCGGACCCGCATTTCTCGTGGCTCCCGTTACGGAGCAGGGCGCGACGATGCGGGAGGTTTACCTTCCGGCAGGAAGCGATTGGTACAACTTCTGGACGAATGAACGTGTGCATGGCGGACAGCGCATCGCTGTCGCAGCGCCGATCGATACTCTTCCTTTGTTTGTGCGAGCGGGTTCCATTCTTCCACTTGGGTCGCCTGTCGAAAGCACCGAAGACAAGCAGAACATCGAGAGACTCCGTGTCTATCCCGGGCGGGATACCGACTTCACGCTCTACAACGACGATGGCGCGAGCTACGAATACGAGAAGGGAAGATTCACCTTAACAAGGTTGCACTGGAACGATGGCCAGCGACGGTTGAGCTTCGAGGGGCCTGAGGGCTGGACTGAGCCCATCGACAAGATCGTGGAGGTAGTTGGGCAATGACGGTATGCATCAAGGATCTTCGCAATTCAGACGACGCCGCTGTGAGCAACGCCACGTCTCACCAGACCCTGTAGGCCGTTCTATAGCGGCCGCAATCGACAGCACGCATTTTGGAGGTAACGTATGACAGCACGTAGAGAGCATTCATTCAGAACAACAATGCTTTGGCCGTTATGTGTACTGGCCATTGCCATTCTGTTTCTTCCCGCAGCTTTCGCGCAGACGACAGCAAGTTTGACGGGAACTGTCTTCGACGGCACGGGCGCCGTCGTTCCAAACGCGACGGTTGTTCTGACAGACGAAAACAGTCTGGACCGTCGACAACTGAATTCCAATGCCTCCGGCTTTTTCAACTTTGCAGGCATCAAGCCCGGAACCTACACCGTTGATGTGACGGCAGCAGGTTTCCATAAGTTGGTGCAGAAGGGAATCACCGTCAATCCAGGCGATACGCGCAACCTCTCTACGCTGACGTTGGCTGTCGGCTCAGGAAATGAACAGGTGACAGTGGAGAGTACGGTTGGGGAGGTTGCCCCTGTGGATTCCGGTGAGCGATCGGCCCTTCTGACTACCAAAGACATTCAGCGCCTCACGATTCAAAGCCGCAACATCTCGGAGCTGCTAAAGATTCTCCCTGGCGTAACAACAACGGCCAATGGCGTGGGAAACGGGCCAGGCTTCAACTTCAATGATGCTTCCTCCTCCGGCTCAGCCATCGGAGTTGGCCTGAGCACAAACGGTGCACCGTACCGTGGAGGCACGGCGTATCTTCTCGACGGTGCAAGCATTATCGACCCCGGCTGCGCCTGCTGGTCGATTGCGACCGTGAATCCTGACATGACACAGGAGGTGAAGGTGCAGACCTCAAACTTCGGCGCGGATGCTCCGCAGGGCCCGATCGTAGTGAACGCAATCAGCCGATCGGGAACTTCGGCCTTTCATGGTCAGGCCTACATGTATGTCCGGAACGGTGCATTGAACTCCAACACGTGGCAAAACAACAATGCAGGTGTTAAGCGGCCCGAAGATGCGTACTACTATCCGGGCGGAAGTATTGGCGGCCCCGTCTTGATTCCGGGTACAAGCTTCAACAAGAGTCGCAAGTTGCTCTTCTGGGCTGGGTACGAATACTTCTGGCAGAACCTCGGTTCGTCTTCGCCGCTGCAATCTTATGTTCCTACACCCGCGATGCGTGCCGGCAATTTCAGCGCATCGGACCCCGACAATGCCAAGCTGTGCGCAGCGAGCGGCGGCATTACCTCAGCGCGCACTGATTTCTGCAACAACCTTGCAGGAACAATCTCTGCGAACGGCACACCCATCACTGGTTCGCAGATTCCCACGACTGCATTGGATTCGGGTGCCCTTGCGCTGCTTAAGCTCTTTCCCGCCGCGAACCTGGACCCAACCACCAATGCGTCTGGGTACAACTACTACTCCCCAACCAGCGCACAACACAACGGCTACATCTATCGCGTTCGCGGGGACTATAACATCAGTGATCGTGACAAGGTGTATGTCAGCTATCAGCACGGTCATGATGTCGGTGTGTCGTTCGCGCATATTTGGTGGACGCCAGCATATTCTGTCGCTTACCCCGGTGGTAACATCCTTAGTCCCGTCAACTCGGATGTCATCTCTGGAAGCTGGATTCATATCTTCAATTCGTCGATGACGAACGAGTTGCGGGTATCAGAGGGTCGTCTCACAAATCCATTGGCACCAACGAATCCAAACGCTCTCGCTATCAGCACGCTCGGCTATCCGTATGGTTCGATTTACCCAAGTGCCTCGGCGCTCGTGCCGGCTATAAACTCTGCTGGAGCTCGCACCTTCCCTGACATATCGCAGCCTGATATTTTCCAACAGGACGGTACCTACAACACAATCAAAACATCGCCGTCGATCACGGACGATCTGAGCTTCATCTATAAGAGTCACAGCTTCAAAGTGGGAGGCTATTGGTCGCGCGCGGGTAACAAGCAAGGGACCTTCGGTTATCCCAATGGATCACTTTCCTACGGTAGTGGCTTGCGAACGGATGCGATCACTCGAAACATGATCGGCTCTGTAAATCCGCTTGCAAACTTTTTGATGGGCGTCACCAGCGGATTTTCGCAAGCGAACATCAACCCGGTAAACGACATGTACTACACCACGGTTGCGGGCTACGTGCAGGACAACTGGAAGATCACGCCAAGGCTGATGCTCAATCTTGGTCTTCGCCTCGATCACGTTGGCCGCTGGCAGGACAAGAGTGGCATAGGACTTGCAGTATGGCGTCCGCAGAATTATGCCTCTGATGTCGCAAGTGGAAAGCTCTACCCCGGGGTCAGCTGGCATGCTCTGGACGGGACGCTGCCTAATGGTGGATCGCCGGTGCAGTCGATCTTCATGGAGCCTCGACTGGGCTTCGCTTACGATGTAGCCGGCGCCGGCAAGACTGTTCTGCGCGGCGGCTGGGCATCGTATCGGTGGAACGATCAGTTCAACGATTATGCAGGACCGCTGGGCACTGCGCAGGGGATCAAGAACTACAACTCGCCGGGCGGCCAGGCAATTACGCTTGCCGAGATCAGTGCACTCGGCAAGAACAGCGCTGGCCTCGGATCTGCTTCATCTAGTGTGTATGCCGCCAGCCAAACCGATGACCAAGTCGGAAATACATATGCTTACAATTTCACGATCTCGCAACGCGTTCTACTCAACTCGCTGCTAGAGGTGGGCTATGTCGGCAATAACAGCACAAACCTTTTGATGGGTGGCCAAAGCGGTTCTGCCGGAATTGCCGGATCCGGATTCGTTAATCAGAACAAGATCCCGTTAGGAGGACTCTTCCAGCGTGATCCAGTCACGGGCGCTCCAGCGCCGTCTGATCCGGAGAACGTACCGAACATCGTGAACTACTATCCCTATCGCGCAGGCTACGGAAGCAATGCCATATCCGTAGGAACTCATGTTGGTTATTCGAATTACAACGCGATACAGGCGAGCTGGATCAAGCAAACTGGTCGGCTGTCCTTCAACCTGAACTACACCTACTCAAAATCGCTGGGTATAGTGAACAGCACGGTGGATGCCTTTACGGTGCACGGAAACTACGGCGTATTGAACATCGATCGCCCGCATGTCGTGAACACGTCCTACGCATTCGACCTCGGCAGCCCGATGCACGGCAACAAGTTGTTGGAAGGCGCTCTTAACGGCTGGACGATCTCAGGCATTACGACCTGGCAGGCCGGAGGAAATCTGCAGGCGAACTCCTCACAGAACCTGGGTCTCACCATCCAGAACACAACCCTCAATCACACGATTGGCTCATCGACGTACTTCGGTACGCCGGTGCAGACAGTCCTGCCGATTCTCACGTGCAGCCCGACCTCCGGGCTGAAATCGAACCAGAAGATCAACCTGGATTGCTTTAGTGCGCCGCAACTCGGTTCGCAGGGCATCCGACAGGCACCATATCTCAGCGGATCGTCCTATTTTGATACTGACGCTGGTATCTACAAGACATTTCACATCAACGAACGCAACTCGATCCAATTCCGAGCCCAGGGCTTTAACTGGCTCAATCACCCTCTTCCTGGATTCAGCGGCAACGACCCGATCACGATCAAACTGCAGACCCCCAACAATAGCTCCTTCACTCCTCAGGTGAGCAATTCGAACAGGGGCATTACCGATACAAAGTTTGGGCAACGCGTCGTACAGTTTGCGCTCAAGTACAACTTCTAGCCCACTACATCTCTGCCCATGTCCGGCTCTGCAAGATGAACCCCTGCAGAATCGGACATGGGCAGAGATGTGTAGTTCTCAAGCTTCGTAAGAAGATGTTTTCCGATATATCCGATTTAGAGATCTTTCCTGTCAGGAGGCGATACGCTCGTTTTATGATGATCTGCGATCAAGAACAAGCGGAGAAGAATTGATGAAGAAGAACGATGAGGGATTGCTGTCACGAAGAGGATTTTTGCAGCTGGGTGCAACTACCGCGATCGCAACGCACGCGCTGGCAATGGCCCCCACGCCGTCCTCATCGCATAAGACCATGGTAGACGTGCCATTCCGCAAGCGTGAGCCTCGACTGGGTGTGATTGGTATGGGTGGTCGGGGAACCTCGCTACTAAAGAATTTGCTTGGCGCAAATGCGCAGATCGTGGGTCTTTGCGATGTTGTTTCGGAGAAGGCGAGGGCAACGCAGGGCCTAGTGACAGCAGCGGGCCAGAAAAGTCCGGAAATATATACCGAAGGGCCTCATACCTACCAGAAGATGCTTCAACGGGACGATATCGACCTTGTTGTTGTGGCAACCCCGTGGAATTGGCATGCGGAGATGGCGCTCTACGCCATGGAGCACGGTAAGGATGTCGCTGTCGAAGTGCCGGCGGTTACCACGATTGCCGACTGCTGGCGCATCGTCGACACGTCCGAACGAACTCGCCGGCATTGCATGATGTTGGAGAACTGCTGCTATGGGTACACCGAGACCCTTGTTCTCCGTATGATCCACGCCGGTCTATTTGGAGACTTGTTGTACGGCGAAGGAGCATACCTTCACGACCTGCGCGAAGAGCTCTTTTCGAATGCTGGAGAGGGGCTGTGGCGTCGAACGGAACATACGCTTCGCAACGGCAACCTCTATCCGACGCATGGGTTGGGCCCGGTGGCGAACTATATGGGCATTCAGCGTGGCGACAGGTTTGCTTACATGGTCTCGATGAGCTCTCCGCAGCGTGGTCTGGATGCGTACCGCACGAAGCATCTGAAGGCGGGCGATGCTCGCCTGTCAGAAAAGTATGTTACGGGGGACATGAATACATCGCTTATCAAGACCGCAAAGGGCCTGACGATCACCGTGAAGCATAACGTTTCCACTCCGCATCCCTACGATCGCGTCAACCAGATTGCGGGCACTCAAGGGATATTTGAGGACTATCCTCCCCGACTCTACTTTGACGGGCAGAATACAGACGAGTCGTGGGGCACGCTGGACAAGTGGAAGCAGTATGAGCATCCGCTATGGAAGAAGGAGGGTGAGATTGCGCGTAAGATGGGCGGCCATGGCGGCATGGACTACATCATGCTGTATCGTCTACTTGAGTGCGTCCGCCAGGGGATAGTACCTGATATGGACGTGTACGACGCGGCAGCCTGGTCGAGCGTCGCAGAGTTGAGTATTCAGTCGGTGAGCCAGGGAAGCAGGCCGATGGAGTTCCCGGACTTTACACGCGGAGCCTGGCGGTCGAGGGCCTTTTCGGCCATCGGCACAATGCTGTAGGAAATGCTAAATATTGACCTACGCGTGGAAGGTTGATCTTGTATGTTCACCTGCTAGGCTAGAGACAAGCGTCTCTTATCGATGAACGACACAGTTTTGATTCATTTCTCCGGTCCAAATCAAACGGGCCTCACGGCAGCTTTGACTGCAACCCTGGCTGATTACGACACCTGCGTGCTTGATATCGGGCAGGCGGTCGTCCATGAAACGGTGGTTCTTGGCTTGCTGATTGAGGTTTCGCCTGAAAATCTTCGCCGCCTTCAGGGCGCTCTGATCGCAAAGTCCAAGGAATTGCAGTTGCATGTCAGTTTTACGCCTGTCACCGCGGCGGAGTTAAAGCACTGGATTCATTTTCAAGGGAAAGATCGCTTTATCATCACCATCCTCGGGCGGGCGATCTCTGCTAGCCATCTTGCACAGGTGAGCGCCATCGTCGCGGACCATGGCCTTAACATAGACCGCATTGAGCGCCTCTCCGGGAGGAGATCGCTTGCAGTGCATACCTCTACTTCGAATGCCTGCGTGGAGCTCCGAGCCAGCGGGAGTGCAACTTCCGAGGCTTCCATGCGTGCCGCCTTTCTGGCAACCGCTCATGATCTGCGGATCGACATCGCCTTTCAGCGTGAGAGTATCTTCCGTCGCAATCGACGACTTTTTGCGTTCGACATGGATTCAACTCTGATCCAGGGCGAGGTAATTGACGAACTAGCAAAGATGGCAGGAGTTGCCGACAAGGTGGTGGCGATTACGGAATCAGCCATGCGTGGCGAGATCGAATTTCAGGAGAGCTTCCGACGACGTGTGACGTTGCTGCGCGGGCTTCCGGAGCAGAGGGTGCTTGAACTACTCGGCAGAATTCCTTTGGTGGAGGGAGCGGAACAGTTGATCGGCACACTTAAGATGCTCGGTTATAAGACGGCAATCCTTTCAGGAGGCTTCACCTTCTTCGCCCGGCATCTACAGCAGCGCCTCGGAATCGACTACGTCTTCGCCAATGAGCTGGATGTTGTAGATGGCAAGGTCACCGGAGAAGTTCGGACAGATATAGTGGATGGCCCGCGAAAGGCTGAGTTACTGCGGCAGATCGCGCAGAAGGAGAATATTTCGCTGGAACAGGTAGTTGCCGTTGGGGACGGCGCAAACGACCTGCCCATGCTTGGTATTGCTGGTATGGGCATCGCCTTTCGGGCAAAGCCTATCGTTCGGCAGACGGCCGGCCACGCTGTCTCATTTCTCGGATTGGACAGCCTGCTCTATCTGATCGGAGTGAGGGAGCGGGATTTGAATGGTTCGTCCGAGAAATAGATAAACCAGCTAAACATACTTCAAGCTTTGAGTTTGTTCATTCGAATTAGGGAATTCCCTAGTTGTAACGGAACCCACCCTTCAGCTAAAAATGCACTGACTTTGCCCTGTCAATCAGGTCTCTGATTTCGTCCGCACATTGATCCAGAGTGTCTGCGATTGGTTCCGGAGCTACTGGGACCTGTTTGGCGCATTGATTGTGGCGATTAGCCTAAAGGTGAACAATCATGGTGTGGGTTGAACTATGCGTTCTGCTGGCGTGCATTCTCATCGGAGCTCGCCTCGGAGGAATCGCGCTCGGAACTGTGGCTGGCATTGGATTAGTCGTCTACGTATTTCTCTTCCACTTGCCACCCGGAGGGCCTCCGCAAATTGTGATTGGCATGATCATTGCGGTGATTACCGCGTTGGCGGCCATGCAAGCAGCTGGAGGCCTCGATTATCTTGTCGGCATTGGCGATAAGATCATGCGAAAAAATCCGCGGTACATTACCTTCGTCGCTCCAGTAGTCACCTATCTGCTCGTCTTCCTATCAGGGACCACGCATGTCATCTATGCTCTTCTGCCGGTGATAGCGGAGGTTTCGCGAAAGGCGGGTATTCGACCGGAGCGCCCCATTTCCATCAGCGTCATCGCGGGATTTCAGGGTGTAGTCGCTTCTCCAATCTCGGCTGCTACGGTAGCCATGATTGGTGTTCTCGCTTCACGAGAAGTGTCATTGCCGCGGTTGCTCGCAATCACCGTTCCTTCAACCTTTCTGGCGGTTTTGGTGGGTGCCTTGTCCGTGGCCTGGCGTGGAAAAAACCTGGACGAAGATCTGGAATATCAACATCGCCTCGCCACCGGCGAGCTAAAACCTCCCCAACTGTTGCCTCCGTTGAAAGCGGGCGATCTGTTCAACGCGCGCGGCTCGACAATCCTATTTCTGACGGGGATTGTTTTTATCGTGCTGATCGGAATGATTCCCGCCATGCGCCCCGTTTACCAGACAATTGAAAATGGGGTGGTCGATTCCGACCAGGTGAGTATGGGGATGGCGATCATGATCGTGATGTTAGCTATTGCAGGACTAACCATGATCATTTTCAAAGCCTCCCCCGAGGCAACTTTAAAGGGAAGCATGATGAAGAGTGGGATCATGGCGATGATCTCGATCCTCGGGGTGTCTTGGCTGGGATCTTCGTTCTTTGAGGCCAACCGTACGTTCATTGTTAGTGGTATCTCAGGTGTGATAGGACACCATCCTTGGGCTTTTGCCGCAGGCCTGTTCCTCTTGTCCACCTTGCTTTTCAGTGCAGCTGCAACGGTGGCCATATTGATGCCGGTCGGCCTGGCGCTGGGTATGCAACCGTCTCACTTGATTGCATTTTATCCAGCTGCCAATAGTGTTTTTTTCCTCCCGACTTATGGGACATTGCTGGCTGCTGTCTCGTTCGATCAAACGGGAACGACCAAGATCGGAAAGTTTTTGTTCAACCACAGTTTTATGTTGCCTGGCCTCGTAACTGTGGTTTCGGCAATCGTCTTTTCCCTTCTGCTGAACACGATCATCGCTTGAGCAGATGAATTCGGGTGCGGGAAAGAAGGGGACTTCGCGATTACCCTCCATCACTGCAGAGGAAAGCCCTAAAAATTAGCCTTTGACTGAGAAGACCCGGTTCGGCAGAAGACACAACGTTTAATGCGCGTCGCCAGACTTGTTAAGGCCAAAAGTCGATCGATTCCAGTTGACATCCTGTCACTTCCGGCCTAACTTACCTCTCATTCTCCTGGGACGCCGGCAGTCTTGCCGGCCGCGAAGATTTTGGGCCTTTCGTTCCATCCAATCTTGCTCTCGGGAGGTCTCGTTGGCTTCGAAGAACTTTCCGGCTGGAGACTTCGGACCGCTCACCTTCACACTGGAAGGCACGACGTTCCAGGTGCAGCGCCAGAGCGGCGAGCTGAAGATCACAATTGGTACTTCGGCTACCCTCTCCCTGCCTCTGAATGAAGCGGACGGTTTTCTGCAGACCCTGCTCGGCGTTTCGCCGTCGGACCTTCGTCTTCCCGCGGCGCCGCAATGGTCTTCCGTTTCGGGCTTCAGCCTGGGGGGATCAACCGGTTCTCACTTCACCGTTCCGTTGAACGTAAATGCGGGCGTAGTTGAGTTGAAGACCCTCGAGCTGGCGTATCAGCTGCAAGGTGTCGGCTTCCTGCTATCGGCGGGCGTAACCGGCGATGGCGGGCTTGGCCCGCTGCAGGTTTCCTTTGAAAACGTCGGAGTACAGCTTTTGCTGGAGGCCGCGGGCGGACCGGGGCTGATGACGTTGAGCGCCAACTTCATGCCGCCTACGGGAATGGGTGTAGTGCTCAACGCGGGGCCGATCATTGGAGGCGGATTCCTCTCGATCGACGTTCCCAACGGACGTTACGCAGCGGTGTTGCAGATATCGCTGTTCGGCCTGGGGATTTCAGGGTTTGCGCTGATCGACACCAAGCTTCCGGGCGGAGGGTCGGGATTCTCGTTTCTGGTGCTGGTGTTCGCGGATTTCGAGGCAATCGGCGGAATACAACTGAGTTTTGGCTTCGTGCTGACGGGCGTTGGCGGAGTCTTCGGAATCTTCCGCAGCGTAAACACCGATGCGCTGCGTTCAGCAGTGCTGAGCAACAATCTCGATCACCTGCTGTTTCCCACCGATCCGATCAAGAATGCGCCTGCGATTATCAGCGATCTGCGCGCTGTGTTCCCACCAACTCGCGACGAATATGTCTTCGGCCCGATCGTGCGAGTGGGGTGGGGGACGCCGGTCATCATTGAGGCGGAGCTGGGTTTTGTGCTCGACCTTCCGGCGTTCACCCTGGCGCTACTGGGAAGCGTTGGAGTGTACCTGCCGGTGAAGCCGGCGCCGATTGTGGAAGTCCACATCGATATCGCCGGCAGCCTCGATCCCGGACACAGCACGCTGGAACTGACCGGATCGCTCCACGATTCGCACATTTTGTACTACACGTTGTCGGGGCAGATGGAGTTCATGCTGAACTGGGGATCGTCGCCCAGCTTCCTGTTCTCGCTGGGTGGATTCAATCCTCATTTTGTGCCGCCTCCGGGCGTGCCCTCGATTGCGCGCCTGCGTCTCGATCTTGGATTTGGCGACAATCCACGCATCTCGATGCAGAACTATCTCGCCGTTACGTCGAACACTTTGCAGTTTGGTGCGAAGAGCGAGTTGTACGCGGCTGCTGGGCCGTTCAATGTTCACGGCTGGATAGAGTTTGATGCACTGTTCATCCTCGCGCCGCTGTACTTCATCGTAGATTTCAGCGCGGGCATCGACTTCCGTGCCGGTGATGACGTGCTCGCAGGCGTGCATCTGTCGGCCACTTTGAGCGGGCCGAGCCCGTGGCACGCTGAAGGCGAAGCGTCCATTTCGATTTTGTTCTTTGATGCGTCGGTGGGCTTTTCGGCAACGGTTGGGGACTCCACGCCTGCGTCAGTGCCGCCCGCGCCCGATCCATCGCTTCCGTTAGCGGCGGCGATCAGCGATGCACATAATTGGGCTGCGGTGTTGCCGGCGAGCGGGAATGAAGTTGCGGTGATCAGTGCGGCGGCGTCGAACGGTATGGTGCTGGTAAATCCATTGGGTGGCGTATCCCTGACAGAACGCGTATTGCCGCTCAACAAGAGCATCACGCGCTTCGCACAGACCAAGCTTCCTGCGCCAGTGCAATTCAATTTGCAGCAGGTTTCGACGGGTGGCGTTCCACTGACTGATTTGCATACTCAGCAGGACAACTTCGCGATTGCGCAGTTCGAGGATTTGAACGACCAGGACAAGCTGTCGCAGGCCTCGTTTACGAGGCTGGACGCGGGGTTTTCTGTGGGTAGTGGCGTGGCACGAGCCGCCAACTCCGCGCCGGGCGTGCTCGATTACTACACAGATTATTTCGAGCCGGCGGCGCTGACGATCTACATTCTGCCGAGCTTCCTGCAGCGCGCTTTGATTGCGACTGCACCGACTGCCCTTTCGCCTTCGCAGTCCATCGGAGCTCGAAAGTATGCCCTGCAGCCGAATGCAGTGCGGGCGGTAGCGGTGAACGAAGTTTCGTTCTCGGTAGTTTCGACCACCGATTTGTCGGCGCAACCGCATGTCACGGGTCCAGTGACGAAGACGCTGGCCTACGATGCACTCCGAACATATATCGCTGCGAATCCTGAGGCATTGGGAACGATTCAGATTCTTCCCACACATGAAGTCCAACCGGCGGGAGCCTGAGCATGGCCGATAATCCCAACGCGCAACTAACGTTTCGCTCGTGGCTACGGCGCGGGCTGGCGACTCAGCAGAAGCTGCTGAATGACAACGATCCGAGAGCGAGCGTCACGATTGATGTGGCCATCAGCGGAATCGCCAAAGCTCCATCCGTAACGTTGGCGCTCTATGGGCCCGGCGATGTAAAGAACATGATTGCAAGTTCGGTGATTCGTACCTGGCCTAAGGCGGGGGCGCGCAACGCAGAGGCGAACTACTTCCCCCTGATCGAATTCGATCAAGCCGACTTGCCGTGGCGATACAGTCCGCTGACCACGAGTGGGAACAACATAAAGCCCTGGTTGTGCGTGGTTGCGGTGCCGACCGGGGCGGCAAAGGTGTTCAATCCGAGTCCAGGGCAACAGCTAGCAGTTCTGAATGTCAACGCGTCGCTGCTACCTGACCTGAGTGAATGCGACTTGTGGGCACACTCTCAATTACACGGCCCTGATATAGCTGACGACCACGCGCTGGCGCAGGCGTTGGACAACCAGCCGAATTACTTTTCGTCCCGCATTCTATCGCTCAACGTTTTGAGTGCAGAGACTGAGTACACGGCGTACTTGGTTCCTACCTTCGAGGCGGGACGCCTTGCGGGACTGGGTCTGAACAATGCTGGGGTGCCGGGTAAGAAGCTGGCGTGGACGCCTGCCTCAGGAACCGTCAGCCTGCCTGTCTATTATCAGTGGTCGTTCGAGACCGGGCCGCAGGGAGACTTCGCCTCACTGGTGCGAAAGATCCATCCCAAGCCGCTCGCCCCTTCGGTTGGATTCCGCGAGATGGATGTCGCTAACCCTGGCCTGGGATTGCCCCCTGCCGCGGATACAGCGTTGCCGGTGGAGGGAGCGCTGAAACGGTATCCCGAGATCGTGCCCCCTCCTCAGACTGGGCCGACGCATGACACCTGGCTTCAGGACCTGACCAAACTGCTGAATGAACCGGCCGAGTTGTTCAAGACCGATCCGACCAAGCCGCTGGTGACGCCTCCACTTTATGGGCACTGGCATGCTGCGCAGCCGGAGGTCGTTCCGACGTCGCCGCCCTGGTTCCACGCTCTGAACGAAGATCCCCGTACGCGGGTTCAGGCTGGCGCATCCACCCTGGCGGTACAGAGGGAGCAGCAGGATCTTCTGGCGGGGGCGTGGGACCAAGTGGGCGCGGTGCGGGCAGCGAATGAGCGTGCGCGCTGGGCCGAGTTGGCCATCGAGATCAGCTCGCGAATGCATGAAAAGGCTCTCCTATCGACGGCGATCGCTAAGCCCGATACGTTGATGCGATTCACTTCGCCGGTGCTAGCTCGAGTGATGGGGAGCCCGGTGACGATTGCCGCTTTGTTGGCGGGCAGTCCGGTTACGGATGACGTGCTGTCGCCGTCCTTTCGACGAATTACTCGGCCGCGAGGGCCTATAGCGCAGCGACTGACGCGCGGCGCCACGCCCACTGCGCCATCTCTGATCGATCGCATGAACAGGGGCGAGTTCAATCCGGCACCTCCTCCGCCAACGCCGAGCGGCGTATCGACGATTGGACGTTATAAGGGGGACCTGGTTCCGAGTTGGCTGACGCCCGGCTTGCTGAATTTTCTGAAGCGTTTGCCGTTCCTCCTGATTCTACTGGCGATCCTGCTGCTTATCGTTGCAGTCATTCTGTTCTTTGTGGTGGGGCCTGCATCTGCAGTGATTGCGTTGGTTATTGGAGCGGTGGCAGCAGTGGCAAGCTTCGCTGTTCGAGGTTGGGTCCAAGGCTTGGAGGCGCGGGAGGCACTCGCCGACGGTACCATCACCGGCGACACGATTCGGACCGCGCCCATACCGGCAAGCTTTGTTCCATCGCTTTATGGAGCCGGTGTCAGCGGGACGGTGACGCCGATCGCGACCGGGGCGACGCGAACTGTGGTGGTGCAGAACTTCGTCTCGGCAGCCGCCAATTTCTTCGACAACATTGCAATCTTGCCGTTTACTCCACAACCGCTTCAGATGGTTTCCTTTGACGACCTGCGCGGCAAGTTGACGGTTGCGCTGAACCCGCGCACCACTATCGTCGAAATGTTCAGGAACGAGATTCAACTGTCTGGGGTCGCGTATCAGCTTGGCGGCGGAGTAGCGGCGCAGATCAATGCGGGGCCGAGCTTTCCCAAGCCGTTCTACGATGCCATCAAGGCTGTGTCGCAGGATTGGATCCTGCCGGGCGTGGACAAGGCCGAGGCCAACACGGCTTCGCTGGTCGTCACGAATCAGAAGGCTGTGGAGTCGTTTATGGTGGGCGCGAACAACGAGATGTCGCGCACACTGCTCTACAACGAATATCCAACCGACCTGCGCTTTACCTATTTCCAGCAGTTCTGGGACTCACGAGGTGTGCCGGGTGCCGATAATGCGCCGCAGAATTTCTACGACATCAAGCCTATTCACACTTGGGGTGGTACGCAACTCGGAGCGAACACGGGCCGTCATGAGCCGCCAAATCAGGATGACGTGGTGTTGTTCGTGCGTGGCGAGGTGTTACTGCGATACCCCGCTACGATCGTCTACGCGGCGAAGGCAGTGAAAAACCAGAATCCGATGGATCCAGGGTTGCCGGCGTTGATTCTGCCCGCGGCCAATCTGGACGGCGACCCCAACTTCCACCGGGATTTCATCTTCCACGGACAGCTCGATCCCGACATTCGCTTCTTCGGATTTCCGTTGTCGATTCAGGAGGCGCTGGCCGGCGACGGATGGTTTTTCGTACTGCAACAGCATCCTGGGGAACCGGTCTTTGGCTTTGAAGTTGCGAGCCGGTCGGCCTTGGTTTCGTTCAAGGAAGTTACGTGGAGCATGGTGCTGGGAACGCCGGGTGCTGGGGCACCGGGTGTGAGGGATGTAGCAGCGGCTCCGGGCTTTCTATCGTTCAAGCAGGCCTCCCCAGCGATCCAAGCGTTTCTTGCTACGCAGGGACCACGCACGCCGAGCTGGGGAGCAACGTCAGCTGACGTTGCGCACTACACGCTGCGCCGGCCCACTCGCGTTGCTTATCACGCCAAAGAAATGATTCCGAGTTAACGTATGCCCGAGACTACGCCTCAACAGATCGAAGCTGCACGCAAGGCTCTCGCCGATGCATTACAACAGCGTGATGCGTTACTGCAACAGCGCGCGGCTTCGCAGTCGGTTGCTGCCAGTGCGGCACGGAAGCTATCGCCTGACGATGGCCGCTTGCGTGAGCTGAATCAGGCGGCCGAGCAAGCGGACCGCAGCTGGCAGGAATCGCACGATGCGGTAACCAGCAGGCAGAGCGCACTTCAAAACCTGGTGGCACAGTTTGTGGGCCACGCTGGAGATGGTGACTTCAGTGCATTGAGCACGCGGTACCCCATTGCGCTATTTCCTGTGCGGATTGAGACACGCTTCCAGGTGGTTACGGATAATCCGCGCCTGCAGATCCGCGTTTACCCGGATGAGATTCTGGCGGACTCGCACGAGCCTTCGCTCACTCAGCAGGAGATCGACGCGGGTCACGCGTATTGGACGGCAAGCTGGGCGAGTGGCGAAACGTTGGAGGCATGGCAAGCGTTGATCTCCACTCGCAGCGCGCAGAGGGCGGCTTGGGTTGCGATCAAGACCCAGCCGAGCAATTGGGCAACACGCCCTGCCGGCGTCCCGAATTTCAAGGATCCGCCGTTGCGTCCAGATGTGTGGACACGCGGCGTGGAAGCCCGCGCTTTGCCTGACCGATGGATTGCCCAAGCCTACCGCGGAGGCAAGCTCATCCACCAGGCAATCAGCCCTGCCATCATCGAACCGCTGGTATTGACGCTTAACCCGAACGCCAATCCGGCAGACAAGGTCGAACCGTACGGCGACGGTTTTACCATCGCGAAAGAGCTGCAATGGACGATTGATTTCGACGCAGCCCACGCGGTCGGCATGGCTTTTGAGATGCCGATTGAGCCTTCTGAAATCCAACTCGGATTCGACCGCTTGCTGGTCTTTGGGGTCAAGCCGTCCGCAGCGCCGGATGTAAATGCGACGTCGCTTGGCGAACTGCTTGATAACCATCACTACACACGCGGTCTCGCTTTCGTGAAGCAAGGGACGCCAACCAACAACACATCGGGCCAACCATCGGGATTTCCGCCGGCTGATCCGAATGGTGCGATCAGTTTTGCAGTGGAGCGTAACGACCAGAAGTTCACAGTGGACTCCGATGGCGTGCGTCTCATGCGGGCTCTGGGGTTGGGCCCGGATGCAGCCGCGCACCTGGCGAATGCCGGGATCACGGAGCAGGTTCCAGCGCAGGCCATGAATCAGGCGCTGTTCCCGGTCACGATGGGGTACTTTCTCGAACAGATGATGGCGCCGCAGTTCGGCGTCGAAGTAGTAGATGCAGCGCGGGAGTTCTTCCAGAATAATTTGCGAGCGCGGGGGTCGTTGCCCACGTTTCGTGTGGGCGCCGTTCCCTATGGAGTTTTGCCAGTAAGTTCGTTGAATGGCTGGCTGCCGGATCGCGAGACTACTTCGGCGGAGCACAATCTGCCGGATCTGCTGCGCCATCTGCTTCCTTATTGGCTGAGCGCAGTCGACAAGGCGCCGCACGTGGGGCAGACCGGCGATCCAGACGGCGACATGGCCAAGATTCTTGCGATGGAAGCAAGTGCTCGCGAGGTGTGGGTGCGGAGCTTCGCAGGGAAGACTTTGGTGGCCAATGCGATTGCCCTGTTTGGCGTGCTGCCCCAAACCCTCTTTCTCGAAGTGCAGGCGTTGATTACGGCGAACGTGCTGGCCTCGCTTGGGCATCCGGAGTGGATTGTCCGTGCGATGGAATTGATGAACCTGAAAGATGCGACACAATTCCGCTATAGCTTCGTGACCGATAAGCCATTGTCGGAGACCGATCCGCTGCCCGATGCCGCCAACTACATTGCACAGCTTGCATCGGCTACTACGGTTGATCAAATCCTCGCGGGCTACAACGACAAAGAGCCCACAGCGCTGCTGTACCAATTGCTGCGGCATGCGCTCCTGCGAGAAAACGACCGAATTGTTTTCAATACTTTGCTGGATTATGAGCTGGCGACGGTGAGCCAAAGAATTGAACCTGAACTCACGGCAGTAGCGACAACCATTCGGTCGGCGCCCACGACGTGGCAGCGCATGGCAACGGTGGTTCCGGCTATCTCAAGCAAGTTCCTTGCTGACGCCGTACTCAGCGAGCGAGCAGCCTTCAATACCGCCATGACGTCGTACCAAGAGGCGCTCCGCGTTTTGCAGAAGCTGCCGACTGCCGAACTGGATCGGCTGCTGACAGAGACGATGGACGTGTGTTCGCACCGCATCGACGCGTGGATTACCGGGCTGTATTCTGCCCGGCTGGAAGCGATGCGTGAGGAGACTCCCAGTGGCGTGCACCTCGGCGCGTATGCCTGGGTAGAGAACCTGCGAACGCGATTTGATCAACGTACGACTCCGGTAACGCTTCCCGACGGGCGGCAGGTGGCCGCCCAACTCGACAATGGCGGCTACATCCACGCTCCGACGATGACACACGCGGCGGCGGCGGCCGTCCTGCGTAATGCCTACCTGAGCCAGGCTGGCGGAAACGGTCAGCGCTACGAGATCGATCTTTCTTCGGCGCGCGTTCGGCAGGCAACGTTTGTACTGGATGGGGTACGACAGGGACAGCCGGTTGGCGCAGTGCTTGGATATATCTTCGAGAGCAACCTGCACGAGCAGCAGCTGGATCAGTTCATCGACAACTTCCGCGCGCAGTTTCCACTGCAATCGAATCCGGCGACGGACACGGGCCTGCCTACCGAGGCTGTCGCTGCGCGCGACGTAGTTGATGGGCTGAGGTTGCGTAACGCGTTTGTCGGAGGGACGGATGTGTTTGGACCGCTAAGTCCGCCGCCGAGCGCCGCTGAGCGGAGCGAACTTATCACCGAGTTGCAGCAGCTCAACGAGCTTTTTGACAGCCTTTCGGATCTGGTGATGGCGGAATCGGTTTATCACCTTGTGCAAAGCAATACTTCGGGAGCCTCGGCAGCTTTCGACACTGCGATTGGTCAGCCTGCCCCCGATCCGGCAGTGGTTCAACAGCCGCGAGGCGGAACTTCGCTGACTCACCGGCTGGCTGTGGTGCTCGGTGATGACGCCGGCGTGGTTCCAGGAAAGAATGCACGTAGCAAAGCAGAGCCATATCTGCAGACATGGGTGGGGAGCCTTTTGGGCGACCTTGGCAAGGTTGTCTGCAAAGTCGACTTCACCAGCGGAGTCGTAGCTTCCCCGCGGAACGTTACGGTGGCTGATCTTGGGTTGGAACCGCTCGACCTGCTTAGCCTCACGCGGTCTGTCGCTGTGGCCGCTGTAGCATCCGACGCGCACGCGACCGAACTGGATCGCAGAGTACGCGATGTCATTCTGAAGCTGGATGCCGCCGCCACGAACATCAGGATCACGTATGACATTCCCGTGGCTCCGGATGGAAAGACATTCGCGCAGGTCTTCGAATTGGCAAAGTCGATAGCCGCTGTCGTTTCGTCAGCGCGGGCATTGCGCTCGGAGGATCTGGTGCTGCCGCAAGACGTACCAGCGACACCAAAGCCCGCGCCACCTGATACCCGCGCAGCGACTGCGTTGGCCGACTTCAAAACTAAACTGGCTAATCTGAGCGGCGCCCTTACGCCGACTGACCTACGCAAGGCGTTGCAGGACGCTAGTTTGTTCGGCATAGGCGAATCCTATCCATTCATCGACGATGCGAGTCTGCCGGACCAGGCCACCGGAATCGCAAACGAGATGCAGCGGCGAGTTACAGCGGCATCGGCACCGGGACAGACGGATGCCGCAGTCATGGCGGCGCTGTTTGGGAAGGACTTCCTCTTCCTGCCGCGGTTCCAGCTGTCGGCGGCCGCTGCTGCAGAGCTCGATCTGGCGATTGCGCAAGGG
>Ga0163162_10000570_pt1 | contig 34084 bp, 35 predicted proteins | sample S55metaG_FD_115310 | JGI IMG/M metagenome (GOLD analysis project Ga0163162, IMG submission 115310) | Switchgrass rhizosphere microbial communities from Kellogg Biological Station, Michigan, USA - S5-5 metaG | ecosystem: Host-associated > Plants > Roots > Rhizosphere > Soil | place: USA... | reverse complement strand
TCACGTCGATGCCGAAGTTCAGTTCCAATACGTCCTGCGCGACGAATCCATGCACCTGAACTTCGGCATCGACGTGATCAACCAGATCAAAATCGAAAACCCACACCTGTGGGATGCCGAAATGAAGGAAGAAGCGACCCAGATGATTCTGCAGGGTACGCAACTGGAGATCGAATACGCACGTGACACCATGCCTCGCGGGGTGTTGGGCATGAACGCGGCGATGATGGAGGACTACCTGAAGTTCATCGCTAACCGTCGTTTGTCGCAGATTGGTTTGAAAGAAGAGTATCCAGGGACGACCAACCCGTTCCCTTGGATGAGCGAGATTATGGACTTGAAGAAAGAGAAGAATTTCTTTGAGACTCGGGTTATTGAGTATCAGACTGGTGGTGCGTTGAGCTGGGATTGATTAATATCTTTAGTCTATAACGAAACCATAAATAAAGGGCTGCCAGAAGGCAGCCCTTTTACTTTAGCGCCTAACTGGATTCTATATTTCGCTGGGCTTTTTCAGCACAGCGCAACATTACACTATCAATTACAGTATCCGGAAGCACCTCAAAAAGCACCCCTCCCGCATCGCGATTCACTTCAACCATAAATTTCTGAAACGCACGCCCAGTGGACGTAATCCACTGATTACTGCGCATTACTCGCATCAAAGCTCTAATAATCGGTACTCTTGCAGCAGTATTTGGTCGTTCCACGAGGGCCATTCGAATATCTGCGACCTTAAGGATGAGTTTGAGGGCACCTTCTGGATCTTCGGGATCGGCGATATTCGCAATATGCATATTCCACCATAACCTAGAAATCGCATTATCATCACGAACACCAGTGCGTCCTTTAGCAAAAAAATGCTTGAGAATATGATCTGTTTGTTCTTGATCACTACCCTTTATAGGCCAACGCGCGCGAGCATATTTTAGACACTCAAGATGTGTAAAACGCCCCCAAACTCTCTCCTCCATTGCTAATGCCGGCGTCATTCCTTGGAATGATTTATACACGACGATGGAACTTTCATAGTCAGACGAAGCCCCTTGAACACCATTCAAACTTGAAAGTCTATCAAGATCAACAAAAACCGAATCACTACTAATGGACCAGCCATTACCGTTGGAAATTTCAATAAAATTTTCTGATCGATATAACTCTATGTTTTTCAGAACATTGGATCTGAGCTCTTGCAAACTTGACTCAGATAAATACTTAAGTTTTTCGGAGGCCATATCGTTACTCCTTGATTACTTCATCCAACTTCAACGCTGGAAGCTCAAGAAGCTTCTGAGCGCCTTCCAATATTGAAACGCCCGATTCATGAGCAATTCCTTTAGCCCTGCATTTTTCCATAAATGGGACAAACCATCGCCACTCATCATATGAGTGATCCACCTGCAGCCGATCAAGGACCTCCATAACCGCAGGTAAATAGATAGAATTCAAAACAACCGCCATTTCTCGCTGACGAAGGAGCTCAATAACAGAAAAAACCGTTGGAGAAACTAGTATAGAAATCCTATCTCCTTCTAGATCCACACGAACCTCACCCTCTTCAACCTCAGAAGAGTTATTTAATTCGAAGATACTTTCAATAGAGGCAAGTTTCGCCTGACCAACACTAATTTCGGACTCTGCCCCAATCGCTATAACATCCCCCAACCCCATGAAAACCGGAACTGAAAACTCCGAATGAAGCGCTTCTGGACTCCACCTCTGCAACTCAGTTGATAACCAGACTATTGGACGCAAAGAAACCTTATTAAGTAAACTCCCTGGAACAAAATCAACATTACCGTCAGGATAAGAGAGAAGTCGCAATTCGTTGTAATAGGTGTCGCTACACTTTACAAGACAGCCTACTACTGCCTGACCGCTCGCCACCAGATACGCTACATCAGGATGAGTCAACACAATATTATGACGAAGAAAAAGAGACCCAGTCTTCAAATTTTCAGAAACATCAAAATCAACAGAGAATTCGCCACTAAGGAAATCACCCGTAAATGGGCTTAAAACAGGGTGAGGGAATTTAGTAAAGTCTGACAGTCTCATTCAGAAACCTCCCTGCGTTCAGCATACGATGCCCGCACTTCTATTGGTCCCTCGTAAGGTTCATCGAATGAAACCAAAATAGAACAACGTTGACCATTAGAAACATCTACTATAACCCCCCCACCACTTACAACACCAATATCCACTGAACTTACAACAAGGTTCACTGATGAGTTCAAACCAACAGCACTTATATCTAACTTAACTTCTCCACTCACATCAGCACTAAAAAACACCCTTCGCAAAGTACCATTCGACTTAGAAGTTTCTATGCGATTTCTGACATCCTTTAAGTCGATTAAAGTATCGCGTCCAAAACTTTCTTTTTTACCATCACCTTGCCCCTTTCCCTTTCCCCTTTCTTGAGTTCTACTTCTACCACCATTTCCGCCCCCGTTCTGTTGCCCTTCTCCAGCTTCACCGTTCCCCCCTGCCCTTTCTTTATTGTTTTTACGCCTAGCTGAATATCTGTAATTTTCCGGATCGTTTTCCCCGGTAGAGCTTGAAGACTCGCCCCCACGACCTTCGCCAGTAAAATATTCTCCCAGCTCATCAAGAACTACCGAAGATTGAGACTGAATTCCTGTGACGTCCTTTATAGTTTCGCGTAGCAAGTCACCTAGTTTCCGCAATGCTTTAACAGCCACGCTACGCTTAGCGCCATCATTAATTCGCTCAGCTGAAAACGCATCGTGGGCAGGATTTTCGAGACTTTTTAAGAGTTTGCTGGCTGCATCGTCTATTGGTTCAACGACCGCAACAAAGTCCCTAGAATTCTGAAACCTTGCAAGAGGTCGATCAAAGTAACGCAAATTATCTGTTATCAACATACCGTTACGGATAAAACCAATGCGCCGCGGGAGCCCCTTATCGACTAGAATTCTAACGCGCATTCTTCCTAAGCCCGGAACATCAAGAATAGTAACCGAAGCATTCGCTGAAACTATGCATCTATATAGTTCCCGTGCAAACTCCAAACCAGATCGGGCACCTGATGCCTCAGCAGCCTTAAGCATACTTTCATCCGAGAGCATATTTTCAATAGTATTCGAGTTAATATTGATTTTTCCAGAATCAACCTCGAACACCATTGTCTTATCATGAACAGCTGCAAAAAAATTAGTCAACAGCGAAGAGGCCATCCGTTCAGCCCAATCATTAGCGTATCGAAACCCTAAGCTAAATATTGATGTTCCACGACTATCTCTCTGCATCCACTCTGGCACAGAATATTTTTCTGTAACAGCTTGGAACGACTCCCCACCCCAGTACCCTGTTGCCTTATATTGTTCACCCTTCAGATCACTATGAGAGATAAGCTTAACTTTACCTTGAGCGGCAAACTTTAAACTTTCGTCTTCCTCACACTGATAAATAGTCGAATATAATACTGTTTGCAAGTCTGATACGGCAAAGGAGGCATTCTTTCCGATTCCGAAAGAACCTCCCGAGGTTTCACTGTCTTTTATGCTAACGCCAGACCCCTTCAGCAAAGCATTAAATGGGGAATGACGGGTACTCGGAGGGCCCAACAACCCCTTAGTATTAAAGTCAGCTATCCTCAATATGGACAAATTTGGTTTATTGATCGTAAGCCTTGCATTATCAAAAAAATCCCGTTCCTTCTCGCTGGAGACCTGCTCAAAACAGCTATCAATGACACTCGAGAGAGTATCAATGGATGGAATTTCTTTCGCTGGAATGCTAAGAACGTCGAAAGTTATTCTAACGGGCTTATCGTTATCAAGATTAGCATCTCTTGAGTTCTGGCCTGCTTCGCGCGCGCAACTACCATATGGTGCGTCGCGAAAGGTTTCTATTCCCGCATCACCTAATCCCTCCTGTTCATCACCCGCATTTGGTAAAAATTCAAAAGCCGGCTTTGCCATATTCCTTCCTCCTGAAAAAAAACAACATCAAATGAACAAGAGTTTTTATAAATAAAGACCTAACACTTAAACCTCAAGAGCCCTTAAAAAATAAAAACTAACTCCAATCCAGCCTTGATCGAGGCGGAAAAATTGGCCACTCAAAAAAGTCGCCTCCTTCCGTTATAAACTCTAACAACTCTCCAATCTTGGAAGATGAATGTTTAAGCCCACACTCCCATACAACTAGCACCCGCCACCCGCCACCTAATAATTCAGAAACATGCGATACGTCTCGCAATGCATTCCCATCCAACTTAGCTCGCCAGAAATTTTCTCTTGATGCGGGAATAGTGGAATAAAAACATCCAGCATGGCGATGCCAAAAACACCCATGCACAAATATAGCTAATTGGTATCTCGGAAGAACAACATCTGGCTTTCCTGGCAAGTCTTTACGGTGCAACCTGAAGCGAAACCCAGAAGCATGAAGAAAACGCCTAACGGCTAACTCTGGCTTAGTATTCTTACCTTTTATACTCGACATCATTCGAGAGCGAGTAGCAGCACTGACCAAGTCAATCAAGTCTTCTCACCTCACTACACATCTGTAAGCAACACCCTTTCACTTACTTCATAGAGACTATCAATGCCTTTCCACCCAACTCTAAATTGGTTGCGCTTCTTGGGCTTCCACTCGCCATCAACAAGCTTCATATTTATGCCAGGATCGTGATAACCCTTATTCTCATACATAGCTCGGAGAAACAGTTTTAAATCAGCACCACTACATAGTAGAATTTCCGGCCCGAATCTATAGTAGTTCACATCCCTTGCAACCACGTTATACGTGACATATGCGGTCTGCGCATGTTTCCTAGACCAGTGCGTGAGAATTTTGTTAAATGTCCAACCCAAGGCTACTTCTCCTTGCAGGTTTCGCATAATTAACCCTCCATCAGGGTCAACTACTTCATTTTTTTCCGGGTCATATCCCTCCATCCGAAACGTTAGACCACTCCGCTCATTTTGGACGTCGATGAGATGCCTTCCAGTAAAGTCACGTCGGGACTCAGTACAACTCCCATAAGATGTTAGAAATTTTCCTAAATCCGCTTTGTAGGTTCCCGAGTCAGGCTCTGGGGTCATCAAGGTAACTGCACCGGAGCGATGTGACTTAAGCTCCCAATCGTGAAAGTCAGGTTCTGATCTTCCATTGGGAACTATTCCAAACATTCCTTCGAGAGTGTAACCAGCGCCATTTTTTGCGTGATATTCAATCATTTCTCCCGCTGGGTTCAAACGCCCAGACCGGACAAATCCACCTCTATAAATTTCCGATAGCTTTTCTAAAAGAAGTATGCGTCCTTCCTGTATAGGTTGTTCCAGCTCATAAAAAACTGAAGCAACCTTTGATATTTTCCCGCTTTCAATCCTCGCATTAGCATCACGGGCAAGCTTGCCGTCCCAAACACCGGAATAGGCGAGGATGGTGTTATCTGCACATATGCCGAAGACAAGACACCGTTGTGACTGTCCGCGCAAGGCCCTTTGTTCAGGCGTTGGTGGTTGCATGAGCTTGGAAGGCGCGAGAGCAGAACCGCGAAGAAACCCAGACAGTCTGACCTCTGGGTAGCGAGGATAGAAAATTAATTGTGCGCCGGGAGCGGGCGAAGGAGGGGCGTCAGATTCGATATCAATCCAGCTAAGCTTCAAGGAAGCCTTATACATCACCCCCTTATCCTTAGTGGTTTCCCCCACAAGATCTCCATGGGGGATCAACCTCAAAACATCAAAATCACTTCCAAAGTAAATTTGCTGCTTCGAATTGTCGTTGTTTGCCAACAACTTAAAGACAACGCGCCTAGCTCCGAGGCGACGCATCACCTTTGACACATATTCCAAAGGCGACTCATTAGCTCCTGACACGACAGCTCCTGGATTTAGCCTACATCGAAGCGCATAGCCGCTCCGTTCTCTTGTAGTAGCTAAATAACACCAGGGTAGTGCTAATTGGCAAGAGCAATTTCTAATTGTGGTTGTTCTGCATCAGAAATTTTGGCTTTTGCCGCAAGGATTCGATCCTTCATAAGCGTCGCAACAGCCTCAAACACAGGGACCGCGACCGAGTTCCCAAACTGTCGATACGCTTGGGTATCGGAGACCGGAATCACAAATTTGCTTTCCCCCGGCTTATCAAAACCCATCAGACGCGAGCACTCATGCGGAGTCAAGCGACGCGGACGATTGAGCTGATTCAATTCATTGTTGAAGTCCAAGGCATCGACAAAGCCGCGGTCCACCAGGATTTCCGAACCATCCTTGTGATATCTCGCTGAGAGTGTGCGAGCAACATCATTAGGACGGGTCAAGCCAAAACCAAAGCCATTCCCCTTTTCACGATGTTTCGCGGCATACCGGTAGAGGTAATCCCAAAGCTTTGGGGTAAGGATGTACTTCTCGTCCACTTCCTTATCAAGCAGATCACCAAAGTTAGGTCGCTGCTTCGGTATGAGTTTACTGATGTCGCTCAGTGTAAATCCTTGGTGAACATTCAAGTCGCGACGGAAGCCGACCAGCACGATTCGCTCACGATGCTGCGGCACGAAGTGTCTGGCATCGATGACCTTGGGGTCTGAGCCTTTTGGCGCGTTGACATCTGCAACCTCGTAGCCCAGTTCATCCAGCGCTTCGCAGATGATCCGGAACGTATTGCCCTTGTCATGGCTTTTCAGGTTTTTCACGTTTTCAAGCAAGAATGCAGCCGGGCGTTTCGCGGCAATTATCCGAGCCACGTCGAAAAACAGAGTGCCTTGGGTCTCGCACTCAAAGCCGTGCTTACGGCCCAAAGAATTCTTCTTGGAAACACCTGCAAGCGAAAAGGGCTGGCAGGGGAAGCCCGCTAACAGAACATCGTGATCAGGAATTTCGCGATCGATGTTCTTGTAGGCTTCCTCGTCACTGATTTCGGGCTTATCAGAAAGCGTGACCGAGCGGATGTCGAGATTGAACCTATGGCGAGCAGGATCGCAGTAGTGGTTCGCCTTGTACGTTTTAACGGCGTACTTGTTCCATTCGGATGTGAACAAGCACTCGCCACCGATGGCTTCAAATCCCTTCCTGATACCGCCAATGCCGGCAAAGAGATCAATAAAGGTGAATGAAGGTTTGTGGTTCAAGCGCTTGGGCAGCAAATCCTTGAGACGAGTGAACTCAATATGGGAGAGCTTCGGCGACGCCTTTTCCTTGATCCAGCGATTGATGGTTTCACGGCACCAGTGGCCGGGACTTACATCGTTGAGAATCTCAGCCAACTGACCTTGATCGTAGATCTCCAGCAGCTTGTGCAACAGCGCTAGGTCAGTTGCGGGATGGGTCTCAGGCTCGTACGAACCCGAGGTTGATTCGCTCAAGGATTCAAAAGAAGGTGTTTCAAAAAGATTCATGAGCCCGAAATTCCTCTGGGTCAAAACTGTGACGAATGGTCACCATTCTATCCCGCGGAACTTCAAAGTAAATGAAATTTCCTAGATTCCGTGAGATGAGTCTTGGCGACACGGAACAGGATGAGTGCAGGAATCAACGGCGAACCACTACTGGATATAAACACAGCATAATTTACTCTCCGTCATTGTCCAGATTTCCTTTCGCCTCACGAACGGTAGGAAAAGTCGCTGGTTGACGACCATCCCTGATGCCCCTACCCTCAGCTCCGAGCCTAAGAAACTCTACAAACCAGAGCGGTTCTCCGCACCCGACAGTCATGCGGCTTTTTTTCGTCTGCGGTTTCTCTACGCCTGCGAAAAATCCCGTTACGTCGGGAGTGGGCGAATACAAGACCCGAAAGGGGAATATGTCCGGCCCGTCTCTGGTGGGTTTCTTAGCTCCCGACACCCTAACGAATGCCCTAAGAAAGCAGCCAGAGGTAAATGGAAATGCCCGACTATCCAACCTTCATGATGAAGGTGAATCACTGTACCCGCCGTTCGAATCCCGTGCCTCTTGGTCAGGAGGCATGCCATGTCTGAACCACTTCTTCCTACTCGTTTCGTCCGCAACAAAACCCACCTGCACGCCCTTCTATTTGAGAACCAGGCGTGGTTCTGTGTCCATGAACTGGGCCGGTTGATGGGCAAGCATCTAGATGAGCGCCAATTGCGTAAACTCGACGCTGATCAGCAGCAGATGATGCGCGTGGAGATCTATGGCGAAGCTGAGGACCACATGATGGTGAGTGAGTCCGGCGTATATGCGCTACTGATCTATCACTACTGTCCTGAGCATCGGCAGCTTCGTGAGTGGCTGACGCATCAGGTTGTGCCTGCTCTGCGTGATGCTCGTACGGCGCACTCAGTTGAGCGTCCGACGTTGAGTGTTTTGAGTTGGCCGCAAATGTCGCTGAGTACGTTGCACTGGCAGGACGAGCCGTGGATTCGGTTGCGGGATATGCCTTGTTTGTTGGCGGAGGATCTGTTCACTAGGAAGAAGTCACGATGGCGTAATGCGCTACGGTTCTTCCGAGGAAGGTAGTAGTTGGCAAATTAATTGATCCGCCGCCGTTTGCCGGCGGCGGATTAGATCAAGCAAAATACAGACGAAAAACTTCCAGTATTGAACGAGTCATAGGAATTCAAAACGGGATAAAAATTAGCCTTCACCAAATGGAAAATGCGCGCGCAAGATGCTCCACGAGTGTATAAACGCAAAACAAAACAGAAAATATTATGGGCAGAAGTCTACCCATCACCATCGGACTGAAACCCTCCCATATATCGTATTGCCGGATTTCTTTCAGAATCACACCTCCATCAACCTTACCTTTGTACTTATCCTCCAACTCCCTCATAACTCTCCACAGAGCACTATTTTTTCTATTGCCAAATTCCCGCAACAAAACGCACAAGAAAAAAAACAAGACACAAACCATTACCACCAAATTAAAACCTGGAGATATTTTCGTGACAGACAGAGTAGCCAGGGAAAACCCAACCAAAATAACAATTAAACCACTTACTCCGGAAAGTCGTCTTTCGACGTAATCCGTATATGCCTCGAGCAGCCTCTTCCTTTCATAGTTGGTCATAACAATCACTACCTGATATCGAATTATTAAAAGCTTTTCGTAAACTCATCCAGCTCAAAACTTTAGCGTGCGTAGACACCTCATGCGGGCAGAAAAATACGCCTCACCTACTAAAAAAAGAGCATTCCACCCCAACACCCATACGAAGTATCACTTCACATTGAATCATGTATTTTATAAATCAATACTTAGAGCGATCGTACCCTGACCCATCAGTGCAGCGAAGGAATGCGTCATAATAAGCATGGAGATTTGTATTCTTCTCATAAAGAATTGTCGCAAACTCTTCTTCAGATACATTACCGCCTTCCCAAAACCTATTCATTTCACCAGAAAAAAGATGTCCTTTATAGTCCTCTCCGACTTCATTATAGTGAATATGGGAACGACCAAAGTACAATGCAGATATAAGCGCTACTTGATCATCAGTCTCATACCCGTCAAGAAAAATCTGAGCTTCCGCCTCAGAACCAAACGGAATTAAAGGCCGAACAGCAAAAATCAAATCATCAATATGCATAATAACGCTCCTAGCGCTTATTAATAGAAACACCACCAAACAACCAACTTTCCATTCACTTCCTAAAAGCCATTACCACCTTACGCCCACCCAACCAAAACACCATTTTAAATGCATGTGTTTTTTTACGCAGGCAGTCGCATCGTAAAATGTTTTTTTAAAAAAAACATCCCCTACCGAGGTATCAAAAAGGCGAATTGACACAGGTTATTCATTAGCCCAAATTCCGCATCATCCTGAAAACAATCAGTGCAACCCGCGCCACCTCCCGCTATTAATACCCCTCCCCCACTCAAGGATCCGAGCCCCACCATGAAATTCGATCTCGCCTACTGCCTCAGCCTCGACGACAAGTTGTCGATCTATGATGTTCGCGATCTCAATTTCGATGAGACGGTGGCGTTTGACTCTGCGAAGGAACACTTCCAGTGCCCCAACGATGCCTGTCGTTCGGCGTTCGAGGCTTCCAATGAGTTGGGTACGTTCAACGCCAAGAACGTGAATTACGTGCGCACGCCGCACTTCAAGAATCTGCCGACTACGCAGCATGTGGTGGGTTGTCCGTATGTGAGTTTGAAGGCTTCAGCATCTGGCGTTGAGACGGCGGATGGCGAGGTGGATGACGGGCGTGAGGAACACTTTCCATCGGAGTTGTTACTAACCCGGCGTGAGTATGTGCGCAAGCCTGTCGCGCCAGCGGGGGCGGCGGATGTGTTGCGCGATGATCCGGTGCGGGCGGCGGCGGAGAGTGGTAAAGAGTCGGCGAGTCGTGAGTCGGCGCCGGACAAGACCAGTGTGTTTGCGCATCCGGTGGAGTGTTTTGTTTCCAACTTCGCCGACAAGGAGTTGCTTAAGCGGATGCCGTTGAAGGTCGGCGAGCATTCGGCGCCGTACAGTTCGTGCTTCAAGAAGATTGAGTATCTGACGGACAACAAGGGGCTGATTTACTGGGGGCGGATCAAGAAGATCGAGGACTTCCACAGCGGTGCCAGTTTTCGTATCGATTTCGAGGACAAGGTCTGGTTCAAGAAGCCCGAGGACAGTAAGAAGAAGCCGTATCCGGTCAGCGTTTATCTGAACAAGAAGCTGATCGACAACTACCGCAAGCGCAAGGCGTTTCTGGAAGAGATCAAGCACGCGGTGGACAGCGACAAGGCGTTGTTCTGTTTCTTCTATGGGGTGACGCCGGAGTTGAAGCAGGTGCCCGGCAAGAAGAACCCCGAAAAGCCTTTCGAGGTCTTCAATGCCAATATCGAGAACCTGGATCACTTTATTATTCGTGAGGCGCCGGGGCTGGAATGATGGTTAGCCTTGGGGTAGTTGCAGGTTGACGGCGCCGGGGTGTTGTTTGACGAGTGAGTACGGCAGGATCGACCACTCTGGTTCATCGCAACCACGTTGTACGCGCGGAAAGTACGGTCCCAAGTAAATGCCTTTGGCGGTGAAGTGCCAATTTAAAACGCTCCAAACATTTTCATCGGTGTAATCGCAGCTGTCCTCATCACCATCGGCTGGTTTTTTCATTTCGTTGGGATACAGCGTTGTGAATTGTTTGATCAGCCACGGCGTCAACACATCGCTCTGACTGCTCACGTTGTTTCCAGCCGAGGTATTCTCGCGCTCACCAACCCACAACACGTCTTGCAGCTTCATGTCTTGGCCCGTGTGAACATTGAGGTTGACGGGGGAGTTACTGACATCGGGGTGCGCGCCACCACAGTCATACCCGGTATTGATGTTCAGACTGACCACGTCCGGCGACAGGAACGTGGGCGCGACACTCTGATACTGCTCGGCATTTTCGCCACCCTGCAGCATGCAGGCGTGGTAGCTAATGACCTCTCGCCAAAGTCGCTCAAGCAATAGCTGATTGATGCGTAGTTGATCTTGCGCCGGGTAGCCGGACGCGACGCTGAACAACGAAATTTTCGATTCCGGTTCGACCCACCACTGCAGGTTATAACCCATGAAGCTTTCTGTTTTCGCGGGCTTGAGCTTGAGTCCCTGTAAACGCAGATACTCGTAGGGTTCGCTATTCGGCAGTGTGGCAAAGAAAGGCAAAGTCGTTGATGTCGGCGCTGGAAGTTTGGCTTCGGCCAAGTTCACCGACAACTTCTTGCCCTGCGGACTTTGCCACTCGCCTTGCCAGCCTTCGGCAATGGGTTTCAGCTTCAGCGTCGGCAGCGGCTTGTCGTCGCCGTAGCGATTATTACCTTCGGTCAGGGTTAGTGTGCTGCCCTGCAATGCGCCGCTGAGAGGCAAATCGCGATGATATTTCTCGTAGAAATACCGCCCAGTCACTTCATCCGGCTGTGTGGTATTAAGCTCCACGACAATCGGCGTCTTACCCAGCGTACCGGTGAATACGCGCCGGCCGTCATCAGCCTGAGCGATAGACAGCATTGAAAACAGCACAGCGGCGCACGGCGCCAGGCGCATCAGTCCTTTGAGCATTGATCGTTCCTTGAAAGAAGCGGAGGCCGCGCTTGGGGTTTGCACGCGGGCTCGGAGAAAGTCGGGGCGGATTATGGCGAGGCCAAGCCAGAGAATCGAGTGCGGCCGTGCATTTCGGCTGCACTTGGGCGCTTAATGAAAAGCCCTGATCTCTCGCCATGCCTCTAGGCGTCGCTTCAAAGCACTCTCGATACCCGCCTCATCAACAACGCAATATTCACGCAACCAGTGAGCGACCATTTCGACATTCGGCCAGTAGGTATCTTTCTGGCCTTTGCTGCTTCTGGGCGTGTCATTCATTGCGGCATCGAAACCAATCTCTTCACGCTCACTCTGTGGTAAACAGCCCCACTCGGCTGCATTGCCCTGGAAATACCAGGCAATTTCATCAATATGTTTTTGTGCACTGCGATGGCTGCGCCGATAAAACTTGTAGTCGCGACAGACTTGATCCATACGCACCGGCATGATGCCGCCATCGACCCAATCCATAAGGCCGTGATTGATCGCATCGCGGATCAATCCTTCACGCCAACGATCAGCAAACCAGGCAACGAAACCTTCTGTGTCAGCCTTTTGCGCATTGGCGAAGACCATGCAGTAACGGGTTTTCACATGGATAACCAACAAAACATGCTTGCGTTGCACAGTGATCGCATGGACTAGCCACTGCTCTACGGAACTGGAGGCTTCGTCATCTTCGATGGCCGGCGACGGCGGTTTGTTGTCCACCGGCGTAATCTTTTTGCCTTTGTGAACTCGGCTGAAAAACTTACTGGCGGCTTCGGTGCAATTGAAGATCAACATCCTGGTTCTCTGGTTAATGCTGGAGGACAACGCTCGGTCATCGATTTTGATTTCTTCCGCTGTAACCTGGCAATGATTCATTTAAGCGAAATGCACAGCAGCACGATAATCAACAATCCAATATAAACCCAGGCATGCACCCGATCCGGAATCCGCCCAATCCATGGCGCGGCCAATCGAATCCCGATGAGCGAGCCAACCGTCAGCACCGCAAACGCCAGCAAATCCACATACCCGACAAACCAAGCGCCCAAGTCAGCCTGACTGAACCCGGCCAACGCCATGTACGTCAGCGTCCCGGCCAATGCCACCGGCACACTCAACGGATTGGCCATGGACGTCGCTTGCGACATGCTCAATCCACAACGGCGCAGCAGCGGCACGGTCATGACGCTGCCTCCTACACCGAGAAACGTTGCGATGGCGCCAATGCCTACACCACCTGCGGAAGTTTCCGTAGCGCCAAGTCGGCGTGGGATGACGTCTGCGTTCTGAGTGAGAAAGCCGCGTCGCAGCAGGCAATCGACAATGGTCACGCCGAGGTAGCCGATGAATGCGTAGCGAATCACGTCGCCGCTGACCCACACCGCCGCTATTGCGCCAACGACCGCACCCATCCCGATAAACCCACCCAACGGCCACAGGTAATGACGGATCAGGTTGCCGGCGCGGCGATGTTTGTCGGTGGCTATCAGGGCGTTGAAGATCATCACGCAGGTCGAGGTGGCGACGGCGATGTGCATTGCCGATTGGCCGATCGGGTCATCGGCGCCGTGGCTGGCGGTGAGCAGGCGATACAGCAGCGGCACCACGACGAAGCCGCCGCCGAAGCCGAACAGGACTGCGGTGATGCCGGTCAGGCAGCCGAAGAGGGTCAGCAATAAATACAACATGTCGAGGCGTCCGTGGTGGGAGAGCGGTCGACGATAGAGCGGCAGCGCTTGGCCTGCTTCAGCAAGTCAGCCAATAATGTTTGCGTTTACGCCAACCACCGGGAAACGCCTGATGCGCAATGTTTCGATCAATCAGCTGGATGACTCGCCGCGCGCGGTGGTGGCGATCGGTACGGATTATCCCCACGGTCACTTGCTGCCTTTTCACACGCATCGACGGGCGCAGTTGCTGTACGGCGCGACCGGTGTGATGCAGGTCAGCACCCATGACGGCAATTGGGTGGTGCCGCCGCAGCGCGCGGTGTGGATTCCGCCGGGGGTGGCGCACGAGGTGCTGATGCTTGGGGTCAGCACGCGCAGCTTGTACATCGAGCCCGGTGCGGTGGATTTGGGGACGCGCTGTCAGGTGATCAGTGTGTCGCCGTTGATGCGGCATTTGCTGATGGAGGCGGTGGAAGTGCCGCTGATCTATGACTTGGGCGGGCGCGATGGCGTGTTGATTCATCTGTTGCTGCATGAATTGACGCGCAGTGCGCCGCTGCCGTTGCACATTCCGCTGCCGACTGACGGAAAGCTCCTGTCTCTGTGTCAGACCTTTCTGCATCAACCGTACGCCCACCAATCACCACAGCAGTGGGCTGACCAATTACACATAAGCTTGCGTACCTTCAACAGACTGTTTCGCCAACAAACCGGGCTGAGCTTCAGGCAATGGCGGCAGCAGGCGTGCGTGGTCCTGGCGCTGGCGCGGCTGGCCTCGGGTGAAGCGGTGACGCGCATCGCCCTGGACTTCGGTTATGAAAGCCCGGCGGCGTTCTCGACGATGTTCCGGCGGATCCTCGGGCAGGCACCGTCCGTCTGGTTGGAGGCGGCGAATTAGCGCAAATCAAAAAATGCGTTTGATCCCGGCCGAAAACAACTGTACAAAAACACAGTACATTTTCAATCAGCACTCTTGAGCCCGGAGCACACCATGGCCTCTCTTGCGATGAACCACATCCTCGAACGCATTGCCCTTTTCCAGTTCACCCCGACGCACTGCGTCCAGGCCCGAGCGATGCTGGGCTGGAGCGTGGAACAGCTCTCGCGGGAGGCTGAAGTTTCGGTTGAAGACATTCAACGCTTTGAAGCGCAGCAGGATGTAGCGGATGCGGCGCGACTGGCGTTGGCTTACCGGTTCGAGGCGCAGGGGCTGGTGTTCTTTCCGGGGTTTGCGCCGGGGCGTAGTGCGAGTTTTCAGAGCGTTTCGTCGGAAGCGGTGGGACGTGGGGATTTTGCGATGGCTGAGTAAGGATAAAAACATGAGCGAGATCGAAGAAAGCACAGGCAATGTTTATCAAGATTTAGGGCTTGAGCATGCAGGCGAGATGCTGCTCAAGTCCGAGTACGCGACCAAATTGATCTCGCTCATCGAGTCCACCGACATAAGCGAATCTGAAGCCGCACAAAGACTGGGAATACCTCTGGAGAACCTGCAGCAATTACTTCGTGGAAAATTTCGAGAAGTGTCGGTTACTACTATGGCTGATTACAGCCGTAAGATTTCAGGGCTTGTTTCTGGAGCAACCGGTTCGCCCCCTTAGGCGCGAACCGTCTTCATCTGATCAGGCGCTCTGCACCACCGCCTCACTCTCCCCTTCAACCGCCAACCACCACGCCTCCCCGCGTTGCGGTTGAGCGATGTTAAACGCCTCACCCATCTGCGGCGTGGTAATCGAAACACTGCGTTCCCACGCCAGTGCCAGAATCCGGTCGAACGGTTCGTGCCAGGCGTGCATCGCCAGGTCGAAGGTGCCGTTGTGGATCGGGAAGAGCCAGCGGCCCTTGAGGTCGATGTGCGCTTGCAGGGTTTCTTCGGGCTGCATGTGCACGTGCGGCCATTCGACGTTGTAGGCGCCGGTTTCCATCAGGGTCAGGTCGAACGGGCCGTACTGTTCGCCGATGCGTTTGAAGCCGTCGAAGTAGCCGATGTCGCCGCTGAAGAAGATGCGGGTATCGCCATCGATCATTACCCATGACGCCCATAGGGTGCTGTTGCCATCGAACAGGCCACGGCCGGAAAAGTGCTGAGACGGTGTGGCGACGAAACGGATGCCGGCAATCTCGGCGCCCTGCCACCAATCGTATTGGCGGACTTTGCTGGCATCGATGCCCCATTTGATCAGGGTGTCGCCGACGCCCAGCGGGGTCAGGAACAGGTTGGTCTTGGCGGCCAGTCTGAGCACGGCCTGGTAATCGAGATGGTCGTAATGGTTATGCGACAGGATCACCGCTTCGATCGGCGGTAACTGGTCGATGCTGATCGGCGGTTGGTGGAAGCGTTTCGGCCCGGCCCACTGCACCGGCGATGCGCGCTCGGCGAAGACCGGGTCGGTGATAAAGAATTTGTCGCGCAGTTTCAGCAGCAAGGTCGAGTGACCGAGGCGATAGACGCTGTGGTTGGGCGCTGCCAGTAGCTCTTCCCGGGTCAACGCTTGCACCGGAATAGGCGCAGCGGGCCGGGTGTTGCGCGGTTTGTGGAAAATCATGTTCCACATGATCCGCAGCATTTTGCGCACGCCTTCGCGTTGCACGGGTGCGTGGTTGCGAAACAGCCCCTGATTCTGCCGCGAGGCTTCAGGCGTGGATGTGTGATCCGGGATCGAAACTGGATTGGCCATGACTGAATGACTCCAGAAAAACCGCACAATTCGCGGTTTTTCCACGGTGGACGATAGATGGCCAAAGCTGCACGCATAGGCCGAACTGCTGTTTTTTAGGTTGCGAGGATTAACGCAACATTACACTGCTCGGTGTAGTTTCTAGGTTGCATGAAAGCGGATGACAAGTAAACTGCCAAGTGTAATTTCACCTTTTCTTTGCCGAAGCGTACTTATGACAGCTCCACAGCGCCTCACCGACCGTAAACGCGAAGCCATTATTCAGGCGGCGATTGCCGAATTCCGTGCCAACGGTTTCGAGATCACCAGCATGGACAAGATTGCTGCCACCGCCGGTGTGTCGAAGCGTACGGTGTACAACCATTTCCCCAGCAAAGAAGAGTTGTTCGCCGAAATTCTCAACCAGTTGTGGGCACGAATCAGCGCAGAACAATCGGTCGTGTATAACCGTGATCAGCCGTTGCGCGAGCAATTACGGCAGATGCTCCAGGCCAAAGTGCAGTTGATGGCCGACGAGAATTTCCTGACCCTGGCTCGGGTGGCAATTGCCGCGACCATTCATTCGCCGGAGCGCGCGCAGAATATGGTCGAGCGTATGGGCGAGCGCGAGGAAGGCCTGACCGTGTGGATTCGCGCCGCGCAGACCGACGGCCGATTGAAACCGGTCGATCCGGAATTCGCCGCCCATCAAGTACAAGGCTTGCTCAAGACCTTTGGCTTCTGGCCACAGATGTCGATGGGCCGCGCCGCCCTCGATGTCGACATGCAGAACACCGTCGCCGAATCGGCGCTGGAGATGTTTCTGGCCTGCTATCAGCTCTAAATCGCCCTTCTCCTGCGCGAGTCACCGATTAAATGGCTCGGAAGGACACTGATTATTCCCGTTGGAATAAATGACAATGTCCGACAATCGACCGACGAACGGTTAGCCTGAGAAAATACTGCAAAGTATTTCAGGATGAATTTCGCGCAGGGCATCATGGAAAACCAACGCGGCAAAGGCTTGTCATTCGCCCGGCGCATTTACCTGCCCAGGGCCATTGGTCTGGGCGTGGGATTCTTCAGCGTCGCTGCGGCGCTTTATCCACTGAACATACCCGGCTGGCTGTGGGCGCTGTTGTTATTCAACGGTTTCGCCTGGCCGCACTTGGCTTACCAGATCTCCACGCGCTCGGCGTTCCCGTATCAGGCTGAACGCCGCAATTTGTTATACGACTCGATGTTCGGCGGTTTCTGGGCGGCGTGCTTTCAGTTCAACCCACTGACCACCGTGACCATCCTGTCGATGATGACCATGATCAACGTCGCCGCTGGCGGACACCGCTTGTTCGTGTTCGGCGCCCTCGCCCAACTCGCCGGCGTATTGCTGGGCTGGACGATATTGGGTGTCAAATTCAGCCTGACGATGACGCAGGCGCAAGTTTGGGCCTGCCTGCCGATGCTCACCCTGTATCCGTTGGCGCTGGGCTTGGTCTGTTATCGCCTGGCGATCAAACTCTCCCAACACAAACGCGCACTGAGCGCCCTCAGCCGTACCGACAGCCTCACCGGCCTGCTCAACCACGGGGCCTGGAAAGACCTGCTGCACCTGAAATTCAAACAGTGCCGCCAACACAACACCCAAGCCACGCTGGCGTTGATCGACATCGACCATTTCAAGGAGATCAACGACAGCTTCGGGCACATCGTCGGCGATGAGGTGCTGCGGCAATTGAGTAAAGAGCTCAAGCGCCTGCTGGATCAGTACGAATTGGCCGGGCGCTACGGCGGTGACGAGTTCTGCGTGATCCTGCCGACACTGCCACTGCACAAGGCCGAAGCCCTGATGGAGCAATTGCGCGAGGCATTGCAGCAGTATCGTCATCCGCACGTGCCAGAGTTGCGAGTGGGCCTGAGTATCGGTTTGGCGCGCTATCAATCCTTGTACAAGGATCCACTGGACTGGCTGGACGATGCCGACAAAGCGCTCTACACCGCTAAACACACGGGTCGCAACACCATCAGCGTGGCCTTGAGCCGTGCCGCGACAGACAACGCCAGCGCCTAAAAAGTTATACAAATTTACAAATAATTACTTTCTTATACAACTTTATGAAGTTTTGTATAAGTAGCCATCTGCCAGCTATGGAATGCTGGCATTGAGCAGTCATTGCCGAATGCCGTCCGCGCATTCGGTCTGCCGGCGTGGAAATAGGGACTGAATCCTCGATCTTCCCCACTTCCAGAGTACTGCGAACATGTTCTTCAATCGCCACAAAGCCGTCGTCGATGACCTTCAGCGCACCCTCACCGAACAAGCCGGCCTGCTCGATGCGATCAATCGCTCGATGGCGGTGATCGAGTTCGACCTCGATGGCGTGGTGCTGCGCGCCAATGACAACTTTCTCAAGACCATGGGTTACACCGCCGAACAAGCGATCGGCCAACCGCATCGGCGCTTTTGCACAGCAGAATTCGGGCGCAGTGCTCAATACACTGATTTGTGGTCACGCCTGAAAAACGGCCAGTTTCAATCCGGCACGTTTGAACGGGTCGATAGCAAGGGCCAGCCGATCTGGCTGGAAGCCAGCTACAACCCGATCAAGGATGCCTCGGGTCGCGTGGTGAAAGTGGTCAAGTACGCCATGGACGTGACCGCCAAGGTGCAGCAGGAAAGTGAGGCCAACGCCAAGTTGCAGGCGATTGACCGGGCGATGGCGGTCATCGAATTCAATCTCGACGGCAGCATTCTTACGGCCAATCAGAATTTTCTGACGCGCATGGGTTACACACTCGCCGAGCTGAAAGGCAAACACCACCGCTTGTTCTGCACGCCGGAACTGGTCAACAGCAGCGCCTATGAGGATTTCTGGCGGCGCTTGAATCAGGGCGAGCTTTTCCAGGGTCAGTTCGAACGCGTGGATAAACGCGGGCAAATCGTCTGGCTCGAAGCCAATTACAACCCGGTTTACGATGCGGCCGGGCGCTTGTGCAAAGTGGTGAAATTCGCCTCCGACGTCACCGCCCGGGTCGAGCAACACGAACAGGACGCGCGCAGTGCCAGCGCGGCGTATCACATCTCGGTGGCGACGCGAAAAGTCGCCGAGCAAGGTACGCAGGTGATCCAGCAAGCCGCCAGCGAAATGCGCGAAATCGCCGAGGACATTGCCCAATCTTCAACGTTGATTGCGCAACTGGGCGAGCGCTCCGAGCAGATCACCGCCATCGTCAACACCATCCGCGCGATTGCCGACCAGACCAACCTGCTGGCGCTCAACGCCGCCATCGAAGCTGCGCGCGCCGGTGAACAGGGGCGCGGGTTTGCCGTGGTCGCTGACGAAGTGCGGCAATTGGCGGCTCGAACCAGCGGCTCGACCGCGGAGATTTCCAGCATGATCGGGCTGATCCAGAACGAGACCCGGCAGGCCATCAAGAGCATGGAAGGCACCCGGGGTCGCGCGGCTGAAGGGGTCGAATTGGCGAATCAGGCGGGGACGGTGATCTTGCAGATTCGCGATGGCGCCAGTGAGGCGGTGGATGCGGTGAGTATGTTTGCCAATGAGCGGGTGCCGGGTTAAAGGCAGGTAGACCGCGTCGTTGCCTTCGCGAGCAGGCTCGCTCCCACAGGGGTCAGGGTGATCACAATATTTGTGAATACCCCGGCTACCTGTGGGAGCGAGCCTGCTCGCGAAGGGGCCGGTCGCTACAACGCAGGGCTATAGTGACTAAACGTCCCACGCCCTGCCGAGTGCACCATGACCACTGAAAAACCCGCAACACCTGAAGCAGTCCCCGTCGATCACCTGCGCTTCCACCGCCCCCACGCCCACCTCAACACCACCTTCGGCAACGATACCTTCGCCCTGCGCGCCGAGGCGTTTGCGCGGTTCTTCGGCACGCCAATGTTCCTCGGCGCGCAAACCTTGATTGTGCTGTTGTGGGTCTGCCTCAACGTGTTTGGCGTGACCACCTTCGACGTTTACCCGTTCATCCTGTTGAACCTCGCCTTCAGTCTGCAATCGGCCTACGCCGCGCCGCTGATTCTGCTGGCCCAAACCCGTCAGGCCGCGCGCGACAAGGCACAAGCCGATGCCGATGCGCTACACCGTGAAGCGCTGGCACAGGCCAATACCGAGCGTCAGGCCCAAGCCGCGAAGAACACCGCGCAACTGCTTGAACTGCTGGAGCAGAACACCCGCCTCACCGAGATGACCAAAAACCTCACCGAACGCATCGCCAGCCTGACCAGTGAGCTGCACGATCACATGCGCCAGAATCCGCAGCGCTGATCATGGCAAACGCAGCGCCCGCCCGAGCTCATCGAACAACGTCACCACCGAGCGCAACGCCCGGCAATCCGGGCGAGTCAGCAGCCACAGCGCGGTGTCGTAACCGTGCAGCGGCTCGCTCAACGCCTGCACACCCTCGGTGATCAGAAAGTCCGGTAACGCCGCCACGCCGAGGCCCGCGCGAACCAGCTCCGTCACCGACAACATGCTGTTGCAGCGATAGCCCGGGGTGACGCCGGGTAGATGCTGGCGACGCCAGGCGACAGTCGGATGATCGGGCAAAAAGTCATCCGGGGCGATCCAGGTCAGCGCCGCCAGATCCGCCGCATCGACATTTTGCAGATAGCGCGCACTGGCGCAGACCCGGTAGGAAATCCTCGCCAGTTGTCGTCCGACCAGATGCTCCGGCGGTGTACGCGTCAGGCGCAGGGCGATGTCGGCATCGCGGCGGCTGAGGTTGGCGAAATCGTTGGAGGTGCTCAGTTCTATGGTCAGCGCTGGGTAATTGGGCATGAACTGCGCCAGCGCCGGCAGCAGCAAACCTTGCAACACCGAATCGGTGCAGGTCAGGCGCACCGTACCGCTGACCACTTCCCCGCCCTGCTCCACGCCGATACGTGCGGCTTCCAGTGCCTGTTCGGCGCGTTCGGCTTGCTCGGCCAGCGTCTGCGCGAGAGTTGTCGGTAAATAGCCGGCGCGGCTTTTTTCGAACAGTTGCTGACCGAGTGCGGCTTCGAGACGGCGCACGGCGCGAAACACCGTCGACACGTCGACTTTCAACAACTGCGCGGCCCGGGCCAGCGAGCCGCCGCGCACCAAGGCCAGAATCAGGGCCAGATCGGGGTAATCGAGCCGATAGTGCGTCACTGCATTAATCACTTGAGTAAACGCCCATATTGAGTGCGTGAACGCCAATCTATAGTGACTGCCATCAATCAACAAGCGCAGGGAACCCCCATGGAAAACAGCGCCATCCGTATCGCCCTGATTGGCGATCACAACCCGCAGGTCACCGCCCACCAAGCCATTCCCGTCGCCCTCGGGCTGGTCGCCGAACACCTCAACAGGAACGTGCAATTCGAATGGCTGCCCACCGAGCAGATCCACGCCGATACGCCGCTCGAGCGGTTCGACGGTTTCTGGTGCGTACCGGCCAGCCCTTACAAAAGTGAAGCCGGCGCACTGCGGGCGATTCGTTTTGCCCGCGAACAACAGCGCCCTTTCCTCGGCACTTGCGGTGGTTTTCAGCATGCGGTGCTGGAGTTTTCCCGCAACGTGATGGGTTGGGTCGATGCGGAACACGGTGAAACATCGCCCGACGCTGATCGCGCGGTACTCACGCCGTTGACCTGTTCGCTGGTCGAAGCGGTGGACAGCATTCACTTGGTTCCCGGGTCGTTGATCGCCAAGGCGTACGAAACGTCGCAGATTCGTGAAGGCTATCGCTGCCGCTTCGGTGTGAATCCGCTGTTCGAACAGCAACTGTTGAACGATCGGCTACAGGCAGTGGGGCATGATTCGTCAGGGGATTTACGCGCTATAGAACTCAAGGATCAGCGGTTCTTTGTCGCGACGTTGTTTCAACCGGAACGTGCGGCGCTTAAAGGGTTGATGCCGCCGCTGGTACGGGCGTTTGTTGAAGCTTGTGGGGAGTCACGTTGATGACTGATTGCTTTGCGGTGATTTTTACTTCGACTCGCACCGAGGGTGACAACGGCTATGCCGAGGCCGCTGAGCGCATGGCTGAGCTGGTCAGTGAGCAGCCGGGGTTTCTTGGGGTGGAGTCAGTCAGAGGCGCGGATGGCGTCGGGATTACGGTGTCGTATTGGCAGAGCGAAGCGGCGATTCTGGCGTGGCGGCAAAACCCTGAACATCAGGTGATTCAAGCGCGTGGGCGTTTGGAGTGGTATTCGGCGTTTCATACGCGGGTGTGTCGGGTTGAGCGTGAGTATCGGTTCGGGCAATAAAATGGCGGCGCATTGACGGCCGCTTTCGCGAGCAGGCTCGCTCCCACAGGGGATTTGTGAACACCACGGTTCCCATGTGGGAGCGACCCTGCTCGCGAAGACGCCCTCACCCTCACAGCAAAATTTCAGCCCCGCACCAGACTCCGCACCGCGACAATCTCCGGCACTTCAACCTTGCTCATATAAACGCGCAACGGCTCGGTGATGTTGATCCGGTCATCGATATTCTGATCCAGCAACAACTGAATCAACTCGCGTTTAAGCGTCATGGTCTGCGCTGTCGCCGGCGCCCACACAAATTCATTCACAGGAATAATGCCGTCATCGGCCACGTCCATGCCGAACGAATCTTCGCTGAAGCGCACGATGTACTGACCGGTCTTGCGGTTGAGGCCGACAAAACCCTTGAGATCGTCGGCGGCCTGGCAGATGAGTTGGGAGGTGATGCGCATGGTAAACCTCACGAAAAATGATCGATGGTTTACACGCAGGGCAACTGAGCGGCGCGCCCTCTGCCGGGACGTCTGCCGAGGGCAAGCGTACTGCAAACCGCGCCACAAAAGTGCAGGAAAAATCGCTTTTAATACGTTTATGTCGGTCCTGCGATAGCACCCGAGCGCTTCAGTTGTTAAAAGGTACGTCTTTGAAAATGCCCTGCGAAAGGAACTCGAACATGCCCGCTACTTTCACCAAAAGCGCTCTGGTCCTGAGCCTGCTGCTCGGCCTCGGTCAGGCGCACGCCGCCAGCCAGACTGATCCGAAAGCGATCGCTGCCACCAACGGCATCCCGCATCCGGCGGTGATCGCGCACCGTTGCGCCTCTTTCGATGCGCCGGAATCCACTGCGGCGTCCTACAAACTGGCCCGCGATCTGGGCGCCGATTACCTGGAAATGGACTTGCAGCGCAGCAAGGACGGTGTGCTGTTCGCCCTGCACGACAACAATCTGCAACGCACCACCGACGTCGCGACCAAGTTCCCAGATCGCAAGGACAGCCCGGCCAACGCCTTCACCATGGCCGAACTGAAAACCCTCGACGCCGGTAGCTGGTACAACAAGGCCTACCCCGATCGCGCGCGCCCGACTTACGCCGGGCTGAAAATTCTGACCCTTGATGAAATCATCGACATCACCCAGGCCAACCCGCAACACAAGCCGGGCCTGTACATCGAGACCAAAGAGCCGCAACTGTTTCCGGGGATCGAGAAAGACCTGAAAGAGAAACTGCAGGATCGCGGCTGGCTGAGCCCGGCCGGTTCGAAACTGGCGAAAAGTGCGCTGGGTGTGGGTCAGGGCAAGGGCAAAGTGATCCTGCAAACGTTCGAGAAAAACAGCCTCGAACTGCTGGAAAAAGAAATGCCGCAGGTGCCGAAAATCCTTCTGTTGTGGGTAGGTGAAGGCAGCATCGAGCCAAAATCGAAAGTGACGTTTGCCGAATCCGGCGAGAAGGACAAAAACGTTTTCTACGGCAAACAAGAGCCGAAGTCTGAAGCCGAATTCAAGCAATGGGTGGATTACGCCAAGGCCCAAGGTGCAATCGGTACCGGTCCTTCGGCGAAGTTGACCAAGGGCGGCGATCAGAGCTATTCGGATCTGGTGCAACCGTGGATGAATAAATATACCCACGACCAGGGCATGCTGGTGCACGTCTACACCGTCGATGAGCCGGTGGACTTCGAGAAAGTCATGGCGGCGGGTGTCGACGGCATCTTCACCAACCGCGCCAGCGAACTGTTGAAGTTCTACAAACGCCCGGCGACCAGCAGTGTTGATCAGGTGTTGAAGAACAACGGCTTCTGATCTGAAATCGAGGCGCCTTCATCGCGGGCAAGCCACGCTCCCACAGGTTCTGTGCAGGTGCATGGCTTGCCCGTTTTGTTTGGGTGCGGGGTTTTAAGGGTGAGTTAAGTTGCGCTGGTTAACCTGAGGCCACTTAAACGAATCACCCCAAGGAACGAACCGATGAAAACTTTGACTGCCCTGTTTACTGCCGCTGCCCTGACTCTTACCGCTGGCCTGGCCCAGGCTGATGTTCGCGTTGACCAGATTCCTGAACTGGTTAAGTCGGGCAAGATCAAGTCGCTGGAGTCGATGAACGCCGAAGCGCTGAAACTGCATCCGGGTGCGACCATCACTGACACGGATCTGGATAACCACTTCAATGGTTATGAGTATGAAGTTGAGTTGAAGACAGCTGATGGCAAAGAGTTCGATGTGGACTTTGATGCGACCACTGGCAAGGTGTTGAGCAACAAGTAAGACACTTGATTGAAAGCACCACCAAGAGCCGCACGATTGAAAGATCGTGCGGCTTTTTTGTGTCTGGTGTTTGGCTTGATTGATGTGTTGTCAGTGAGATTTTCTCCCCCTCACCCCAGCCCTCCCGAAACGTCGGACCGCCCCCAAGGGGGCGAGGGGGAAAGGGAGCCGATCGGGGTCCTTTCAAAGCCCCAGTGCGACTCGATATTTCAGGTCGGCGTACCTCGAATAGTCATCACGGTCAGTCCCCTCTCCCTCCGGGAGAGGGCTAGGGTGAGGGGAAAGGGCATCACGCCGAGGTGCTGACCAGCGAACCCGAGGTGCTCGAGTCGGAATCCTGCAACGCCTGCAACAATGAGGCTGTGGCGGTGGACAGGGAGGCCGAGGTGGCGGTGATCTGCGCTTGGGCGGCAGCCACCTCGGCGACCTTCGCATCAGAATTTTCCTGCTTCGCCTGGGCCGCTTGCAACGCCTGTTGCTCTTCCTGCAATTGCTTCTGCAGTTCGGCAATCTGCTTGCGCAGTTCCTTCACCGAATCCGATTCTTCGCTGCTGCTGGAGCTGCTGTCACCCGCCGGAGCGGCCCCACCACCGGTGGCGACTTTACCGGTATCGGCCGTAGCACCAGTGCTGGCGGCGGCCGTGGTCGAGGTATCTTCACCGACGTCGCTGATTGCGGTTTTACTGGTGGGTGTCGTGACGGTCTGATTGATCGAAACAGAAGTGATGCTGACCATGGAAAGGCTCCAATGCCGGTGATAGATAACCGGTCATCGACCATGGCCGCCTCAATTTGAGATCGACTGTGTACCGACTCGGTATCCGAACCGGTACACAGTCGATGGGGTCAGGCGCTCAGGCGAGCGGTGACTTCGTTCAACTGCCCCGACAGACCATGCAGGTTCTGGCTGGCGCTTTCAGTGCGCTGCACGTTGTCGAGGTTGGTGCTGGCGATCGAGGTGATTTCGGTGAGGTTGCGCGAGATGTCCTCGGCCACCGAGGTCTGCTCTTCGGCAGCGGTGGCGATCTGACGGTTCATGTCGCGAATCGCCTCCACCGCGTGAGTGATACGCTCCAGCATCGCGCCGGCCTGGGTCACCTGCTCGACGCTTTCGTCACTGCGCGTCTGGCCGCTGTCGATGGCTTGCGCCGCATCCACCGCACCGGTCTGCACGCTCTGGATGATCTGATTGATCTCGATGATCGACTCCGCAGTGCGCTGTGCGAGGTTGCGCACTTCATCGGCAACCACGGCAAAACCACGCCCGGCCTCACCGGCGCGCGCCGCTTCAATCGCCGCGTTGAGCGCCAGCAAGTTGGTCTGTTCGGCGATGCCGCGAATCACCTCCAGCACCTTGCCAATGCGACCGCTGTCGGCTTCCAGGCGACGAATCACCGTGGCGGTGTTGGCAATTTCACCGCGCATCTGCGTGATCGAGTGGATGGTGCTCTGCATGACCTTTTCACCCTGTTGGGCGGACTGGTCGGCATCGTCGGCCGCACGCGCAGCATCAGCGGCGTGACGCGCTACTTCCTGCGCGGTGGCGGACATTTCGTTCATCGCCGTGGCCACCTGATCGGTGCGGTTGAACTGCTCGTTGGTGCCGCCGGCCATGGTCGTGGCAATGGCGTTCAACTCGCCGCTGGCGCTGTCCAGATCACTGGCGCTGCGCTGCAAACGGATGAAGGTGTCGGCGAGAAAATCGCGCAGGGTATTGGCCGCAGCGGCGAGGTTGCCCAGTTCATCCTGACGGTCGCTGACCACACGTTCAGCCAGTTTGCCGCGGCTCAATTGGGTGACGTAGTCGATGAGCTTGCGGATCGGTTCGACCAGGTTGCGGTTGACCAGCCACAGGCTAAGCAGGCCGATCAACAGGCCCGACGCGAGCATCACCAGCAAACCGAACAACACCGTGCGGTCAGCCTCGGCACTGATCAGCGCCGACTGCGCGCTACCCTGCTTGCGCAACTCGGCGACCAGTTCGCTCATCTGATCGCTGGCGGCACGGTCAACGCCTTTGACCGCCGCGTCACCTGCGGTCGGATCACCACCGGCAGCCACGTAGGCATCGCGGCCCTTCTGATAGGCGGAACCGAGTTGGCGATGCTCATCGCGCAGGCGTTCGATGCGGTTTTTCAGGCTCGGCTCAAGGCCGTTCTGGCCAGCCAGTTCGCCGAGAATATTCTGCACATCGCGCTGACGATCTTCGAACTGACCCCAATACTTGGCCAGATCCGCTGGTTGCTTGCCGCGCAGCAGGACGTTTTTCCACTCCTGCACCTGCACCTTGAATTGCAGGTTGGCTTCGTCGATCAGTTGCGAGGTGTGCAGGGGCCCGGCGATCAACTGGCTGTAGCTTTGCACGCCGTTGGAGAGGAAATGAAAACAGGCCAGCGCAATCAACAGCACCGCCAGCAAGCTGCCGCTCAGCAGGGCGAGGATTTGCGCTCTCAGGGATTTTTGCAGCATCGAAAGATACTCAGGACAAGGATGAGGCACGCCCGGTAAAGCGTGAAATTGTGCCGGACATCCTTGTCGGCGAGCCTTGGCTCATGGCCAATGGCGCGCAACCTAACGCACCTGTGATCGGCGCGCCAGAGCGTTTCTTGAAGAAAATCAGACCACCGGTAAGTCGCTGATTTGACGTCACTTTGCTGTCACATAAACGTCATGTGACATTGCGATGATGCGGCTCAGTGAACCTGCCATTTGCGCACCGACGCACCCTCCTCGCAGCGAGCCTCCATGAACCACAGCCTCGATATCAGCCATCGCGATCCTGATCTGTTTGGCCTGCTCTACGGCTATCGCTTCCTGCCCGGCGAACGCGGTCGCGAAGTTGACTCGGCCACGGCGTTGCGCTGTTTGCAGGACGACAGCGACAGTAGCGAATTCCTTTGGCTGCACCTCAATCTGGCGCATGCGGCGTGCGAGCGCTGGATGAAAAGTCATCTGCAATTGCCCGAAGAGTTTTTCGAAGCGCTGCACGAAGGCTCGCGCTCGACGCGTATCGAGCATGTCGACTCGGCATTGCTGGCGGTGGTCAACGATGTGGTGTTCAACCTCAGCAGCATGGTCTCTTCGGACGTGTCAACGCTGTGGGTCTGTGTGCGCAGCAAACTGATCGTCAGCGCGCGTTTGCAACCGCTGCACTCGGTGGACAAATTGCGCTCATCGGTGAAGGCCGGCGAACGCTTTCGTTCGCCTTCGGAACTGCTCGTGCACCTGCTCCGAGATCAGGGTGAGGTGCTGACGCAGATCGTGCGCAAGACCAGCATGAGCGTCGATCAGGTCGAGGACGAATTGCTCTCCTCGCGGCTGTCGACCAACCGTGCAGAACTCGGTGCCAACCGGCGGGTGCTGGTGCGCCTGCAACGCCTGTTGGCTCTGGAACCGGGTTCGTTGTTGCGTTTGCTCAATCGGCCGCCGCCATGGTTGCAGAAGGAGGACGTCAAGGAGCTGCGCAAATCCACCGAGGAGTTTGCGCTGATCATCAACGACCTCACCGCCCTCGGCGAGCGGATCAAATTGCTCCAGGAAGAGATTGCCGCCAACCTCAACGAACAGAGCAACCGCACGCTGTTTACTTTGACCGTAGTGACGGTGCTGGCGCTGCCGATCAATATCATCGCCGGTTTTTTCGGGATGAATGTGGGTGGCGTGCCGTTGTCGCAGGATCCGGAGGGGTTCTGGATATTGGTGGCACTGGTGGCGACGTTTACCGTGATTGCCGGGCGTTGGGCGTTTCGCAAACGCGGGGATTATTGACCACGGAATGCGTTAGCACCGCAGATCCAATGTGGGAGCGAGCCTGCTCGCGAAAGCGATCTGTCATTCAACAATGATGGTGACTGACACTCCGTCTTCGCGAGCAGGCTCGCTCCCACAGGGGACCTCATCGGCCTTAAGACCGACGGTTGGGTTAATCAGCCAAACACTGACATGGCGCAGTCTCCCTGTAACATTCTGCAACGATCATGGGCGACATTCCTTCCCTCGCTCAGGATTGTCCGCTCATGGCTACTCCCTCCCTGACCGCCAGCCCCGCGTCCGCCGCCAGCGGCAGGCCTGCCCTCGACAAGAAAACCGGCCCATTCACCTACGTGATCTTTTTCGCCGTGCTGGCGATGGGAATGCTGTTCACCGCCTACAGCCTGATGCACGACATGCACGAACTCGGCACGGTGGTCACCACGTGGACGCCGTTCCTGCTGCTCGGTGTGGCGCTGCTGATTGCCCTGGGTTTCGAGTTCGTCAACGGTTTCCATGACACCGCCAACGCCGTCGCAACCGTGATTTATACGCACTCGCTGCCGCCGAACGTCGCCGTGGTCTGGTCGGGGTTCTTCAACTTTCTCGGCGTGCTGCTTTCGAGTGGCGCGGTGGCGTTCGGCATCATCGCGTTGCTGCCGGTGGAGCTGATTCTGCAGGTCGGTTCGTCCGCCGGGTTCTCGATGATTTTCGCCCTGCTGATTGCGGCGATCCTGTGGAACCTCGGCACCTGGTGGCTGGGTTTGCCAGCGTCGTCTTCGCACACGCTGATCGGTTCGATCATCGGCGTCGGCGTGGCGAATGCCTTGATGCATGGCCGTGACGGCACCAGCGGTGTCGACTGGGCACAGGCAACCAAGATCGGTTACGCCTTGCTGCTGTCGCCGCTGGTGGGTTTCGGTTGTGCGGCACTGTTGCTGCTGGCGCTGCGTGCCTTCGTGAAGAATCGTTCGCTGTATAAAGCGCCGGAAGGCAACACGCCGCCGCCATGGTGGATTCGCGGTTTGCTGATTCTGACCTGCACCGGCGTGTCCTTCGCCCACGGCTCCAACGACGGCCAGAAAGGCATGGGCCTGATCATGCTGATTCTGGTCGGCACGCTGCCGATGGCTTACGCCTTGAACCGCACCATGCCGGAAGAACAATCGCTGCAGTTTGCCGCCGTGGCACAAGTCACCCAGCAAGCGCTGGTGAAAAGTGCACCGTTGCCGACGCCAGCCGATCCGCGTGCGGTGCTCTCCGATTACGTGCGCAGCAAAGAAGCTACGCCACAACTGATCCCCGCCCTCGCCGCCCTCACCGGGCACATCGGCGAAGAGGTCAAAGGCTACGGTTCGCTGGCGAAAGTCCCGGCCGAAGCCATGGGCAACGTGCGTAACGACATGTACCTGGCCAGCGAAAGCATTCGCCTGATGGACAAGAACAAGGTCGGCAATTTCGACGCCGACACCAGCGGCAAACTACAGTTGTCCAAACAGCAGATCGACAACGCCACGCGGTTTATTCCGCTGTGGGTGAAAATCGCCGTGGCCATCGCGCTCGGGTTGGGCACCATGGTTGGCTGGAAACGGATTGTGGTGACGGTCGGCGAGAAGATCGGCAAGACCCATCTGACCTATGCGCAGGGCGCCTCGGCGGAAACCGTGGCGATGCTGACCATCGGTGCGGCGGACATGTTTGGTTTGCCGGTGTCGACGACGCATGTGTTGTCGTCCGGTGTGGCCGGGACCATGGTCGCCAATGGTGGCGGGTTGCAGATGAAGACCATCCGCAATCTGTTGATGGCGTGGGTGCTCACCCTCCCCGCCGCCATCTTGCTGTCGGGCAGCCTGTACTGGCTGTTCACCCAAATTTTCTAACCCTCCACAAATCCCCTTGTGGGAGCGAGCCTGCTCGCGAAAGCGGTAGAACAGTCAACTCTGTGCTGACTGACACGCCGCCTTCGCGAGCAGGCTCGCTCCCACATTGGTTTAGTGTTCAGGTTCAGAGCGCGGAGCGAATCAGATCGCCGAGCCAGTCCATAAACACCCGCACCCGCAACGGCAAATGCCGCTGCCGCGCATACAGCAATGAAATCCCCATCGCCGGCGCGGTGAATTGCGACAACACGGTGACCAATTCGCCGTTTTCCAGATGCGGTTGCATGCCAGTGCGCGGCACCTGAGTAAGACCGAAGCCGCCGAGGCACGCCGACTCGTAAGCGTCGGTGCTGTTGACCGTAATGCTGCCAGCCATCGGCAGGCGTTTAACCTGCCCGCCCTCCTCGTACACAAACCCTTCCGAACGCGAACCGAGCACGCCGACGTAATGCACCAGCCGATGCTGCGCGAGATCTTCCAGGGTCTGCGGCACACCGTAGCGCTCAAGATAGGCCGGGCTGGCGCAGTTAACCATGGGAAAGTCATCGAGGTGCCGCGCCACCACCGATCGATCCGGCTGCGCGCCAATCCTCACCACGCAATCGAAGCCTTCACTGAGCAGATCGACGCGGCGATCGGTGCTGCTGATGTCCAGTTCCAGGTTCGGGTGACGATCCATGAACTGCGGCAGGCGCGGCATGATCAGGCGCCGCGCAAGAATGTTCGGCATGTCGACCCGAATGCGCCCGGTCAGCGAGGCCTCGTCCTGCCGAAACAGGCCTTCGATCTCATCCATGTGCGAAAGCAGATCCTTGCTGCGTTCGTACAACACCAGGCCGTCCTGCGTTGCCTGAACCTTGCGCGTGGTGCGTTGCAGCAGGCGCGTGCCGAGCAGCGCTTCGAGCGCTTGCACATGCTCGGAGACGGTCGATCGCGGTAAGCCGAGGTTTTCTCCGGCGAGGGTGAAACTCGACAGTTCGCTGACCCGGACGAAGGTGCGCAGCAGTTCCAGTTTGTTCATGGGCCACCTATTGATTGTTCGGTTTAACCGATCAGTGATTCCGGTTTCAGTCTGTTTATCACCATAGGACGGATAAATAAACTTTGATCCATCACCTGATCACTCACGGCAATCGAGGAAAAACCATGAACCGCAAAATCGCATTGATCACCGGCGCCAGTCGTGGCCTGGGAAAAAACGCCGCCCTGCACCTCGCCGCTCAAGGCATCGACATCATCGGCACCTACAACAGTCGCGCCGATGAGGCCCAAGCGCTGGTGCTTGAACTGGAAAAATTCGGCGGCAAAGCCGTGATGCTGCAACTGGATGTCAGCCGCAGCGAGAGTTTTGCCGGTTTCGGTGCGCAGGTTGAGCACGCGTTGCAGGAAACCTTCAAACGTCAGCGCTTTGATTTCCTGATCAACAATGCCGGGATCTGCGTGCACGCGCTGTTCGCCGAAACCACGCCGGAGCAGTTCGATCTGCTGATGAATATTCAGTTGAAAGGGCCGTTCTTCCTGACCCAGCAATTGCTACCCCTGATCAACGACGGCGGCCGGATCATCAATATTTCCAGCGGCCTGACCCGTTTCAGCTTGCCGGGTTACGGCGCTTATGCGGCGATGAAAGGGGCAATGGAAGTGCTGACCCGTTATCAGGCCAAAGAGCTGGGTGCGCGGCAGATTGGCGTGAACATTCTTGCGCCGGGGGCGATTGAAACGGACTTCGGTGGTGGCGCAGTACGCGACAACTCAGCAGTGAATGCGATGGTCGCCAGCAACACCGCGCTGGGCCGTGCCGGGCAACCGGACGATATTGGCGGAGCGTTGGCGTTGCTGCTGTCGCCGGGTGGACAGTGGATCAATGGCCAGCGGGTTGAGGCCTCCGGCGGAATGTTCCTCTAACCAACGCTGAAAAACTTTCCCTTGTAGGAGCTGCCGAAGGCTGCTCCTACAAGGAGATGGGGGTTAGCCCTGACAAGCGTTGCGGGTCATGAAGCGTTCACGCAGTACGTCGTAGCCCCAGTGATACACGTAGGTGTAAGGGAGAAAGAACAGCAACACGCCGATGTCGAGCAAAAACGCCTGCCACAGGCTGACCGACAACCACCAGGCAATCAGTGGCACGCCCATCACGATCAAACCACCTTCGAACAGCAACGCGTGCACCACCCGTACCCAGGCATTGTGCGCAACGTTCATACGCGCCAGCAGACGATCGAAGAAGCGGTTGAACACCACGTTCCAGCCCAGCGCCAACAGGGCGATCAACACCGTCACCGCGCCCATTTCAAGCATCGGTTTTTGCATGATCCACGCCAGCAACGGGGTGCAGATCAGAATCGCCAGCAGTTCGAAACCGATGGCCTGGAAAATACGTTCAGAGATGGATTTGTGGGCAGTCATGGCCTGACTCCTTGAGTGAAGATGGTTGCCATGATCTATGCTCGCATCGATACTTCATAACCAATAACCATCGATCAAGGCGATAGTTGATGATTTCGCAAGAAGTGCTGTTGGCGTTTGTCCAAGCTGCAACGCAAGGTTCGTTTTCGGCAGCGGCACGCAAGCTCGGGCGCAGCCAGTCGACGATCAGCGCGGCGGTGGCCAGCCTCGAGATTGATCTGGACCTGCTGTTGTTTGATCGCAGCAGTCGTAAACCGACGCTAACTCCCGCCGGACATGTGATGCTGCAACGCGCCGAGGCGATTCTGGCGGCCAGCAGTCGCCTGGAAATGACTGCACGACAGTTGTCCCAAGGCGTCGAACCGAAGCTGACGGTGGCGATTTCCGACACTTATCAGTCGTACCGTTTTGAAGCGGCGTTGGTCGGGTTTGAGCAGCGTTATCCGGATCTGGAACTGGAATGTCTGATTGCCGAATGCGATGACCTGATCGAATTGGTCCAGCGTGGTCGCGCGCACTTGGCCTTCGCTGAGATGCAAGAGAACTACCCGCCGGATCTGGTGACGTCGACAGTGGCCGAGCGTACGGAAATTGCTTTGTTCGTCAATCGCGACCATGCGCTGGCCAGGCTCGATCACATCGATCAACAGATCCTGGAACAGCACCGTGAATTGCGCCTGGCGACCATCGTCAATCCGTATGACAGCCGTGGCAAAGGTCGCGTGTGGTCGGCACCGAGTTATCTGATGTTGTTGGAGATGGCCGAAAAGGGTTTTGGCTGGGCGCCGCTGCCGCGTTGGCTGGCGCAGCGTTATGGCAATGATTTGCTGGTGGAGTTGAAGGTGCGCGGCTGGCCGAAACCGGTGTTTGTCGATGCCTTGTGGTCGCGGCTGTATCCGCCGGGGCCGGCGGGGAGTTGGTTGTTGAGCAAGATGCTGGAATAAGGGTTGAAGATCGAGCCACCCTCACCCCAGCCCTCTCCCGGAGGGAGAGGGAGCCGACCGAGGTATCTTGCGTCGTACATCGACCTGAGAGACCGAGTCGATTGTGGATTCATTGGATATGAGCTCAAAAGCTCCTCACCCCTGCCCTCTCCCTGTATGTACCGGAGACATGGTGGACACATGTTCGGAGACATAGTGGACGGTTTTAGATCTTCTTACCTGCCGTAACGATCTGCAAGTTCAAGTCGATTCGGGCGATACGATGT